>ERZ1034753.776-NODE-776-length-11079-cov-7.048984_pt1 | contig 11079 bp, 10 predicted proteins | sample MGYA00520702_ERZ1034753 | MGnify/ENA primary metagenome ERZ1034753 (study PRJEB33766, sample SAMN09781700) | gut metagenome | biome: gut microbiome | host: Homo sapiens | place: Madagascar | study: EMG produced TPA metagenomics assembly of the PRJNA485056 data set...
TTGCTAAGTTTGTTCGAACAAAACGAACAAGATTTCCGAAATGAATTATCTCGGATTTCATTACCCAAAGACAGTAAGAAGTTGCAGGACTTCATGAATGACTTTTTTGTCAACAAGGTTTCGGTTGAAGAATACAAAAAAGAGTTGTCCATGGGAGAAATAGCCATGCTAAACTCGGTGATGAAAGTTGTAGCACTCCCTGTTTCTTTTTCTTACGACCATCCTGTGGTGAAACAAGCTTCTTTATCTGGAGACAAAGGTCGAAGGACACAAAAAACTGCGACAAAAGGAAATTCTATTTTCAATATTTTAGACATTTCTACATTAGGGACAACCACCATTGGTGGCATCGTTGGAGGACTTATATTTAAGACCTGGGGTGGAGTGTTGCTTTCAATAGCAGGCTGTGCATTAGGCATGTATCTATCTTCCACACAAAACAATCAAAAACAAAATCTTAATATAGGGATAAATGTGGACAAGTATATGCAAACTCTAAAAGGCATATGCAAAGGCATTGATGAAATTATTCTTAATTACCATACAAGCATCGATAATATTATCATGCAATATGAGAATGTACCTAAAGTCACATTATCTACGGCATATAAGCCATTGTTAGATAGAATGGCTTCGCTCTACGTAGCTGTAGAGTCCTCTTCAATTGAGCCTGAAATCAAATCAGAATTTGACAAACTATTTAGAACGTTAAAGAACCATCATTACGAAATTCTTGGATACAACAACGAAACTAAAGAATATTTTATTGAAACTGAAAGTTCCCATGTAAAAAATATTACTGTTGTAAAGGCTGCTATTTTAGAAAACGGCAGTTTATTAGAAAACGGAGAATGTTTAATCCCTGAAAAATAAAGACTATGAATAATAGCTATGTAAAGCCTGACAAATCAAAACACGTTTATGTTTTAGGCATTGATTTCGGACATGGAGAAACATCTGCTGATATATGTTCAATTCAGTGGGATACCAATTTTTCTCAGCTTACTGTCCCTGAATCCATCGAAATATTTAATGGAGTTCCCGCTATCAAATCAATTCTTCTAATAGAAAAAAATGGGCAGGAAGAAAATGTTTATATAGGACAGCAAGCGGTTTCTCGCTATGCAAATCCGAAATTCCACACGAATGATATAGAGTTCTTTTACTACTCATATTTTAAAAAAATACCTTCTTCAATGTCAGATAATGACAAAAAGGTAATGCGTACTTTCATGCGTGAAGTATATAAACAAATTAGAAAACAAAGACCAGAACTCAAAGACGACAATCACCTTGTTTATATAGCTTGTCCTTCAAATTCCAAAATATGGACAGAAGAAGAAGTTGAAAAATATGCCGAAATAGCCTTGGAGGCTGGGTTACCATTGGCTAAGGTGGATGAAAAAAATGTGGGGATAATCCGAGAATCAAGAGCTGCGTTTTTAAAAGCAAGAAGCAATATACAATATAAATCTTCTATAAAAGAAGGTCTTCTACTGATTGATTTTGGTTCAAGTACAGTGGATCTTACATATTATTCCTCAAGATTTACAGACAAGCCAATTGACGATGGTGATAACTGCGGGGCGTCCCATGTTGAAAAAGGAATAACAAAAGATTTATCACAAAGATATGCAGTCGTTTCAGCCGCAATGAAGGAAGTAAGTTCTGCTCAAACGGCAATTCTTCTATCTGTTCGGGATGCAAAAGAATACTTCTTTACTTATGATAGTGAGGATTTAGAGGTTGTTCTTAATCTGCCGAAATTCACAAAGGGCAAAATAGACAAATCTATTGATTATTTCTACTCAAATGATGACATAGAGAGTATTCTTGTAGATTATGTTGAAGATATTAGAAAATCTTTTGTACACTTCAGAGACACACATCTGAACGGGAAACCAATTAAGTTGATTTTCCTTACAGGTGGTGCTTCTCGAATGGACTTTGTACAACGTATTGCTCGTGAAGTGTTTGATTATAAAGATGATTTTTACAAAGAACCCAACCCATCATTGACGATATCTAATGGTATTGCTTTGGCTGGTCGGGCTGACTTGCGCACCCATTCAATGGAACAAGTGCTTTTGCAAAGTGAGGTTATTAGAAATGCAGATATTGCATCAAATACAATAGAGAAAACATCCTCATTAATAGCACAACAAGTCATAGAAAAGGTTTCTGGATGCTATTCTTCATTTGCTTCTAGAAGTTATGATGATAATCTGGAATCATTAGAAAACGATGTTAAAAGAAAAGTTGATTCTATTTATGCAAGCTCATATCTAACATCCGCCTATAATGACGTTCTTAAGGAAGTTGCAAACAAAGAAATTATTCCAAAGATAAACAACATTGTTAAGGACTATTTTCCCGATTTCGAAATAGAAGCCATCAAATCTTCTTCGTCCTTCTCTCTTAATGTAAAATCAGATAGTATCAGCACTATATCTTCAGTTATTTCATCAAGTCTCAATAAGATAGAAGAAGGACTTATTGAAGGTGTTGCAAAATTAGTTTGGAACATTGGAGCAGGCACCATCGCCGCTGCTGAAGGAGTAGCCGTAAACATAGGTATTGGTCTTGTAAATATTTTTAGAGACAAACCTATTGATTATGTTGATGTGGGAGACATGGTTGATGAAGTTACTTTTAGTTTCAGAGATAAAAAAACAAAACTTTCATCTTCAAGAAGAAAAGATGTGGAGAATGCATTTATTGAAAACAAATCTTCATATAAAAACAGTATTTGCTTGGACATCAAATCTAAACTTCAATCAGAATCGTCTTTGAAAGTACAAATTAACAATACTGGAAGAAATGATATAATAAATTATATAAAAGAGCAAATACAGAATGCTCGAATAATGCTTAACTAATTATAATATGCCAGATATAACAGTTGCCAGAGTTAAAATAGCAGAAAATCTGATTAAGGGAGTACAATATTTGTCAAAAAGAGAAGTGTTGGCTGAGCTGTCAGCCAACACGACACCCTTTACTCTTACATGTGGCGAACCACAGTTCCAAAACAGCCAAATAGAGTGGTTGAAAATAGAACAAGTAGGTGTCTGCCACGAGTACTCCGCTCACCAGTATTATTCTGTCATTCAAAAAGTATTGTTCTCCTGTCATCGTCCAGATAAGTCTCAAATCATATTCATGGTACATGGTGATGGAGAAAAAATTAGCATATATTTGGGTGTAAAACAATTAGACGAATCAACATCTTTTAGTGAAGATGACCGATTCGCAGAAAATATGACTATGTATTTGAATACCCTTTTGCCAGGTTCAAAAACTAAATATATACAGGACCTAGATGACTCGGGAGTTCAGGTACTTAATGATATCAAGACAAAAAAATATCGTCATCTTTATTCTCTAACCGGAATACCTTCAATAATACAAAAAGAAGGCGAGGAAAAATTGTCGTCGATAGATACTTTAATTGGTCCGCTTTCAAGAAAGAAATTCGTTTATTACGTTGTTGCGGATCCAATGGACGAGTACAGAATAAACCACATAATGGTAAAATGTTTAGAGATGGCAGGTAAAATTGAATCTGTCAAATCTTACAATATTTCAGAAACAACAAATACTTCAGTAACAATAGGTACGAATAACTCTTTCTCTGAGACAATTAATGAAAGTAGTGCAACAGCAGTCAACAGGAAGGGCAAAAAGCACCATTTTTGGTGTAAGGTTATGTCCACTATAGGTTTAGGAGATTTTATAGACCAATCAACAAATACAATCACAAAGGGCTTATCAACGGGGAATACACATGCAGAACTAAATAATAGTACGCAAGGATTTTCTGCATCATCGACAATGACGTTAGTAAATAAATGCGCAGAATATGCGGCAAATAATATGTCTTTGCATGCAAAACGATATGAGAAAGGAATAGCTTTGGGAATGTGGAATGTAGGAATATATCTTTTGACAGAAGAATCCTGTGTTGCACAAAATGCAGCAATGCAATTGCGTTCTATTGTAAGTGGTAAAGATACTTCATTAGAACCTGTTCGGATTCATGATTTATCTTATTTATTAAAAGCCAAAGGAACTTCTCAGAATACACTTGCATCAGTGGCTTCTTTTAGTAGCGTTCCTATAGTTATTAATTCCACTGATGGTAAAATAATAAAATCTAATTTTGAAAACAGAATTGAGAATTTAACCTCAACTCTTACGACTGAGGAATTATCATGTTTTATCAATCTTCCACAAAAAAGTGTTCCTGGAATTAGTGTTGTGGACTATTCTTTTGATTTCAGTTTATCGCCTCAGAATTGCACTGAAAAGAATAGTATTCTTATAGGTAAGCTTGTATACAGTGGTGCTGAATCAAATATCAAAGTTTGCTTACCAATTAATACCCTATCTCGCCATGCCCTTGTTTGTGGCGTAAATGGTAGTGGTAAGACAAATACTGTTTTGAGTATTATGAATGGCTTTATGAAAGCAGAACGCCCATTTTTCGTTATTGAACCTGCGAAGACAGAATATGTAGATTGGGCGATTGAGTACAATAAAACTATCAAAGATCCTAAAAAGAAAATCAAGATATTCATTCCTGGTTGCGAGAGATATGCAAAGGGAGGGATTACGCCAGACAAATTACTGTTGAATCCATTTGAAGTGATTAATCTGCCAAATAGCGAGATGCGAGTTTTATCTCATATTGATCGTTTGAAAGCCACATTTGCATCTGCTTTCCCTATGCAAGACATTCTGCCTGTCATTATGGAACATCTGTTGTATAAGCTCTATACAGACAAGCACCAGATGATAGACAAGGATGATAAGACCAACTATATGAAGAAAGGCTTCCCGACACTTACAACAGTGAACACTCCGTTTATTGACGAGCTAATGTCTGATATCGGTTATGCTAAAGAAAATACGCAGAATATTTCAGCGGCTCTGCGTACTCGCTTCAAGAGCTTAAAATATGGTTGGAAAAATGAATTGCTCAATAATGAGAAGTTGAGCGGAAAGATCTGGAATGAAGACAAAAAAGAGTGGGAGAATAGCCAACTTACTTGGGAAGAATTGTTCGGTTCCCCTGTGGTGGTCAACCTTTCATATGCAGGTGATGACCAAGACAGATCTTTCATCATGTCGCTATTATTACAGTTCCTCTATGAGTATCGCATAGCAGAATCTGAATCAGGAAAGGTGGACTTCAATTCAAACAAATGCCGTCATCTCGTGGTTGTAGAAGAAGCACATCGTGTGATGGCAAACTGTGCGAATCCAGAATCTCCCCAATATAAATCTGGATTGATGTTTAGCAACTTCCTTTCCGAAGTTCGTGCATACGGACAAGGTATGATGGTAGTTGACCAAGTCCCAACAAGGCTGATTGAGGATGCCATTAAGAATACCAATGTAAAAATTATCCATAAATTGGTTGCTTCTGATGATTCCCAGCGCATAGCTGAATGTATAGGATTGACCCCAGAGCAGCAAAAAGTCATTGCGAAACTATCTATAGGTCAAGCTGTTTTAGCGGGATTTAATAGTGCTAATGTAGGCTCAAGTGATTGTTCTGACATATATTTGGCACAAATAAATAAAATGAAGTAGGTTTTAATGATAGGAATATCTTTAGATTACTCTCTATAATAATGAATAATAAATAATAGAAAAAATGGACGAGAATAAGAAAAAGACAGGCTACGGCACTTGTATGTTCGGCAAATGCGAATATACGGGTGAATTTGTAGAAGGAATTCGTCAGGGATATGGCGTGATGAAATTTGCCAATTACGATATCTATGACGGAGACTGGAAAGACGGTAAAATGGAAGGATTTGGTAAGTATAAATTCTTTGATTCCAAGAAAGACAAGTATACACAGATCTATGAAGGTCAGTTCCATAATGGTGTTAGAGACGGAAAAGGTAAGATGACCTTTCCAAATCATGATGTATATGACGGAACATGGCAAAATAATTATCGTACGGGCCAAGGAATCTGTTGGTTCGGAAACGGTAATGTTTTCCAGGGTATATGGAAGTTCAACCAAATGGTACGTGGCGTATTCAGAAAAGCTAATGGCGAAGTTTATGACGGAGAAATAAAGAATGGCAAATACAATGGTTATGGCAAGTTATTTTGGAGTAATTCGAAATGGTTTGAAGGTATCTTTGTTGATGGAAAGCCATATAAAGGCATGTTGTTCACGGTAGATGGCAAGATTTCCGAATACAAGGACGGAGAACAATTATAAAGAAATGTGTATGGGCAAACAGAAGGTCATCATGTTGTTGATAACATATAAATGCAATCTGCGTTGCAATTATTGTTACGAGCCAAAGGTAAGCAACTTCAAAATGAGCGTGGCAAAAACCAAGAACATTATTCAAAAACAAATAGAGGCTTTGGATGAAAGTTATGAGGCAGTTGAAATCCAGTTTATGGGTGGTGAGCCTTTACTGGAATTTCCACTTATCAAAGAATGTGCCGAGTGGCTTTGGTCAACACCAATTACCGAAAAAAAAATGATGTTGTTTGCTCCTACCAATGGTACCTTGCTGACCGACGATATGAAGGAATGGTTTGCCAAGAACAAAGACAGAATCCATTTGGGATTGAGTTTTGATGGAGATATGGCAATGCAAAATACCAATCGTTCATCATCATTCAACAATGTGGATTTGGATTTCTTTGTCAAAACTTGGCCTAACCAAAGTGTGAAAATGACCATATCTCCTGATACCATCTCAAATATGGCTGAAGGAGTTATGTTTCTGCATCGGAAAGGTTTCAAATATATATCTTCCGACTTGGCGATGGGAGATTCCGTGGGGTGGTCTAAGGAAAAACTTGGCATTTATCAAACGGAATTAAAGAAATTGGTTGAGTATTACATAGCAAATCCCCAGTTGGTACCATTCTCTATGTTGAGAGTAGATATTAATGCCATTATGCACTCGAATACTGAAAACTATAAAACATGCAGTTGTGGTGAGGATATGGTATGCGTGGATTGGACTGGAAAAACATATGCTTGCCATTTGTTTTCCCCCGTGACAATATCAAAGGAAAAGGCAGAAAAAGCAGTTAAGACAATTGATTTCGAAAACCATTCTTGTTTCAATAATGGCAAATGTGCAAAATGCATTCTAAATACAGTCTGCACACATTGCTATGGAATGAACTATGTTTGCTCTGACGACATTAATACGCCTTCGCCTTTCCATTGCAGCGCATTCAAACTGCTGTTTGTGGCAAATTGCCGTTACCAAATGCAAGTTGCTAAAAGAAATGGTGATAGTGCAGCTATTCTGCAGATAAATCAAGTAATCAATAAAATTGTATAATCAAAAACTAAAATCAAAATGGAAAATGAGATGTTGGAAACCAACGAAAAGTTGGAACAGATAGAAGCAAATGCGTTGGAAAATACAGATGAAGTAACTCCTTTAGAGAATACAAATGAGTCTGTAGAACCGACAGAGTGTGTCAATGAACCAAGTATGGAAATGAGCAGCTGTATGTGTATGGGTAGCTGTGGGTCTAACTACAGCGTTAGTACAAGCTGTATGTGCATGGGCAGTTGTGGATCAAATTATCACAAGTAGATGGGATTGGAATCATTAGAGAAAATCGAAACTATCCCTATCAATGAGGTAGAGGATGATAAGTTGGAACCATTGGCTGATAGTTCCAACGAATATGTTGAGTTTGCATCATTAGAAGATGTTGAGAATCTGCAATCACGTTATGAAGGCGCAGAGCTTGTTACAGATTTGGAAATGTCAGAAGGCATAGCAGATTATCTTGAAAATGTAGAGGAAATAAAGTATGAGAACTGGCAGAATCTCTCTTTAGAACAAAAGGAAGAGGTTCTGAATAAGATAGAACAGCATATTGCCGCTATAGAACACCGCCCTGCCCTAAAAGTCGAGTTGGAAAACTTGCCTGAAAGAACTCTTGGCTACCAAAGTGCACCAGAACATAAGATAGCTCTTAACTCACTATACGTAGGTTCGGCTGACCCTAGCATACACAAGGAGGTCATCAATACAATCATTCATGAAGGGCGACATGCTTATCAACATTATAATGTGGATGTAAAATGTATTCATGAGTCTGGAGCAGAAGTGGAAACATGGCGTGAGAATTTCTACGATTCGCAATATCAATATTATCGGAGTACAGGCCAAAGGATAGTTATCCCATACAATGATGGTTCTTTGCACGATGTGGATTTCCGACTCTATTACTATCAGCCTGTTGAAATTGACGCTAGAAATTTTGCAGAAGATGTGATGAAGAGATTGAAAGAGAAAGGAATAGTTTAATTTATAATCAGGAGAAAGGCTCATGAATAAGTCGAATTTAACTATAATGCTATTCTTTAGTGTTTTGGTTTAACATTCTTCACCTCTTGTAAAGGTTCGGGAGGTTAGAAAGCGGTGACCGAAACATTGGAGTTTATCGAAAAGAAAGCGGCAAGCAAGGTTGCCAGTAGTGATGAAAAAGAGGCTGGGCAAGTGGAACGTGCGATAGAGAAAAATGCAGACGATGCCTATCGCTCAACAAGAAGCAGTCATCCAAGCCGTCCGAGGCATCATTCTTCTTACGATGATGGTGACAACGATTATGAAGATACTCAGTCGCAGGCTTATTATGCCACATGTCCATATTGTAATGGCGGTGGTATAGTTTATGCCACTGATATGTATGGAAATGTGTTGGTTGATTATTATGGCAATCCACACACAAACCATAACATGTGGTAATTGTGGCGGTAGTGGACAAGTAATTGTTTATCAATAAGATTGTTTCTAAAATATTGGTATCTGCATAGGAAAAATGGAAAATAATAATACAAGCAAGAGCATTATAGGCTGCTACCTTTACGACGACCTGAGCATATCATACTGTCTCAACAAAGATAAACATGCGATAGGACTAATTTTTGATGTTGACAAGACGAGTGGTAATGTATGGGTGATGGCTCTTAAAGACAGCGACTGCATTGGCGTACATACACCCAACGAACTACCTAAGACGGATGCTGACTTCGAAAAACCTGGCTATAACAGACTTGAATGGACTGTTGCAGAGTGCAGACATTGGGAGAAACTGCTTATCAATGTGTGCGGATGTTGCTTAGAAGAAATTGTTGACGGCTTTGAGAAACACTGCAGAGGTTATTCGTTTGATACGGACAAGGCGAACGAAACACTTTCAAAAATAGGAATTGACATAGGCGAAAACGGCTATATATATTGGACATCTACAATGGAGAGTAATGGTTCGGCTGAGGTTGTGGGTTGTGGCGAGATTATAGAAGACCCTATGCCTTATACTGATGACGAAATTGCTGAATGTAGATTGCGTTTCGTTGGACGTTTGGATATCAAAGAACTGAAAACAGAAGACCTGGCATTTTAAAAAATTAATCATCATAAGGGAAAAACTTGCAGACCATGACAATATTAAGGTTTGCAAGTTTATCTTTTTCTGTGATAGATAGGTAAACTTTTTCCACTCTATAATATAAAAAGTACAACAAAAAACATAGAAGACATGAAAACAAGTATTATAGACACAAAAGTATTGAAAGATAAACTGCATGAATATGCAATGAAAGTCGGTCGTATAAGCGCCCGCCCACTATTGTTGCTTTATTTCATCATGGTCAGCAAGGATACTCCGAAAAGCGATAAGTTGTTGATTTTGTCAACCATATCCTATTTGGTGTTCCCTGTAGATTTGATTTCAGCTAAGCGTCTGCCTATCATAGGATGGATAGACGAAGCTTTTTCGCTTTCAGTTGCCTATCAGAAAGTATGCAAGAATATCACTCCTGAGATAGAGCGCGAAACAGATGCTTTGCTTGACAAGTGGTTTCCTGAATATACAAGTTACATAGAAATCTTTGATTGATGTTAAGACAACGTGTAAAGCATAAATAAAAAAGGTATTATAATATGCTAAGAGTTTATAATCCTCTTCATTTTAATCCGTTTTTCAATCAAATACGTATCATGATTATTAATAATTACTCAGATTTCCAGCCAATAGGATGTTACCAACCTATCACTTGCACAGGTACCAATGGTTATCTTGTTAATAATCCTCATGGAGAATATTCTCTCCTGCTCATAGCCTTTGACATGGGTGATGTTCCCGCGAATCTCATTGTTGATACAGCTATTGGGAAAGTTCCCTTGGAGATGAAAATCTATATGGATAGACCATCGGAAATTTTGCCACGAGTTATAGATTGTGGAATAGAAGAAACAGACAAGGGACACAAAGCATGGATGGTTTTGGATGTTACGGAAGGACATGCTTATACCTCCTTATGGATGTATTCTTTGCGTAATAGGAATCGAAATCCAAAGGTGAAAGACTTATTGGAGCCTTTGTCTTCATTCGTTTCCGAAGTAGAATGCATCGAGAGTTATCTGAATGGGGGTGGAATCTATGATTTGTGGGCAGGTATTATTTTGATTCTACAAAAAGATGGGAGAATTCATTTCCATTTGGATCGTATCAATTTGGCTTGCTTTCCTAACCAAGGGCTATCTAATATTAATAAGGAGCAATTGTGTGATAGAGCTTTAGGCAGTTTAGCTCCAGAAACATGGACTTCATGCTATGACCATCGGGCAGATATTTTTTCTCTGGCTCGCTGTTTGGCTTATTTTGAGCAACGCACCTTTTGGAAAGAGAAGAAACTGCCTCTTTGGAATCTCGGTATATTAGAGGGTGAATCACATGAAGAGGCTTTGAGAAGGTCGTGCAATATACAAATAGATAAAGGTCTGGAAGGGGTGAAGTGTGATGTTTTAGAAAAAGCCTTTGCATTCAACCCAGACGAAAGATACCAAACTTTATCTGAGTTTTTGAAAGCTCTGGTTTGATATGTATTGTGATTTAACAATAGATATGTCGTTTTTCTATTTTTTTATATGTTTTCTACTGATTTTTGGCTCATTGTTATAGGCTTTGCGCAAATGATTGGTTGCTGTTGGATATTCAGCATGTTTCAAAAACGGGCTTACAAACGGGAAATCCGAAGCAGACATTCTTATGTCTTGTTGG
>ERZ1034753.777-NODE-777-length-11077-cov-13.204500_pt1 | contig 11077 bp, 15 predicted proteins | sample MGYA00520702_ERZ1034753 | MGnify/ENA primary metagenome ERZ1034753 (study PRJEB33766, sample SAMN09781700) | gut metagenome | biome: gut microbiome | host: Homo sapiens | place: Madagascar | study: EMG produced TPA metagenomics assembly of the PRJNA485056 data...
TAAAAAAAGAAGAAGTATCACCTTCACTAAACTGGAGGGGATACTTCTTTTAGTTATCGCTCACAATAAACTGTGGGAGATATTTTTTGATTTCTTACAACACACAAATAATGTGCTACGGAAATCGAAATAAACATGTAGAAAAATAAATAGTTACAATAAGGGGATAAAATTGCTAACTTTACTTTAATAAATATATCTTTCAGAGATACGTCATATTTATTCTTACACTTAATATTTTATCCCCAAAATTTATTTTTATACATGAGTGAACAAAATTTAATATTACCTTATAATATTACTATACAATAAATAAAGATACTGAATAAAACTCACTACAAGCGATTTTAAGACGTTTTAAATTTAGACATATAATTTATCATCTTCAATATAAAAACGTCTGAGAATTGAAGATAATGAGGAAATAGAGGTATGAGAAAAGGAGGTAAATAAAAAATGGGTAATGACATTACAGATAACACATTCTTTGAAGTTCAGGCGGAAAAGTTTTATCAAAAGAAAGTAGAAGTAGCAAGGGGGGTTATAGAACTAGGTAAAATATTAAAAGAAACGAGAGATGGGTCAAATAATTATCATGAGTTTGAACAGTGGTTAGATGACGAAAGAGTTGGATTTAAACGACGAACAGCTAACAAGTATATACAAATATATGACGAGTTGGGTCATGATATGACCCCAATTTTAAACAATCTATCTCTAAACAAACTATACACTCTAGCCTTAGCACCAGAAGAAGTAAAAGAAGATGTAGCTAATTCAAAAGATAAAGAAGAAGCAGAAAAGAAGATTAAAGAATATGAGGAACAATTAAAACAAGAAAAACTAGCTAAAGATGTATTAATAAAAAATAATGAAGAACTACAAAGACAATTAGAAAGAGAAAAGAAGACTAAGAAAACAGAATATATCACTAATGAAGTAGTGGTCGAACCTTCTGATTATAGTTTTATCAAAGATAGATTACATGAATTAGAGTGTAGTAATAAATCATTAGAATATACCAAAGAATCATTATTCGAAGAATTAGAAAAAATTAAAAATTCAAATATAGAAAAAGATGAACAACTAAAACAGTATGAGCAACTTAATAGAAAATTAAATGAACTTGGAATAGGAATGGAGATAAGAGACCAATATCTTGAAGATACTACAGAATTAGCCTCATTGGTAGGTTCTATGAAATATTTCTTTAATGAAAAACTCGCACCGGTTAAATATGAAAGGTGTCTTAAATATTATAAATGTGATAATTCTGTAGTTAAATCTTTAAGAGATATAATCGAAAAAACAGAAGATTGGTTATTAGATATTAAACAATATTTGCCCGAAAGTAATTTAAATAATACTGTTGAAATAATTGATGTGGAGGTTAAATAAGAGAATGCAAGATAATAATTATCCCGAAGTTATCACTAGAGAAGAGTTTATTAATTTTAAAGAGAATCTTATAACGATGGTTACAGATATTGTCAAAGATACTGTTCATTCCGAAATAGACCAAAATAATTCTATTTTAATGAGTAAGATAACGGACACTATGGTACTTCCGACAATGACTAAAATAGAAGAACTTGGGAAATTAGTTACTTATCAAGATGTTAATAAGAAATGGGTGTCCAAATCTGTTAAAAACTATTTAAATATTAGAACTATAAAGGAATCTAAATATGAGTATAACGCAATAATTGAAGCATATAAAGCTAAAATTAGGTCTAATACAGGTAAATGTATTACAAGATTGGAAGATATTCCACAAACTATGGAAAATTTAAAATTGCTAGATGAAGTTTGTAAGTTCATGTATCCAATTAATTCTACTAGAGGTAAATTTAAATTTTAACTTAGTGAACAATTCCCATTATTCTCCTATAATATTTATTATAAAAAAATTGGAAAAATAAAAAATAAAAAAAGTGGAGTATTTTGTTTATTATTGTATATATATTATTAATGTATAATATATATATTAATGTGTAGAATGGTGCGGATAGCCTCTCAGACCTTGATTTTAGAGGGAGGTAACGGTACCGGAAATTTTTCTATGGACTCACAAAAGGGAGTCAAAAAATCTCTATGGACTCACAAAGGGGAATGAAAATAGAGTCTATGGACTCACAAAGGGGAGTCTATGGACTCACAAAGGGGAATGTAAGTGATATTGAATACCACATAGTTGAAATTAGGGAGAAAATGAGTCTATGACTAGGTTAGAGAGGTTTTAAACTCTTAAATTAGAATTAAAGATAAATTCTATGAACTCACAAAAGGGAGTCTATGGACTCACAAAGGGGAGTCTGTATTATGGTATAGTTTTTATAGGGGGGGGCGAAAGGAATTATTTATGAATCAAAGATATTTAGGAAGTTCAAAGGATGATTATGTTATGGTAACACAACCGATGACAAATTGGTTGGGGATTGTAGCTTCAACAGTCCCTAATTCAGTTAAAAATTTAGTGATGTACACATTTATTGCTACTGATAGGTTTTACGGAGGAGATACCAGTATACCTGTAACAGAGGTACTAATAGATGAAATCAATGAGTCAGTTTTTAGAATGACTATTTCTTCCACCGATTTACGTAAAATATTAAATGCTGATTGGAAGAATGGTGTAGCACATATGGAACAGTTAATAACAGGTAAAAACCGTACAAAAGAAGATATGCAACGTGTAGAAGAGTTTATGAGTGGGTTGGGAGAAGTTAAATTTCAAAATATTATCGGCGACCAATTTGTTTTAGCAAAATTTACATCTACAGTTGTATATAATCTACGAGATGGAAGTATGGAAATAGATGTTAATAAGAGATTTATAACATATATGAGAGATTTAAACAGTTATAGTAAAACTTATGGATATATGGAATCTCTATCATCTTACGCATTATCTCCAAAAGCTTTAGCTTTATATAGTTTTATTTGTTTAAATGATAAAGCTATTGAAACTCAGAAGATTAAAGACGGAATTGAATATACTGGGGTTTTATTTAGCGATTTATGTAGGATATTAGGACTTACAGGTAGAACTGGTAACAGAACTAGAACTATTAAAAATAATATAGACGAGATAAATTTAAAATTAAATCTCCACTTAAATGTTAGATATATTTATAGTGGGAAGACTTTAAAAAGAGCCATATTTTATTGTGAAAAAGGGGGAGTCCATATGGCAAAATATTTTGAAAAGAAGAAACCATTACCAAGAGTAACTAATGCATTAGTTGAACTATTTAAAGTGAAATATGAAGGATATTATGGGGAAACTTGCAAGATTAAGAATGAGAAATTGGACTACGAGTTAAGACAATCTTTCGAAATATTTAATCTTAATATATATAGTCAAGAGGATAGAGATTGGTATGAACATAATGTTTTAGATGACTTATTTAAGAAATACGATGACTTAGGTTATTCCGAAGGTAAAAAATTTGGGGCAGGACATCTACATGTAGATTGGTTAATGGTAAGTTTAGTAAATGGAATTAAAAATGAGAAAATTAAGTATACTAAGAAAGAAGAAGTAAAAGCAGGTGAAGTAGATAAAGAAAAATTTGATAAATTAAATGATGATACTAAACTAGCAGATGATGAAGTGGAGGAATTTTAATGTATACATGGAGTATTAAAAGGGATAACTGTCCCTTTCCAGAAGTTTTAGAAGAATATGGAAGTAAGTGGTATGCTACTATTTATCATCAATTTGAACAGAGTGGTATACCCGATAATCTTATATATGCTCCAATAACCCTTAAACCTGAAACTAAGGGGGAGTTAGAAGCGTATAGAGAGTTAAAAAAAATACAAAATAACATTGCTGAATTTACAGATAAGGGGTTAAATGTATTTATATGTGGGAAGACAGGAACCGGTAAAACTTCTTTTGGAATCAAATTATTAAAGGAGTATATTAAAACTTATTATTATATTCATCCCGATGACTATGGACATCCTACAGTAATGTATGTAGGAATGCCTAAACTAATTCAGTTATTTTCCATTAACCGATATTCTATAGAATTTACTGAATTAATTAGAAATATGTCTGAATGTTTCTTATTGTTATTGGACGATGTAGGTTATATAAATTTATCTCAAGATTTTACAATGATATTATATAATATTGTACAGTATCGATTAGAAAATCAGCTATCCACTATCTATACTTCTAATGTATCAGGGTCTTTAAGTGATGATGAAAATGTAGAAACTACCAATTTATATAAAAAATTAGGTAATGATTTACTATACTCAAGGACATGGGGAAGTTGTAGACCAGAACATCATATACTATTGACTGGTAGAGATAGAAGGGGGGATAAATAATGGCTCAACTTACGATAGCAAACGCACATATACAAATGATTAACCTTCTATTAAGTGAGGGAAATTTAGATGAATATAAAAAATATAATCTAATTCCCGAAATGTTTGGAGATTTTGCAAGTTTAATGGAAAGAATATTGCAATTTGAAGAAGAATATAAAGAAATGCCAGTAGTAGATACTGTAATAGATTGGGACGAAGATTTTTATATTTGTGAGGAAGTTCAAGACCCACAACTTTTAGCTAGACAGTTGCAGATAGATTATTTTTATACTCATGAATTCAATAACATGTTAAATAAAACTATATCTAATGCCCAACTTGAACCGGAAGAAGCAATGCAAAAAATGGCAGAGTTTTGTAGAAGTCATACTGAAATAATTTATGGGAAGGTTAAAAGTTACAAATACCAAGAACAGGCAGAAGAACAAATTGAAGTGTTAGAAGATAAGGTAACACAAAGAGATATTATAATACCTACAGGTTTTGAATCTATTGATAAAGGAATTGGTGGATTACAAACACTTAAAGAACTATGTGTAGTATATGCCAGACTTAATCAAGGTAAATCTTGGGTGGCTTGTAAGATGGCAGTAGAAGCATTAAAACGAGGAAATAGAGTATTATACTATTCAGGGGAATCTCCTGTGGAACATGTTAACTATAGATTAGATACTTTATTATTTGGATACCCTAATAATAAGTTAATGGTATACGATTTAACTGAAACCGACTTGAAAGATTATAAATCTCTAAGATTAGCTAATAAGAACAAATATAACGGAGAAATAGAGATAGTTACTCCAGAAGACCACCTTAGTAATAAAAAATTAACGGTAGGTGAACTGAGAGGGATTTTACAACGAGGACAATATGATTATGTAATAATTGACCAATTGTCTGAAATGGAGGAAGATGGAAAACTTAGTCAAAATACTAAGTTAAAATATAAGAAGATAACTGACCAATTGGCTCACTTATCTTCCGAATTTAGAACTCCAATTGTATTAATGTGTCAAGCAAATAGGTATGCTGGAGATACAGGAACTGAGGAAAATGAGAATGAGTGTCCTGAACTTAAAGATATTGCAGATAGTGATGACATTGGTAGAGTCTGTACTACTGCAATCTCAATTTGTCAACCCAAACAAGGAGAACTAAAATTAGAAGTTAAGAAAGCTAGGTTTATGGGAAAAAACACTTCAGCAAGATATTCATGGAATGTAAATATAGGGGAATTTGAAGAACTTACTAGTGGAAAGGCGGACAACCTTAAACCAAAGAGACCCCAAAGACCTCAATCAACTAATTCAGAAGATGTATTTTAGGAGTGAACAATTCACTCCTTCTTTTTATATTATGAGTATAAAAAGAAATAAATAGTAGGGAGGACGATTATTAATATGGATAATCAATGTAAAATTCAACTATTTACAAATGAAGAATTAGATATGAAGGTACGTGTAGTAGAGATTAATGGAGAACCTTGGTTAGTTGGTAAAGATGTTGCAGAGGTTTTAGGGTATAAAAATACAAGAAAAGCTCTTTTAGACCATGTTGATGTTGAAGATAAGGGGGTAACGAAATGTGACACCCTTGGTGGAAGTCAAGAAATGACAGTAATAAATGAAAGTGGATTGTATTCTCTAGTTCTTAGAAGTAAGTTGCCAGTGGCTAAGAAGTTTAAAAGATGGGTTACATCAGAGGTACTTCCTTCTATAAGAAAACACGGAATGTATGCAACAGACGATTTATTAAATGACCCGGATTTAATGATAAAAGCTGCAAATAGAATAAAGGAAGAAAAGGAAGGTAGATTAAAGGCTGAATCTCAAGTAAAAGAATTAACTGACAAAGTAGTTAAGTTATCAATAGACGTAAATAATTTAGAAAAACGTACAGTAAAGGGTACTACTCTAACTGATATATCTTGTTGTACAGATACTCCTAGAAGATTGATAGAGGATTACTGTTTTAGTAATGGTTGGTATAGTAAAAAGAATAATGAAGTAATAATACATGATATTACGTTAGTTACAGCTACACGTAGAAACGCAATTGAGTTTACTAGTAAGGGTGCTGAAATATTAATTCAACAATTCTCTAAGAATGGTAAATTATTTTAGAGTGAACAAATTTAACTATTTATGTATAATATAACTATAAAATATGGAGGTAATTATTATGATACGTTTTAGAAAACGAAATGGCAAAGAGTGGCGAAAACATTTTGCAATTTTACCGAAGAAATATGTAACACAAACCGAAGAAATTTGGATATGGTTAACTTTTTATGAATATTGCTATAATCGTGGTCTGTTAGACCATTATACTGTAAAAATTGACGATATAATATATAGTTTGGTGGAGAGTATATAATGATAAAAGTTAGTGGATTATTAATACATGTAGAAGTAGCAGATGTAGTAAATCAATTAATATCTGAGGGTCTATTAAGTAGCAAAACCTCCTATAAGAATGACTATATTATGGTGTGTTGTCCTTATCATAATGAAAAAAATCCTTCATCATCAATAACTACACATACTATTCAAAAGAGGGATAGAGTAGTACCTATTGGATATTTTCATTGCTTTGGATGTGGTTCATCGGGAAATTTATTTGAGTTTATATCTCAATGTTTAGGTAAACATGATGGAGGATTTGCAGGTATAGCTTGGGTTAGAAAACATTATACTGTAGAAGAAGCTTTGGGTTCATCTGTTAATATTCCAAGTAAATTAAATAGAAGAACTAGATTAAATAAAAAACATTCTGTAATTACAGAAACTGAATTAGATAGTTATAGAAATATTCATCCCTATATGTATGAACGACATTTAGATGATTACTATATTGATTATTTTGATATAGGGTATGACCCTAATATCCAAACCCTAACCTTTCCCGTGAAAGATTTACAAGGTAATGTGGGATATATTTCACGTAGAAGTGTTAATAGTAGATTTCATATGCAGGAAACAGAAGAGATTAAAACCGACTTTATTTGGGGTGCATATGAGTGTATACAAGAGATTTTAAAAAATGGTAGAGAAGAAGTGTATATATGCGAATCCGTATTAAATGCTATAAGATATTGGCAAGTAGGGAAACTAGCTGTAGCACTTATGGGAACAGGAGGAGGAAATCAATATAGATTATTATCGAGAATACCTGTAACTTATTTTGTTACTTCATTGGATTGTGATAAAGCTGGGTACACTGGTACTTCAAAGATACTAAATAGTTCTTATCTGAAAGGTGTAAATATAAGGCAGATACAATATCCGGATTGGGTAAAAGAAGAAGGAAAGGATATAAACGATTTAACTGATGATGAAATATTAGAATTAACATATGATTGGTATATAGGAGTTAGGAAGGTGGGAAGATAGTACATTGGTGTTTGTGGCTAATATACATTGTTTTGAATATCATTTTTCTAATATATATCAATTGGAAAAGTTTTTATTAGAAGTTTGGAGGGATTATGGGAGTTGGTTTCCAATAATAATCGAGGTTATTAAGAATGAGAGAAAATGATGTAGAAATTTTAAATTTATTAAAAAATCGAAAGCATAACAATAGATTAACACGTGAAGAAGAAAATAAATTAAAATTATTATTAAGAAAAAAGGAGTGTTAATTTAATGTCTACAGTTAAAGACCAAGTTTATATGTATTGTAAAGACAATGAGAGGTTATTTAAGAATCTTTCCAAAAATCAAATTGCTAAAAAAGTAGTTCGTGATTTAGGTGTACCTTATAATACTTCTTCAAAATATGTTCAGGAGTATTATAAAAATATATATGTTAACGAGGGGGAGGATTTAAGTTTGAGTGATGGGGTTATGACATCTTTACAGGAAGCATTTATTAAAAGTGGGTATGTAGTACCGGAGGTAGACGAAACTGTTGAAGATGAAGGTGAAGTTAAAGTTGAATGTAATGAGACTATTAATGATGAAAACACTAGTAGGGAGGTATCTGAAAATAAATTAACTCCCGAAGAAAGATTAGATAGAACTACAGTAAATGTAGGGTTTATGAGTGGAAGCAATTTTATAGGAAGGTTTGAGTTAACTCCTTATAGAGTTGTTCAATATGTACCTCAAGGGAAAGACGAGCAGGGAAATAGGAAAGAATCAGCTAAATTGTTTTTTGATAACGAAGAAGATTTAGACACTTTTTATAGAGATATGAAAAAATTATTTCAATTACAACAAATATTAAAGGGGGAATAAATAATGGCTACAGTAGAAGATTGGACTTTTGATAATGGTATTGCAGATAACTTTGAAGAGCATGTAAGACAGTCAGTACCTGGGTATTCTATGTTTGAAGATTATATAGTTAGTTTATCACGTTTCTTTATACCACATAATGGCAAGGTATTAGATTTAGGGGCAAGTACAGGAGAGTTAGCCGAAGCTATTTATAACTGCAATAAAAATCGTATTTCACTTTTTGGGGTTATTGATAATTCAAATGATATGTTTTGTAAACTTCAAGAAAGATTTAATGATAATTATTATTTTGATTGTTGTAAAACTGATATATCTTATGGAATACCTATTAGTGAAGACTTTGATTTTATTGTAGCTTCTCTAGTACTACAATTTATTCCATTAGATGATAGACGTATTGCACTAGAAGACTGTTTTACCCATTTAACAAATAATGGTGCTATGATAGTTGTAGAGAAAATATTACAAGAAACAGGTAATGACCAAGCTATGTTTGATACTATTTATCAGTCAAATAAGTATTTTAATGGGTTAAATCCACAACAATTATATGATAAAACTCAATCTTTAGTAGGAATTATGACTCCATTAACGAGTGAGGAAAATGAAGAAATGTTTAAAAAATGTGGGTTCAAGGTTACTCCATTTTTTCAATTAGGTTGCTTCAAAGGATGGATTTTAAGAAAATAGGAGGAAATTTAATGAGTGATTTACGAGACATTTTAGATACTGCAACATTAAATGCGACTATAGGATACAATGGTAAGGTAGGTTTGTTATTAAGTGGGGGAATGGATAGTCTGTCTGTTCTTCTAGCTTGTTTAGATATAGGAATAAAACCTACTTGCTACACGTTTCATTTAAAAGGGGTTATAAGCGAAGACTTACAGTCTTGTCGAAAAATATGTAATATTTTTGATGTGCAATTAGTAGAAATTCCTATATCTTTTACATCTGAGTCAATGTACAAACTATCCAAGGAAATTATATATGATAATATCGAAAGTGTCTACTTTAAAAATCATATAAAAACTTGTGTACAATGTCAAGCATTAATGAGTTTTGTACCTCAATATGTAAAAGAAGGTATAATATTAAGTGGATTAAATGCTGATGATTTATGTTTTAATACAAGACTATATGGAAAAATGAGTGCCAATAAAACTCTTAGTGGAATAAGGAAATTAAACGAGACTAGATATATTGATACTCATAATGATTATAGGGGTAGCTATAAGTTTTTTGTAGATATGTTTGCTAAGTACAATATTAGATTTGTAGACATTTACAGAGATAACCAAGTTAGAGAACATTTTTATGGGTTATCATACAAACAATGTACGTCTCCTAAACCTAAGTATCCAATTTATATGGCATTCAGGCAGGAGTTTGATACTTGGGACTTACTAAGGAAACCTAGTTCATTTCAAGTGAATTCTGGAGCAAGGGAACTATTTGAAGAATTATTGACCAATAATCCTAAAATAAATGTAAATAAACATAAGACATGTGTGGGTATATTAAATGATATTTGGAGAGAATGTGAACGTGATGGAGGTAAGTTTAGGTAATGAGAGTTATGTATGTAAGTCATCCTTTTCAAAATAAATATTCAAATTATAAGAGAATACAAGAAATTGTAGATACATTAAATACTACGTATGTAGGTAAATATGTATTTATATGTCCTGTATTAGAATTTGGTAGATTATATGGAAGTAGGAAGTACGAAGATGATATACAAGCTTGTTTAGAATTACTTGATAGATGTGATGGTATAATAATGTGTGGCGATTGGCTACATAGCGATGGTTGTATGGCAGAATATAGATTCGCTAGAAGTACTAAACATTTAACTATTTCTGAGTTAGCACCATTTTTAGAGAATATAGATTAAACGATTTTTTGAAGGGGGTAAATATGTTTAAATATTTTGAGTATCCTTATATTAGTACAAAACTTAATAATGTATGTGAAATCGAAGCTATGAGTTTAGTAGACTTAGAGAGTAAATTAATCCCAATTTTAGGACTAGGAGAAGATTCTAAGTTACTTGTAGAGTGGGATAAAACTAAAGGTGGATGGAATAGTATGTGGTTAGTTAAAAATTCCTTTGGTATGATGAAAGTAAGAGAAGGATTTATTCAAAAGTATTGATTTTAAGGAGTGAACATTTCACTCCTCTTTTTTATATAATAAATATAATTAATAAAGGAGGGATTGCTTAATGAAATCTTATAAAGATTTGACCGAGATAGAACAAACTCCATTAAATGGATATACAGCAATAGGTTTATTCGTAGGTGCTGGAGGAAGTTGTATGGGAGTAAGGGCAGCAGGAGTAAAGATAGTTTCGGTAAATGAATTTATACCATCAGCAAAAGAATGTTATGAGAAGAACCATAAAGGAGTTCCCGTATTATTAGATGATATAAGAAATATAACAGGACAAGATTTACTTAGACTTGGGGGAGTTGATAAAG
>ERZ1034753.780-NODE-780-length-11059-cov-9.229280_pt1 | contig 11059 bp, 8 predicted proteins | sample MGYA00520702_ERZ1034753 | MGnify/ENA primary metagenome ERZ1034753 (study PRJEB33766, sample SAMN09781700) | gut metagenome | biome: gut microbiome | host: Homo sapiens | place: Madagascar | study: EMG produced TPA metagenomics assembly of the PRJNA485056 data set...
AAGCCTCAGATTGCCTCAATCCAAGGAATATTCGTCTCGTAACCCATATCAAAATCAATTTCTATTTTCATTGAAGTATTAATAGTTTTTGAGTATCTATTTGTTCTCCTGTCGTTATAGATTTATGTTGTATATCCAACTTACAAAATGCCCCATTGAGTCCACAAATCTTACGGGAAGCAGGCGGATTCTGTCAGTGCCAAGGTAATGGTTTTATTTCAATCCGGTATCACGGCAGAGGTGATTTTTGGTTGTTTATGCAAGAATAATTCGGAATATGTAAAATAAACGGTAGAATATCTGTTGTATTGGCGATTGGACTGGCTGTTATTGATGCAGCAACAAAGATTAATCCCGCCATCGACGTATTTAAAACTTTGTCGATGTGCGGGATTTTTTCGACCTGTACGGTTGAAATTACCCAATACGCCCTGAACCAACGGTCACCGGCCGAAGGGAAAGGTAAAGGGCAGAAGCTCCTAGCCCGTACTTGAACCACTTGCGAAACTTTAGTATATAATAATTACCCATGGTGGGGCGAGCTATCAAGTGGTAAATAAAGAGGTGCACCAGCAGTAACCTATGATAAGGAATTTTATAAAGGATTAACGACAATGTGCTGTGCACATCTACCGTAAATTTTCCAAAAAGTAGAAGGAACTGGTAGCTTCCGGGCTGCCAGTTCCTTTACTATGAAAATGCACACTTTTGCTAGATTTTTACTTAATTTTCTGTGAGATAGTAAAAAAATAGCACTCTTTTTGGGATTTAAGGAATCCTATATCGCTTGTTTATTCCAAATAAGAAAGCTAATTTTGAGGCAAAAAATTGGAATAAGCAATGACTAAAGGTAGAAGTTACATTAACTCTTATGCTGATAGAATCATGAGAGAAAATATGATTGAGGAGGTGGGAACACTGCTCGATTTGATGATGAATGAGGATATGATGACCCCCAAAGAGATTCATATGGAGTTTGGTGTAGACCCTAAAACTATCGCTGCGTTGAGAAAGAAGAAAACATCTGTTACCTTTGAGAGCATCCGAAAGTTTTGTTATGTCATAGGCTATTACCTGATGAAAGAAGAGGCTGCCAGAGAAAGTAAGGTAAGATGGGGGAGAGACAAGGAGCAAAAAAAGAAGGATGAAATGAATGAAATCAACAAACTGAAAGAGCGTTATGAGAAGATATATGGCATGATGGCTAGCTTAGTGGAGGATTTATATAAGAAGAAAGACTTGCGCCAAGTGGTGAAGAATGAGAGTTTGCCAGGGTAGCGCAACCTAATATGCTATTAATTAATAAATTATCTCGTAAAAATGAAAGTTCATATCCGATTGGGCGAAGATCATTTGCCTTAAAAACTACCATATGCACAAGGTTGTGTGCGGACACCGTTTGCTAGAAGTCCTTTCCCCAACGATAGGTAAACGTGACTTGTTCTAATCATTAACATTCTAACAAGAAAAGGAAAATGTCGTTAGAAGAAATTTTTGCCCAGGCAATTCTGACTGGTGGAGTAACCATACTGAATTGCTCTGTAGTCATTGGTAGCAATGCGCAGGTGAGTGATTTTTTGCAGAATACAGCTGCTAGTACCCAAAATCTTAAAGGAGACCAGGAAATCAAGGTGGACCCCAGACTCAAGACTGAGAAGGCTGCCCTGATATGGAAAACACTGGCAGAACATAAGTATATTCATACTGTGGGTTCTTGGTATGTATGGGATCGTACGCAGGCTGAGTATGGATATATGGTGTATATCGTAGCCGATATTCTGGGAGTGAAGCACCCTGCTAACAATACTATCATGTGGAAACCTTTTCAAGCCCTATTCTTGAATGCTTCGCATATCGAAGGTGTGGCTAAAGCATCGGTGAGCAATAACATATCACAGTTTAGTAATTATAATGCCTGGTGTAATGAGGCAAAAAATATTCGAAGAATTTTATTGGAATATATCTCTTGATATTCAGATACTTATAGCTTATATAATCGTATAATATTATATAACTGTTATAAAGATAACATTTTACTTCTTAGTACCTTTGCCCCCGTAATCAGATGCACAGCGCGTCTGGTTGCGGGGACTTTGCGTATTGCGGGTTCTCAATCTTTTAATACATTTACAAAGTTATGAAGAAAGCAACTAGCAAAAAGCTGCTCAATGCAGTAAAGGTGGACGGTGCTGTGATTACCGAGGAGAATGGTAACGTATCAGTGCGCAAGGCGCCATGGAACGAGACGGAGGTAATCAGTGACAAGCCGCAGGTGATCAGGGGCAGGATGATATTCTCGGGTGGCGAGAATGGGCGAGGCGACTGGGTGGACTTCAAGCCTTATGTGCAGGGCAAGCGAGAGAAGCCCTTCACGGAGATTCTCAAGACCAAGCACGGGGTGGTGCGCACTAGCAAGCGAACCGTGCAGGTGAACTATGCCTTCTCCAAGGACATGAGCAAGGCGGAGATTCTGCGCTGCCTCAAGGGTGAGCACAAGGAACTGATTGCCGGATTTAAGGATAATGTTGAATGTTGAGTGTTGAATGTTGAATTAGGCTAGCGCCTTTGCGACCGTTAGGCAATTCAACATTCAACATAAAATTCAACATTCAACACTCAACATTCAACATTAAATTCACCATTCAACACTCAAAAAAATGGAACATATTATAGCATATAATCCGTACAAGAATGGCAATAAGGGGAGCGTAAGCTCCCAGCCACTCTCGGTCTACGACAAGACCATCGCTTATCCCTGGATGGCAGACCTGGTAGCTGCCATCCGTGGGGGTAACGATGAACTGAAGAAGCAGTTGCCTTTCCGCTGCGCTCACTACTACCAGTTCCGAGGCAACAGGCGTTCGCAGAAGAACGCCGTGCCCGAAAGCTTCCTCTTCCAGACCACCATCGATGTGGACGACAAGGAATATGTGGATAAGGCGATAGAGAAGGCACGAGAGCTGAACTGTAGCGACACCATCTGGAACGGAGCCCTGCTGCACCTGGAGTACTCAGCCCGCAAGAAGCTGCATATCGATATCCGAATGCCGATAGGTATGACTATCGAGGAGACGCAGAGAGCGTATTGTGAGGCACTTGGCGTGCCCTGCGATGAGAGCTGCTTCACCCCAGAGAGAATCCTCTTTATCACGGATCAGGACTCGGAGATCTATCGCTCCAAGGACTGGTATGCCGTGCTTCCTGCCGATGAGCTGAAGGCTCGCAGAGAGGCTTATCTGAAGCGTGGTCTCACCATTGACGGAAGACGGCAACAGGGCACTCAACCCCAACCATTCAACATTCAACACTCAACATTCAACACTCAACAAAATATTCCTGACGGATTACCAACCTCTGGTACCGCCAGCGAGAAGAGCCTGATAGCCTTCGACCTCTTCGCGGAGTCGGCAGGACTGAAGAATGTGAATATCGATACCGAGGGCTCTCGCCACTCCTCATTGCTAGCCATCATGAGCGCAGGAGCGAGCAGGGTGATGAGTGAGGAAGAACTGAGAAGAGTGGTGGCAGTGAAGATGCCTAGCTTCGCCCAAGAGCGTGACTGCCTGCAGCTGATCCATGACTTCTATGAGAAATATGGAGACAGTTCGAAGCCATTCTCTAGAGATGTGATCCGCATCAATGCGCAAGCAGAGACTCAGGCTAATCAATTAAGAATTAATAATGAAGAATTAAGAATTCAAGGCGCAAGTGCAGGTAATCAAACAGTTCAAAGTTCAAACCTCAATGTTCAAAGTTCCGAAGATGATTACCCCGCTCCGCCCGAGATGCCGAAGAAGCTGCCTAAGCTCGTGGAGCTCCTCGTGTCTCAGACACCGGATGTCTATAAGCCTGCCGTAGCCCATGCCATCTTTCCTCCGCTAGCCACCCACCTCTGCCGCACCTATTTTAATTACATCGACAATGTGGAGCATGAGGCTACGCTAATGTGTTGTCTCTTAGCTGGTACGGGCGCAGGAAAGAACTGCGTGCAGATGCCTATCAACCTGATTATGGAAGACATCAGAAAACGAGACAAAGATAACCTGAAACGAGAGAAGGAGTGGAAGGATGAGGTGACAAGAAAAGGTGCTAACAAGGATAAGCGTAAGCGACCTGAAAACCTCGTGATCCAGGAGATAGACGCCGATATGACCAACCCTGCCTTCGTGATGCGTACCGCCGAGGCGCAGGAGCATTTCCTCTATACTGCTCTCAACGAGATAGACCAGTTTGATAACCTAAGGGGCATTGGCAACCAGCAGTTTCGTATCATGTGCCTCGCCTTCGACCCTGGTAATCAATATGGACAAACCCGAGTGGGCACGCAGAGTGTTACGGAGCGAGTAACCATCCGATTTAACTGGAATGCCTCGACCACCATCAACAAGGGTATCCGATATTTCTCCAAGGTATTGACCGATGGTCCTATCTCTAGAATCAACTTCTGTACTATCCCAGAGCGTGAGATAGGAGCCGAGATGCCTGTCTATGGCACATACGATGACACATTCAGAGAGAACTTAAAACCCTATATCGAGCATCTTAACATGGCTTCTGGTACTATCAATTGCCCTGAGGCTTTCGCCTTGGCACAGAAGCTGAAAGAGGAGAATGCCGACTTTGCCCGTATGAGCCAAGACAGGGTTTACGAGAACCTCTCGTTCAGAGCCAATGTCATTGCCTATCTGAAGGCTTGCGTGCTCTATGTGGCGAATGGTTGCCAATGGGAATCCGAGATAGAGGAGTTTGTGCGCTGGAGCGAGCAGTATGACCTGTACTGCAAGATGAGATTCTTCCGAGATGCTATCGTGAAGTCGGAGCAGGAGGGAGTGAAGTCGAGCAAAAGAGGGCCTTCCAATATGCTGCAACTTCTGCCAAATGAGTTCTCTTATCAGCAGGCTGAGCAGTTGAGAAGCGACTTGGGGCTGGATACCAAGGGCACCCGACGGATGATAGCCATCTGGGTGTTCAGAAAGTATATCGTGAAAGTGGAGGCAGGCGAACTTTATCGCAAGCTATGTTTTCTCAAAAATGAATCTAAATAGAAACAATTATGGAAATCGTACTCAAAAGAATAGCTAAGCAGAATACTTACACCATAGGGCGTATGTATATCCTGAAGGACGAGGAGGTGGAGCGCAAGGTGAACTATACGCTCAATAAGGACCAGAAGCGCAGCTTCTGCCATGTGGTAGATGTGGGCAAGCTGGACGGGGAGCACTACTTCTGCGATACCCTGGAGCCTACGTGGCGCAACCTGCTGGGCATCACCCTGTTGCCCCAAGAGGAGAATGTGCGCCTGGGGCGAGTGTCGGGGAAGAAGGCGCAGAAGATGAAGGGCAAGACTGCCATACCCGAGGGCACCTATCCGCTGCTCATCACCAAGTCGCCGAGATTCAAGCAGTGGCTGCCCCTGCTGCAGGGCGTTCCTGGCTTTGAGGGCATCCGCATCCATGCCGGCAACTACCCCGATGATACGCAGGGCTGCATTCTGCCGGGCGAAAACAAACTCCGAGGCATGGTGGTAAACTCCCGCATCTGGCTGCATCGCCTCGTCAATGCCATCACGGCGGCGAGAGACCGAGGCGAGAGCATCTGGATCACCATCATCTAGTAGCCGAAGTTCTCCGAGCGGCGGCATTGCCTCTAATGCAGCCCACGCTCGGAGAGCGAGGGCTGCTACCTATGTGGTATGCTTTTTGTTTTTATTGCTCATTGGCTTCATCACATGCTACCATCTCGGCTCCTCGATATATCACAACGAGTTTATGGAGCGTGGTGGTCTTGACGGACTCCCTCACGATGTCGCTATCGGCATATCGGCATATTTGCGCTGAGGCATCCTTGAAGAGTTGCTTCACCTGCTCGTCGGTGGTGCTGGACTTGCAATATTTCAATTCGATGATGTACGAGTCTACCATGTCCTTATAGATGTCACATAACGGACAAAGGAAGATGTCGGCATAACCACCATCATTATCCAACTCTGAGATAGGACGGTAGAAGCGATTCTGGGATGTCATTGCCAGGGTAAAGCCATGCACGAATGCCTCTCCCTTCTGCTTGTCTCGCTGAGAAGAATAACGCTTCAAACTGTCTGCGATAAAGTCAAAGTATGCTTTGTAGTCGCCATGATAAGCCAATCGACTCTCCAATTTGCCTTTTCCGTAGGTGTCGTATGTCAAGTCGTTTTCCTCGTATGTGTTTAGTAGATAAGTATACATTTGGTCTCGCACCACTTCATTAGGAATGATAAACTTAGTGTCACCATCACTGGTTCCGTCTATCGTTAACATACCGAAATAGAAAAGCAGGCTTACAAAATTATCTGGGTCATTGATGCGCTCAGCAGGGAAGTGCTCCACCAACTTGCCTGTTACATATCCCTTGGTTACCAACTGCTGGATGATGCTGGCATCATGGGCAAACTCCTTGTCATGACGGATGAGCATGCGTATCTTGTCATAGTCGATACGGATGTTACTTTCTATCATGGAATCAGGAATGTCATAATCATTGTGGATGTAGTTGTCCAAGAAATTGAGCACCACCACAGAATTATACATTGTGGTCTTGCCATATCTTTTGATAGAAAAGCAATAATTGTCATACCAAGGTTTCATCTCTTTAATGAGTTCATCTACAGTATGATTGAAAGGCAGCACGCTGGAATAATACTCCAACATCTCACGCACTTCCTCTTCCGTGAATCCTGTCATCTCATTAAACTGAGGATGTAATGAATAGTTGGTTCCGATGTTGAAACCACTTGTCAGGTCATCCATCGTAACAGGACTGACGCCCGTCACGAAGATACGCCCCAAGCTTGTGACTGATGCACCCTTGATGGTATCAAAGAACTTACGCAGATACCCCTCACCATGTGTTTGCTGACGATAGTTGCCTTCATGCGCTTGGTTGGCAAGTATCTGATTGGTGAAATGATCATATTCATCAATGAAGAGGTAAATCTTCTGATTGGTCTTTTGGCATTGTCCGTCAAGATAGCTCAACTGTGAAACTGCATCTTTCTGTTGATTTAAGCCTTCCTTAGTACCTTCGGGCAATAGGTGAGAGTAAAGATCTACGAAAAGGTTGAAACGGATACTGCAATAATTGTCCATGCCCTGCTGATAATCGTCCAAACCGCCAACTATTTGGGCAAAGTTAAGATGAAGAACCAAATACTGGTTGCGCTCAGGCGTAGGGTTTTGTCCAATATACAGTTTGCCAAAAATGTCCTCGAAGGCATCTTTCTTATTGACATCATAGTAATTTTCGAGCATGGAGAGGGTAAGGGTCTTGCCAAAACGGCGAGGCCTAATGTAGAAGAAGTATTTGTTAGCCTCTTCTATATCCTCGATAAAAGGTGTTTTGTCAACATAGTAACAATCATCTTTTATCACATCCTCAAAGTTTTGCATACCGTATGGTATGCGCTTGCGATAGATTCGCTTTCTTCTTTCTTTTACTACCATAGCTCTATGATTATTAATAAGATGCTGCAAAGTTACTATTTTTATTTGACAAAGCCAACGATGAGAGGATTTTTTTCAACGTTTTGTTTTAACTTTTTCAGTTTCTCGGAGTCTAAGGAGTGTAAGCATGGCAGGCTATGCTACATTGACGGGTTCTAACATCTTCTTATCATCGTTTGACACCTCTCACGGCCTGGCTCTCTAACGGATTCTCCGGCCAGTAATGCTTAGGGTAACGGCGCTTCAGTTCCTTGCGGACTTCGAAATAAGTGCCTTGCCAAAAACTTGCGAGATCCTGAGTAAGCTGAACGGGCTTGAAGCCGGGAGATAACAACTCAAGCAGAAGGGGCTGTCTGCCCGCATCGACAGTGGGTGTTGATGTCATTCTGAAACACTCCTGAAGCCGAACACTCAGAACCGGAGCTTCGGTTCCCAAGCGATAATCGATGCGGATATTGCTGCCCGATGGCACACGGATGTGGGTGGGAGCAAGGCGGTCTATCTCCTGCTGAAGCTCATAAGGAAGGATGTTCCAAAGGATTTCGCACAGGTTGAGTTTCTTCAGCTCAGTAACAGAAGTCTTCATCTTACCACCTTCTTCGAGATAGAAAGGGAGCCACGCTCGGGCTGTTGACAGGAGATGTTCCGTAGACAGGTCGGGAATCTCCAGTTCCGGATGCCATTCAGCTACTTGCGCCACGCGCTGTTGCAGACGATGAACCGATTCGTTCCAATCGAACATGCTGAGTCCGTCTTTTCTGGCAGCTTCGCAGATAATATTAGAAACAGTCTCTCGGTTGGCATTTTGTATCGGCTTGCTGTCTATGATGAGCGCTCCTATCCGTGTTTCCTGCTGCATCTTTACCTCCAGCGTTTTACTGTTCCAGGAAATATTTTCACAGGTTTGTGCCGGCAAGTTCTTCCAGTTGACGGGGGCTGAGAGAAATACCCTTCCTTTCCGTCCCTGCCCAGAATTGGATGATGAGGTTGAAGCGAGGTTGAGTGATGCGATGGCAAGCCATTCGTTTGCTGCCATGTTGTCGCACGGGTCGATGAAAATCGTGTTGCCATTCGACATCTTGAAGTTGCCCGCATGGTCGGTGGCATGAGCGATGCGCTCAGGGTAGGCTAGGGCGATGAGATAGCCCACTTCCTCAGCATCAATTGGCTCGTTGTCTTCTCTGATGTGCAGCATCTTTCTGTATTCCTGTGCAATCTGAGCGATACGTGCCCAGCGCCCTAGATTTTTCTTGCAGCGTCCGGAACGGAGGATAGAAAGGCGGAGCGTCATGTCAGAATCCTCATTTTCGCTCATCGGATCTTTCTCTTCCAGCAGAGCTGCAATGTCGCAGGCAAGGGCTTGGCTTGAAGGAGAATCGCTGCTGATCATCATCTTGGCGATTCGCGGATGACAAGGAAGTTGTGCCATTCTGCTGCCTTCTGCGGTGATGCTGCCACTGAGAGCGTGAGCATCATGGTCAGGAGTAAGAGCATTGAGCGACTTAAGAAGTTGCTGTGCCAATACGAGGTTGCCCTTGGGAGGAAGGGTGAGCCAAGGCAGCAGTTCCGGTTTGTTTTCGCCGAAAGCTGCAATGTCGAGAACCATCGAAGAGAGATCTGCATCCAGTATTTCGGGCAGCCGTTGTTCTGGCATCAGATGTTCCGAGGTCTGTGTCCAAAGCCGGTAACATACGCCTGATGTTATTCTGCCCGCACGCCCCCTTCGCTGCGTAGCCATGTCCTGACTGATACGAACGGTTTCGAGATGGCTCAAGCCTGTACGGGCATCATAAACCTGTTTTCGGCAGAGTCCGGAATCCACAACGATTCGTACCCCTTCGATGGTGAGAGAAGTTTCGGCGATAGGAGTGGCCAATACGATTTTCCGTTCGCCCGGTTTGGAAGGAGCGATGGCGAGCCGCTGCTTTTCTGGCGATAGATTGCCGTAAAGCGGATAGAGAGTGGCTGAGGGCAAGGCAGAGCGCAGTACTTCTTCGCATTTCATGATTTCTCCCTGTCCCGGCAGAAAGGCAAGAATGTCACCTTCCTGATTTCTGAAAGCCTGACAGATGGTGGCTGCCATTTCCTGTGCTACCTGATATCTGTCGATGTCGTGGTCTGCATAAATGGTTTCTATCGGAAACATTCTGCCTTCACTCTCGATAAGCGGAGCATGAAGTGTCTGGCAGATGATAGAAGCATCGATGGTTGCTGACATGATAATGAGCTTCAGGTCGGGGCGGATGATTTCCTGTGTTTGCCGGGCCAGTGCTAACGCCAGATCGGAGTTGATGCTGCGCTCATGAAACTCATCAAAGATGAGGCACGAAACGCCTTCGAGTGTAGCATCATTGACCAGCATTCGGGTGAGAATGCCCTCAGTAAGGACTTCGATGCGTGTATCATCCGAAACCTTGCTTTCGAATCTTACCCGATAGCCGATGGTTTTGCCCACGGGTTCTCCCAGAATCTGTGCCATCCGTTCGGCTATCTGGCGAGCAGCCAGGCGGCGCGGTTCGAGCATCAGAATCTTACCCTGACTTTTAAGATGATTATGGATGAAGCCTTCCAATGCCTGATCACTCATGCCCCGCAGAATGGTGAGCGGAAGGAGGGTAGATTTACCGGCTCCAGGAGGAGCTGTAATAACAAGGTTAGCCGACTCCATCAATGCTTCATTGACAGAGTCGGCTATCTGGTAAGCTGGCAGATGACCAGCCTGCTGTTCTATTCTATCTAAGTTCATTTCTTCTTATTTCGCAAACTTCAGAATCTTTTTTTTTATTTCACATACTTCAGAATCTCCTTACTCTTTCTGCCCTTTTTGGCAGGAATCGGCATGAAGCCTTCTGTGAGTCCTGTTTTATCTGTCATGGTCTGGAAAACGGAGGCGGCATAGGAAGAGAGTTTCTTCTCTGCCAGTTCTTGCTTGATAGCATCCTCATCATAATCATCAGCATAGAGGAGAGTGTGCAAATCGTCAAGATATTTTTGCGGAATATTCTGATGCGGCATGCGGCTTTTTATCTGCATAATCTGTGCGATGATAGCCTGTTTGGTCTGGGCAGCGATGGCTTCTGCCTTTTGCTGCTCGAAGACTGCCAGCGTCTCCTCATCCGTCTCCTGCCAGTTTTGCATCATGGCTTCAGTGTTGGTAAGATGACTGTAGCCTGCATAGCGAATCAGGGCGATGCGCTTGTTCCAACCTTTCTTTTCCAGATAGTTTTTCTCCATAGGGGTAGTAGCTACTATGAGGTTGGCTTTGGCGTACATGGCCTTCTGATACATAGACTGTTGCAGCGAACGCTTCAAGTAAGGGTTCTTGCAGTTTCTCTCAGAAATATCGCCTAGTGGACAAACGATGTAGGGAATGTCCATCTGCTTTGCTTTCTTTGCTATCTGGGCTCCCTGCCATGTCCATGCTCCTATAATCAACACAATGTCGGCATCAACCAGGTTGTTGGTGATGTCGAGCTGCTTATTCAAGGCTTCGATGTATGGAAGATACATCTTCAGCAACTTCTTATGGTTGGAAATGAACAAATATACTTTCATCGTTCTGTCGGTTATTTTTAACTGTT
>ERZ1034753.789-NODE-789-length-10981-cov-6.705473_pt1 | contig 10981 bp, 8 predicted proteins | sample MGYA00520702_ERZ1034753 | MGnify/ENA primary metagenome ERZ1034753 (study PRJEB33766, sample SAMN09781700) | gut metagenome | biome: gut microbiome | host: Homo sapiens | place: Madagascar | study: EMG produced TPA metagenomics assembly of the PRJNA485056 data set...
GATATGTATAAGGTTGCGTATGCAATTTTGATGAATGATGAAGATGCCGCCGATGCAATCGGAGATACGATTCTGATATGCTGGGAAAAAATGAATCAATTAGTGAAGATACGGTATTTTAAAACATGGATGACAAGAATCCTCATCAACAAATGCTATGATATCAGAAAGAAAAATCAGAATATCATTTGTTTGGATGAGTACGAGGAACCAGCAGCCTGCGATGAATATAATCTGGAATTAAAAGAGGCACTCGCAGCGTTAGATGAAAAATACCGGATTATTATGATTCTTTTTTACAGCGAGGGCTATCGTATCAGAGAAATTTCTGACATTTTAAAAATTCCTGAAAGTACTGTGAAAACACGTTTACAACGTGGACGGGAAAAGCTGGAAGTTTATTATAAGGAAAAATGAGGTGAGATTCATGTCAAAAAAAGTGAGTGAAATTTTAAATAGTGATATTCAAGTGCCAGAAATCGTTCAGAAAAAAGCAGATGTCGCCTTTTCACAGATTCAATCGGAAAGGGAAACTAATATGAGTAAGAAAAATTTAAAAGTAACAAAATTGTTTGCAGCAATGGCTGCCTGTGCATCGATTATCATTGTTGCATCCACAACAAACAACTATCTCAACAGACCGCAGGAAGAAAAAGAAACAACAGTGGCTGAACATACAACAACAGAAAAAGAGAATATGTTTACCATGAAAGTTATGGCGGCACAGGCAGAAGAGACGGCACAGAAGCCTGTAGCAATCGCACAAAATGACAGGTTTGGTTATGCGATTAATGGGGACAGCGATATGAATACAGCAAGTTATAAAATTGATATGCCACTTTACTGCGAAGGTGAGAATATAGAAAGTGTAACTTACAGTATCAATAAAGGATATTTTGAAATAAGTGAAAATATTACCGATGATTTTCAGAGTGCTGTCGAGAGCGGAAAGCCATTGGATGAAAATAGCAATGGGTATCTCAATCCAATTTTTGATGATAATGGAGAAATTGCCATGCAGCAGGAAGTAAACGATTTTGTTGAATACACAGTTTCCTATGAAAATCAGCAGAAAGAAGGAGTGTGGGTAACCTTTTGTAATGATGAAATTCCGTTTTCAGATTTTGACAGTATTGTAGAACAAAAGAAAAAAACACAGGAGGAAGTGGCAGCAGCATATCAAAAACTTGTAGATGGAGTGGTTATTACCTGTACTGCAAATTATAAAGACGGCACAAAAAAAGGAGTGAAAATTAATGTTGGAGCTGCAGCGCTGACTTATGAAGAAATCGGAATGAACGTGGACGGAATGACTTTACAAGTAGAAGGAGAAGATAAAGTAGAGCTTCAGCCAACAGATAAAAGAGCAGTTTTTACGTTTGAATTGCAGCCATGACAGATAAAATCAGTATTATTTTTTAACAGTGGAGCTGGTGTCTGGCGGACGTATTTGAGATTAAACAGTATTGAAAAAGATATATATTTATTTTATAATAAATAAAACTAAAAAAATAATTTCAATATTATAAATGAGGTAAATATGAAACAAAGTATTATAAAAAAAAGATTCATTCGAAGTGCTTTGATCGTCATAATGATTTTCATTCTTTTCATTTTATCTTGCCAGAAAGTTAAGCCAAAGTTAATGGATGGAAGAACTGTATCACAATTTCCAGAAGAAACAACATCGATGGGATATGTGGATTTTCTGTTTGACTATGAGGGATATTTAGATTTGGTGGATGTATTACAAGGAGAATTTGTTCATAGAGATTTCGATGGAGACGGTCAAGAAGACCGAGTACTTCAATATTTTCTCCAGGACGGGAGAAAAATGTATGCAATCATATTTGGAAGTGGGGAGTTGTTAGAAATTGGACCATTTGAGAGCGCATGGATTGGGATATCCATTCTGACAGAAGATTTTAATGCAGATGGAATGAAGGATATTGTATATATTGGGCAGGATATGGGGAGCGATTATCCGGAAAGTGGAAGCAAAATTGCAGTTTTTATGAGTGAAAATGGAACATATAAAAATGTCGAATGGATGGAAAATCAGACGACAGAAATTAGGTTTCCGGTTTCTTGTAAAAAAACAGATCATAAGTATGAAGTGAACATTTCCAGCCGCTGTTTGAATTTTGAGGAGTTTTATACAATTCCTATTGATGAGAGAGAAGTGTATGATAGTTATTTTGTGGAGTATGGGGAAGATACGGGTAAAGAAGAAAATATGGCATGGAGAGCAGATGTCAGAGATCAAAAATTAATTTTATATGAGAAACTGTTTTATCGTCTGCCAGAGGAATTGCAAATAGAGTTAGAGTGGTCAGATGATAGATTTTTGGTTCATAATGTTAAATTAATTTCACAGAAGAAACAGGAAGAAAGAGCGTCTGCCAGTCGTGTGATCATAAACTGGGAAAATGAAGTTCAGTTTTTTGATACGGATACGCCTGAACTTACCGGAATTGTTCAAGACATAAATGCACTTGCATGGATAGCACCGCGGGGTGGTGCTGGAATTAATACAGAAGGAATCGAACAGGTGCAGGAGGAGAATGGTTATATTGCGGAAAGCAGCCGATATTTGGAGCAATATGATGAAATCATTGATACTGAAGGGTATGATACATGGGTAAGAGTTGTTCAAAAACAGGTTCGTTCTGAGACAGGAACCACAGAGACAGGACATGGGGATTATCTAATTTACAGACAGGGCGATAATGGATATCTGGCGGTGCAGTCTGAAATGGATAGTGCAAGCTGGACAGTCTGGGAATTACCGGGTTATGGGGAGTGGCTGGATAAGGAAGTAGCAATGTTTATAAGAATGGTAACTGGATTGTAAAAATTAGTTAGAAATTAGTTTACAAAAAGGGACAAATTTTCTTCTTTATTATTAGATTTGCAAATCAATAAAAAAAGGAGAAAAAAGAAATGGCAAAGAAAGAAATTACATTAACAAAAGTAGTATGTCAAGATGGTACTATTGATTACAAAGTAGGCATTAATCCTAATACAAATGCGGATGATAAAGTGCAGGCATTTGTAGATGCATTTAGGGCAAGTGCGATGAATGCACACACCAGTTGTTATGGTTTGCCGAGAAAACTAATTTTAGCAATTTGGGGAGGAGAGTCAGGATGGGCAACTGGAAGTACTCAAAGCAGTAATCAAAATTGGTCTAATATGATTTATTCAAATTCATCTAATCCGGTAGGAAATATTGGAAAAGGAGTGAACGGATGGGCTAAATTTGAGGGAAGAGGGAAACACGCAATTGCATTTGCAAAGTTTTTGTTAATAATTCGAGATACTCAGAATTAATTTCATATCTTAAAAGAACAGATGCGCCGGACATAGATACATGTATTACATATATAGCAAAAGCCGGCTATGGAGGAACAGATTCAGATGCATATATCAAAAAGGTAAAGGATTGGGTATATACGTTGGAAAAAAGATCTAATATTGGATAAAGACAAAAAGTTGTATATTGTTTTGGTAGAGCTGGAGATGTCAATAATGATATCTCCAGTTTTATAGTGATGTTAGCATAAAAAATGCTTGTTGTAGAGATTTTCAGTTGAATGATATCGAAAGTTTTTTTGAAAGAGATTTGAAAGAAGTGTTCATAATTATCATTGACATCTTCCGCACAATCCCTTATACTTGGAATCACATCAAAGTCGCAGACAGATAAAGCATCTTATTTTTTCTTGTCTGCAAATCCAAAACCAATTTGAGGTGGAAGGATATAATCTCAACGTTCACAGCCGGTTCGGCACGAGATTCCATTTTGATGAAGAACAGCAATGCATATAGATTCTCATTTTTTGTTATATTTTTAACATAGAAAATGCTTCTTATGCGTTGAAAATCACAGCAGATTCTATTATGATAAAGGGGGAACATGATTGAACACAGAAGGAGAAAAAATCCAATGGCATCCTGCGTTTGATGCGGCATTGCAGATTGAACTGGGAGAAGAGGCAAAGTATCTGACTTTTGAGCCGGAACATTTGCTTTCGAAGAAACCAATGCAGATCGATGTGTTGGTCAAAAACGAGAAGAAGGTAAAAATCAGGAAAAATATTAGAAGGATTTTCCGGCAGCATAACATTATCGAGTATAAGTCACCGGAAGATCATTTGAACATTGATGATTTTTATAAAGTCTATGGTTATACCTGTATTTACAAAACGGAAGTCGAGAAAGTGAACCAGATTCCAGCAGAAGAACTGACGATTACGTTTGTGTGTTATCATTATCCGCGGCAAATGTTACGAAATCTTCAGAATAAGAGAAATATAAATGTGAAAAATATCGAAAATGGTATCTATTATCTCTATGGAGATGCAATTCCAATACAGCTTATTATCGTACCGGAATTGTCAATCGAAAATAATTACTGGCTGAATAAACTTCGCAACAATTTGAAGTCCGGTGGAGAAATTAAATTATTTATGGAACAATATGAGAAAAACAGGGATTCAAAATTGTTCCAGGCACTGGCAGATACCGTCATGCGTGCAAACTGGAAAGAAGTGGAGGAAGAAGGAAACATGAGTGATGTAATAAAAGAAATTTTCGCAGACCAATTTCATAAATGCGAAGCGGAAGCGAGGGCACAGGGTGAAGCAGAAGGAAGAGCGAAAGGTGAAGCGGAAGGAAGAGCGAAAGGCGAAGCGGAGGGAAGAGTAGAAGGAAGAGCAGAAGGAAGAGCAGAAGGCGCAGCATCTAAAATGATCGAGCAGATCATGAAAAAGTACAAAAAAGGATGTTCTGTGTCTGAAACAGCAGATATGCTAGAAGAAAATCCGTCAGTTATTGAGCAGATTTATGATATACTTCGGCAGAACGCACCGGATTATGACGTGCAGAAAATATATCAATTATTTTTGAAAAAAAACACACAGGACAGCTTAACATAGGAGCTGTCCTGTGTGTTTTTTCAGATCTTAGATGAAAAACCTAAGAATATTAATACTTTTTTTAATATTTCTATGAAATCTTCCAATAAGAGAGTGAAACAGTTTTTCTCTCCACATTGCGGTGATTTTATGTCTGTGCCGGAGGAGTCTTTCTTCATCTGAGCGGTATCAGATAAAGAACTGTTACCAGATACATTGGCAGATCCGGCTATAGAAGCAGTTCCGGAAACCGAACCAGCCACAGTATCTGCAGATGAACCATCAGTGTTCGTATTACCGGATGCCGGTGGCACAGGTGTGGATGCCGGTGGTACCGGAGCTGGTGGCGCCGGGGCAGGATCTGAAATTACAGAAAAATCCGCCGTTGCCGTTCCGGTTGTTGATACAATGGCAATGTTGTGAGCTCCTTCGGAAAGACCGGCAAGGAAGGATGGAAGTAAAGTTATGATAGTACTTCCGGAGCGGGCAGTATAGTCTCTGTCCCTCACTAATTCAATATTATCTACCATTACCCGGACAAAGGTATCAAAGGATGCATCTGAACGAAATACAGCACTGGAGTGATTGTCCGGATTTTTACTTACTTCTGTTTTGTTTCCTTCCAGCATGACCGGTGGCTTATTATCAGGAGATACAGGCGGTATTTCCGGTTCCGGTTTTCCTTCAGGTGGAGTGACTGGTAATTTATCAATGACCTCACCAGCTTCTACTATGGCGTTACAATCTGTACATACCAGATCACCGGTATATCCATTTTCCTCCTGTGTTGGCTCTTTAAAGCCCTGTCGCTGGAGATTCAAATGGCATGTTGGATCTATTTCTCCGTATTCCTTCCCACATTCTTCACAGACGGCTTTTTTCGTACAGGTCGCCTGTCCACCGGAATGGACATGTTGTTCCATTTCCCCTTCGATTTGAAAGGTAAGGACTTCCCCGTCTATAGCAGTGACAGTCACTTTGAGTTTGTCTGTAACCTGAAGCGAATCATTTAAGCCAAGGGCTGCATCAGATTTAGTGGATTGTGTACCGCCCATAACTTCCAGCGCCCAATTTCCCGGTTTTCCATTCAGATTGCTTGGAAAGCGGATGTCAGACTTTGCCAGATAACAGACCAAACCGGATTTTATGTTTGATGTTTCTGAATTGGTCAGCTGCTTCTCTGACTTATCATATTTACTACCATCGGTTGAGAAGTTTCTGTATTCCAGATACAGTGTCCTGTTCAGTTCCGAAATGCCTGCTTTATATCCGATACAGTCGTCAGTACCGGTGGCTGTGCCGCTGAGCTTTACTTTGTATTCGCCTGGTTCTTTGATCGTCTTTAGAGTACTAGGGTCTGTCCATCCCAGAGCCTCTTTTTCTTTGATCGAAAGTCCCTGTGGAACAGGTGAGATGGCATTTGCCATGGCAGACATGAAATAAACCGGCGTTTGATTTGATGAATTGTATAAATCCAGCAGACCAAATATATGCCCCATTTCATGGATCGGAGACTTCAAGGAAACGATCGGTTTTTGATCATTGTTTGCCTTATACAGAGTTGAGTAGTTATTTATGACCTGTACATAATATTGGCTTTGAAGCATCCTGCCATCGCCAAGATTGATCTCCACATAGTCTGCATAATCCTTATAGTTCCAAAGCGGATCAGAGCGGTTTATCACAATATTTTGTGTCGTGTTTTTATAGATAACAGTAATGGAATCGATCTTTCCATCCCGGTTTTTGTCAAGATCCTCATAACTGTATGTCTGGCTGCCATCGCAATTCGTAATGTGGTTTCCGTTCTGGATAGCTTTGTTTATGGCATCAGACCAATCAGTGCGCAGCTCGTACATGCGGTAGGCTTTTTCACCACTTGTTTTATAACCGATTGGATTATCTGCACTGTAACCGGCATAGTAACCGCCGTTCATGTTTCAACTGCAGGGAACCGCCGTTATCAAACAGATAAAGACTATTCATTCGCAATTTGTCTGCGGATGCATTCCGGTAGTAATCGCCCACGGAATAATAGGCAGTATTATACGAATTATCTATGATCTCCCGCACAGAGGCACCTTGATAAATATCATCCACAAATTCATCTTCATCTGCAAAACGGGCAAATACGATTAAATTTGTGAAGTTTGGATCAGAAGTCTGTTCTGTATTTCCGGCAGCTGCGCCCTTTACGGACAAAGAGCTAAAACCGACATTCAGCAGCAGACACATGGATATCAAAAATCCGAAAAATGTACATATTTTTTTCATACATATTCTCCTGTTTGTCGTTGAATGTTGCATAGGTTTTTATAGTTTCTGGAAGAAAGGCGTAGAGCCGCCTCTTATTTCTTAAAATTTGCTCTTTTTCTTAAAGTTGGATCCAAAATTCTCTTACGGATACGAAGGGATTTCGGAGTAACCTCTAATAATTCATCGACATCGATGAAGTCAAGTGCCTGCTCTAAGCTTAAAATCTTAGGTGGAACTAAGGTTAAGGCTTCATCTGCGGAAGAGGAACGTGTGTTAGTCAGATGTTTCTTCTTACATACGTTCAACTCGATATCCTCATTTCTGGAGCAGGAACCGATGACCATACCTGCGTATACTTTTTCACCAGGTCCGATAAATAAAGTACCACGATCCTGTGCGGAGAACAGACCGTAAGTAACAGATTCGCCGGATTCGAATGCGATCAGGGAGCCGAGCTGACGGTAAGCAATATCTCCGCGGTAAGTATCATAACCATTGAAAATAGTATTGATAATACCATTACCTCTAGTATCAGTCATAAATTCGCCTCTGTAACCGATCAGACCGCGGGATGGGATATTGAACTCAAGTCTTGTATATCCGCCGGTCAGAGGTTTCATATTGATCATTTCACCTTTACGCTGGCTTAACTTGTCGATAACAGCACCGGTATACTCATCTGGAACATCGACATAGGCAAGTTCCATAGGTTCTAATTTCTTGCCGTTTTCGTCTGTGTGATATAATACTTCAGCCTTACTTACGGCAAACTCATATCCCTCACGACGCATATTTTCAATCAATACAGATAAATGTAATTCGCCGCGGCCCGATACTTTGTAGCTGTCCGGGGAATCGGTCTCCTCTACACGAAGGGAAACGTCTGTATTTAACTCGCGGAATAAACGGTCTCTTAAGTGGCGGGAAGTAATAAACTTTCCTTCCTGACCTGCCAATGGACTGTCATTTACGATGAAGTTCATGGAAAGAGTCGGCTCGGAGATCTTCTGGAATGGGATCGCAACCGGGTTCTCCACAGAACAGATCGTATCACCGATGTGAATATCAGCAATACCGGAAATTGCAACGATGGAACCAATATTTGCTTCTTCGACATCTACTTTATTTAATCCGTCAAATTCATATAATTTGCTGATGCGGACTTTTTTCTTTTTGTCAGGATCGTGATGGTTGACTACGACCGCTTCCTGATTTACTTTCAGGGAACCATTGTCGATCTTACCGATACCGATACGTCCAACGTATTCATTGTAATCAATGGTACTGATCAGTACCTGTGTCGGTGCTTCAGGATCACCTTCCGGAGCAGGAATGTAATCTAAAATGGTTTCAAATAATGGTGTCATATCTTTTTTGTTGTTTACAAGGTCGTGGATTTCACGAACGGCATAACCATCTCTTGCGGAAGCAAAAAGGAATGGGCAGTCTAACTGCTCGTCAGAGGCATCCAGATCCATAAATAACTCTAATACTTCGTCCACAACTTCATTTGGACGGGCTTCCGGGCGGTCTACTTTGTTGACACAGACGATAACCGGGAGTTTTAAATCCAGAGCTTTCATCAAAACAAATTTGGTCTGAGGCATAACACCTTCAAATGCGTCAACGACAAGGATAACACCGTTTACCATTTTAAGGACACGCTCTACCTCGCCACCGAAATCGGCGTGGCCAGGAGTGTCGATGATGTTGATCTTTGTTCCTTTGTAAGTGATCGCTGTATTTTTGGAGAGGATTGTGATACCACGTTCCTTCTCAATATCGTTGGAGTCCATGACACGTTCAGCAACTTCCTGATTCTCACGGAATACACCACTCTGTTTTAAAAGTTCATCGACTAATGTTGTTTTACCATGGTCAACGTGGGCGATGATTGCTATGTTACGTACGTCTTCACGTTTCTGTTTCATAAAAAATCTCTCTTTCTTCTGTGTGGAAAAGAAACGAACCATTCCGAAATAGTGTCTTTTCCTATTAATATAGCTTATAAATTAACTCGAACCCATATATTCTATCACAATTTTATGAGAACGCAAGTAGGCAGCAATATTTTTTTCAAAACAATATAAAAAACTTATCGACAAGTTACACGAAATTTTTTCTGGAAGGAAATGGTAAAACCATAGTTGTCAGGCAAATCACTGGTCGATTCCGGTGATAAGAGGAAGGGAGAAAAAATTCATGGCAGATAAAATTTTTGAAAATAACCAGGTGTCAATTGTGGGAGAGATTGTTTCTGATTTCAGATTCAGCCACGAAGTGTACGGAGAGGGCTTTTATGTGGTAGATGTCGCAGTCAACCGGCTGAGCAACTTTATGGATTACATACCACTGATGATCTCAGAACGCCTCATTGACGTGAACGAGGACTATATTGGTCAGACCATATATGTTATGGGACAGTTCCGGTCATTTAACCGGCACGAGGAAAAAAAGAACCGTCTTGTTTTATCCGTTTTTGTAAGGGAACTGGAATTGTTAGATGAGATTGACGAGGATATGAAGACGAACCAGATTTTTCTGGATGGCTACATCTGTAAAGATCCGATTTACCGGAAAACACCGCTTGGAAGAGAGATTGCAGACCTTTTGATCGCGGTGAACCGTTCTTATGGAAAATCAGATTATATTCCATGCATCTGCTGGGGAAGAAATGCAAGGTTTGCATCCGGGTTTGAAGTCGGAGGGCATGTTCAGGTATGGGGACGTATCCAGAGCAGGGAGTATGTGAAAAAACTGAGCGAGACAGAGACAGAAAAGCGCGTGGCATATGAGGTTTCTGTGAGCAAAGTGGAATTTATTGAAGATGAAGAGTAGAATTTATGGGGATGAGGAATCGTGCATTGACAATGGAATAAGATGGTGTTATGATTTACGCAATGAAAATATTGCTTGGTAGAGGTCGCGTGCTTTATGAGTCGCTTTTTGGATGTATCAGGAACAGTTGATAAGAAGCAAAAGGAAAGTACGCCGAAAGGGTATGCAGCCTGAAGGCATATTACTTGGGCATAAAGTGAAGAACTTTATGACTGTCATCTGAATGGAGATCATTTGAGATGGGGAGCTATCAGATTCTAGGCAGATTTGCAAAGATGCAGAATGCGTATAATATTAGAATTTTGAGACCGGCTCGTCAGCCGGTCTTTTTTTACTTTACTGTAGCAACATTTTTAACAAAAAAAATTGCAGTGCGTATAATGACGATAGGAGGAGAATGCAATGTCTATTTTTAAAGGAGCAGGTGTAGCAATCGTCACACCGATGAAAGAAAACGAAGAAGTCAATTACGAAAAGTTACAGGAACTGATCGAATGGCAGATCGACCAGGGGACAGATGCAATCATCATTGCAGGAACGACAGGAGAGAGTTCCACACTGACCATGGAAGAGCACAGTAAAGTGATCAAAGCAGCAGTAGAATTTGCAAAACACCGTGTACCGGTTGTGGCTGGTTCCGGTTCGAACTGCACAAGAGAAGCAATTTATCTGACACAGGAAGCAGAGGAAGCAGGAGCGGACGGAATCCTTGCAGTGACACCTTATTATAATAAATGTACACAGGGCGGTCTGGTACGTTATTATTCTGAAATTGCAGAGTGTACAAAGTTACCGATCATCATGTATAATGTACCTGGAAGAACCGGATGCAATATTCTTCCGGAGACAGCAACAAAGATTTTTAATGAGGTTGAGAATGTTGTAGCAATCAAAGAGGCGACAGGAAGTGTTGCACAGGCATCACAGTTAATGTATCTGACCGATGGCAGGATCGACCTTTATTCCGG
>ERZ1034753.794-NODE-794-length-10917-cov-6.161665_pt1 | contig 10917 bp, 8 predicted proteins | sample MGYA00520702_ERZ1034753 | MGnify/ENA primary metagenome ERZ1034753 (study PRJEB33766, sample SAMN09781700) | gut metagenome | biome: gut microbiome | host: Homo sapiens | place: Madagascar | study: EMG produced TPA metagenomics assembly of the PRJNA485056 data set...
TTAACCTAGACGTGGATAGGGTACAAATCCCTTCACCTTCTGTCTCAGGACACACAATCTGAGGGCAAAGATCATGGCGAATATCATCCATAGCTTCCTCTATTCCAGTTTTTTTCTGATGATCTGGAACAATTACGACACCTTTCATAGCCTCAAGAACCTTCTTAAGTCCAGCCATAACACTTTTATCCTCCACTTGTATAGTTAATGTTGGCATAATCTCTATTTTAAACGTTTAACTTTTGACGCAAAATTACGCTTTTTTCTCTAAACCACCAAAAAAAATCACAAGAAATCTGCAACTCATCAGCAAATTACCCCTAAAGCCAGCCATGTGATGCTCCACTAACCAAAATTCTGAATCATCTCCATGCCTAAAACCAACAAAGAAATCTGTGATAATCCGTGTTATGCAGGATTGCTCATCAAACAAAAAACTCATGGTAGGCGACGACTATCTCCTTAATCTGAGTGTTTGCTGTTTTTCTCGCCTCACAAGCCAATAGTTTCACTACCCAAATCATAATACCATAAACCAGAATACACCATACGAACAACACAGAACCCTCAAACAGATATGCAGCAACAAGCTCAGCACAAAAAGAAGACAGCAAACTTTGGCATGGCAGCCAAAAAGAATGCCATATAGGAAATTCTAAGAAAGAAAAGGAAACAGAAAAAACAACAATGGGAGTAATCATTCCTTCATAGATTGCTCTCATCACCAAAAGATGATTAACATAATGGAAACGATTTTGGCACGCATACGCTCTATCAAATTCATCAGGCTTTTCATGACAAACTTTGTTTTCTCCTTTACAAGACCTTCCAGATTGGTCTAGCATCATCCACATATGAGTAAACGCTGCTTCCTTATTAATCGCAAACAATTTGGAAATAGGTACATTTTCCCAAGAAAAAGAAGCTACGATTTCATCGAAATGACAACAAAAATCCTGGTCATTCGACAAGTTACTCTCGCAAGAATACAAAACAACATTGCGCACATGTTTTCCTACAACCCAACTAATTATCCCTAATACGTAAGACAGCAACAGACAAAGAATTGCTGTCAAGAAAATGTGGTTGGCATGAAACACCATCTTTCTGAAACCACAAGGGATATAAGTTAACACACATAACATTGCTCCACCAGATATCAAATACGACATATCAAAGAAATTGAGCGAGCTAGTTAGCACATCAAATTGTTTCTGAAGACTAACCATATTAAAAAGTTTTAGATTTTCCATATACTATCGACTTCTATAAAAATAATTAGACTTAGCTACAAAAAAAGAGAGACACCTTCGCAAGATGCCTCTCCCCTTTTATTGTTTAACTTTATATATCACATCTCACTGTTCATAAGAACAATGGTTTCTAGATGGTTCATTACTTCTTAACAACCTTAGTTGCCTTACCGTCCTTAACAACGATGTTAATACCCTTAACGAGCTTGTTAACCTTCAAGCCACTAACTGTGTAGATACCGTCAGCCTTAGCTGCGAAGTCAGACTCGATACCGTTGATACCAGTTGCTGTACCTGCCTTAGTTACCTTAACTTCGAAGTCCTTTGAGTAATACTGAGAAACCTTACCATCAATTGCCTTAGTTGTAGCGAGGAAATCATAGAATTTAATAGTTGCATCACCATTGAAGCTTGCATCAGCAATAACATCAAATGAAACGATAGCACCACTAGTACCTAAGATATCCAACTCCTCCAACTTAGTAGCTGCACCATTTGGACGAATAGAAAGGCGACCGCTCTTATTACTTACAACTTCATGCAAAGGAGCTCTATCCTTAACAGCCTCATAAGACTCAGGATCAATAGACAAACCAGCTGGCATTTTAACATTCCAAGACAAGATTTCAATAAGATGCTTCTCATCCTTCAAATCCAATGTAATAGTCTTCTTCTCACCAGGAGCAATAGAGAAATCAGCTACACTTGGGAAGCACAACTCATCCGCATTATATAGCTTAGTTGTACTAGACTCAATCTTATATTGTTTTAAATCAAGATTTTCATTTTCATCATATTCTGCATAAGCACCTAAGCCCTCATCCAGGATGATATCACCAGTAATACCAAAATTCTCAGCTACATTAACATCAAATGTAATCAAATCACCCTCACCAGGTTGGAAATTCTTTCCACCACTCTTAAATATAGAGAAGTGAGCTACATTTGGTTTAGTTGTACTTGTTACACAAGTTGCCTTCTTCGAAAACTCAGTAGTTGACATTACAGGAACATAAGAACCATCATCAGAAGTCTTACCCTTTACAAAAGTTAATCCTTCAGGCAAATTAATTGTAGCACCTACAGTACCAACAACAACTGTATTCTTTAATTTAATAGTCAATGTTGCAGTTTGACCTGGAGTAATATAAGCTTTTTCCACTGTCAAACCTACCTCATCACCAGCCAATGCACCCAAGCTTACAAAAAAGCAGAGGAAGAACATTGATAATCTTGAAATAAGTCTAATATGTCTCATAATCTTATTTTTTATATTATTATATTTAATAGTGAGTCCTTTCGGACTCACTAATAGTTTTACTACTTGTTAAGAGATTTAATATAAGTTGACATGAAGATAGAGTACTCATCATCTGTCATCTTCTCATTATAAGTCTTCATTCTAGCAGACTCAAGGTCAGCCTCATCTACGATACCATCGCCATTGAGGTCACCCTCAACAACCTTATCCTTATCCTGAGCTGCCTTGATAGAATCAGCAAGCTTGAGAGCGTTAAGACGACCAATAAGCTCATCCTTCTTCTCACCTGTCTTCTTGTCAGCCTTAGCAGCAGTAAAGTCAGCCTCAACAGCAGCAATTACATTTTCAGCATTAGTAATTGCATTGTTCAAGATTTCCTTAGCTGCATCCTTAGTCAACTTAGCAAGCTCGCCCTTAGCTGTAGCGAGATCAGCCTTAGTAGCAGTCAATGCATCATTGATAGCAGTCTCAGCAGCTACGTTAGCCTGATAAACATCGAAGTGAGTTACGTCATAGAGCTCATTCACATAACCCTCATACTTCTTGTCGTAATCAGCCTGAACAGCATTAAGCTTGTCGGTCTTCTCAAGTGTAGTCTGATCTGCATCCAAAACCTTATGGAATGCCTCCAACTTAGCCTGCAATGCTTCATTTGACTTATCAGCAGCAGCCTTAGCAACAGACCACTCTACCTGATAATGAGCAATCTGCTTCTTCATGCCATCATACTTCTTCACATCAGCCAAGACTGCATCTGCAGCAGCCTTAGAATTAGTCAAAATAGCATCAACAGTCTTCTCACCAACAACATCCAATGCCAAAGTCAAGTCCTTTTTGAGGTTCTCAATCTTAACAGAAGCATTCTCCAAATCATTATCTGCGATAATCAAATTGCCCTTCTTATCATAATCACCATTCTTGATTACATTGAAGCGAGTTGTAGCATCACCTACTGCAGCATCTCCAGAAATCTTATTAGCTACAGCATAATTAGAAGTATTATTCTCAACCTTCACAACATACGCCATTGCTACGTCACAAGCACCAGTTGTAGCTGTCTTATAGTAATTGTAAGCAATGTCATTAGCCTCCTTCTTAGAAGCCTTCAATGCATTCTCAATACTAGAGATACTATTTGCAATGGTATTGTCATAAGATGTGAAATCTACCAACTTAGCAGTAGGTTTACCATCGACAACTCCAGTATTGCTAGCATCACGAAGAGCCTTAGCATCCTTAAGAGCATTCTCCATCTGCAAAGAATAATCATAGAGAGTCTTGATATCCTCTGCGAACTGAGTTACAGCTAACTTACCAGGATCAGTTGTAGTAGACTTCTTTGCGAAGAAATCAGCCTTTCTATACTTATCAACTTCAGCAACAGCATTCTGATAATAAGTACGAGCATCCTCAACCTTCTTATCAAGTGCCTTTATAGCATCATCATTCTTTGCAATGATAGCAGCGTTCTCAGCGTTTTGGGTATCACCCCACAACTTATTAAGCTGTGTATCAACATCGCTCAAATTCTTATCATTAGTCTTCCAACCCTTAGCCACATTGTATGCCTTTTCAGGAGTTGAAACATCACTAATAGCCGCCTTCACAGCATCAATCTGATTCTGCAATTTTGCAAACTCTGCCTGATACTTCTTTAATGTCTCGACATCATTCTGATACTGTGATGTTACCTTATAGCTATAGTCATCCAACTTTGCCTGCTTAGCCTTAATGGTAGCATCCAAATCTGCCTGAGCATTTGCACCCCAAGCGTTCTTCTTGCTATCAAACAAAGTGCTCAAATCTCCAGCAGGAGTTTTGAACTCACCAGTCAAATCAGAAATAGTATGCTTGTTATCAGCCTTCTTAATCTTTGCAGAAAGAGCCTCAGCTTCAGCCTTCTTATCAGCAAGACCAGCGTTATCGAACAACTTACTATTATCAGCAGAAAGATTTACCAAAGCTTCAGCAACAGAACCCAAACCACCAATAAAAGCAAGGTTAGTAGTTGTCTGTCCAGAAACTATATTCTGCTCATTCTCAAATTTATAACGTTCAACAACGTTCTTAGAATGAGTTACTACGTCAGTATATTTAGCTGCATATGCAACGAAATCATGATCTGGATACTTGCCTAACTCTTCAAGAGCACCCTTCTTCAATGCTTCATATTCATCCTCAACATAAGTCTTATAGGTCTTGTCAACTCCTGTCCATCTTGGAGTATATCCAGTAATATTGCCCTTACTATCCTTTACGGCCTTAAAGATGCTATATTCATCGCCATCAACCTTTGCCTTGCGCTTAGAAATTTCGTCCTTTGCAGCAGCAACATCAGTAGCTACAGCATTGACAACATCGTCATAATCAGCCTTAGCCTTCTGTGCAGCAACCAAGATAGAACCCTTCTCTGCCTCTGTAGAAGTCTTATCTAACTTTGTCTGAGTACCAATAGATTTCTTAATAAGATCCAAAGCTGCAATCAACTGAGTCTTTCCTGTCTCACTCTGACCAGTGACATTATTAGCGACTTCATTCTTAGCAACAAGATCCTTTAAGCTAGCTACAACTTTCTCCAACTCTTCACCTTGATCATTATACTCTTTCTTAACGCCCAAGTAGAAGTCTGAGCTAACATTAACATAAGGAGCTACATCATTAACACGACGATTCAAAATTTCACGAGTATCATCAATAGCTTGATTTACAGCACGATATGCTTCAGACTGAGCTGCAATAGCTGTAATAGTAATACCCTCAGAAGCCCAAATCTGTACTTCACCTTCATTTGGAACAGTAACATCCAAAGAAGTTTTCTCAGAAATCTTAGCCTCATAAGTAGAAGTACCTACCTTAACATAAAAACTACCAGTGCTACCAGCAGCCTTTACTGTCACGATATCCTTCTCCTGAGCAGTAAATTTCACATAATTATCAGAGCCTTGAGCGAACTTAAGGCCATCCTTAGTTACATTAACAGTGCCTGCCTTTGCAAGGTCTTGCAAACCATCCTGACCAATTACAAGCTTAGAATCATTAAAGTTCCAGTTGTAATCATGTGCAACTGCTGAACCAGCAACCATCGACAATGCCGATACTAAAGTTAAAACTTTTTTCATAATCGTAAAATTTTAGTTTATAAAAAATTGTTCATTATTATTTGTTCTTAGAAAGAATCCTCAAATGTCATGGTGAATCTGTTTCCAGGGTTTCATCATTTATTTGTTCTTAGAGAATTGTAGCTTCTAGTTAGCGGCCTCTTGTTAGGAGAGAGTCGGCTAACATTTCGTATTACCTTCTTCAGTTCTTACATCTTACATCGTTTATCATCTACATCGTTCGTTAGAAATCTACAGTTCTTTTTTAGGGCGAGAGGACAAACTCTTTTTAGGAGTCTTATACCCTCATTAGGTTCTTTCGGTTGCAAATGTAGGCAAAATTTCTGAAACGAGCAAAACTTTTTAGGTTAAAAAGTGTAAATCTTAATAATTTTAACGCAATTCCATAGCTTTTTTTTCTAATTTTTCTGTGTTTGCGCAAACAAAAATAAACGCAAAACTGCGAAATCAGAAAAAAGAGAAAAGAAGAACCGCAGCCTTCATCCAAGTAAAGACTGCGGTTTTTATCACTTATCGCCATAATGGGAGTCTAAATCCAAGACCAGAACCCTTATACTTTCTTCATATATATCATAGATAATCCTTCTGTGAGCAGAAATATGACGAGAATATGTTATCCCATCACCACCCACTAAAGGTTCAGGATGCCCGATTCCTGTTTTCGGATGCTGCTGTATATCTTGCAATATTTTATCCAATTTCTTAAAAAGATTAGGATTCGACTTTTTATATTTAGCTATAGTTTTGCTTACAGCAGGGACAAAATCCAATCTATAACTCATAGTGAATTCAAATAATGTCGAAGATCATCAGCAGTAGAACAGCTGACAAAATTCCCTTTTCGATATTCTTCTCTTGCACTATCTATCTTAGCCTGAAGCTCTGGAGTAATCACATTATCACTCTTTTTGTTCAAGCCAACAACATCTTTGAGCAAAGCTTCAACATAGCTATTCAAGCTTTTGTTACTTGCCTTTGCCTTAGCTTTTAATATTTCCAACAACGGCATTTCAAAATCAAAAGAAGCCGTTCCACGCAATGTTACAGTATTCATACTCAAACAGTTTTAATTATTATATAACGCTGCAAAGATAACATTTTTCTTAAACATAATGATATAAAATGCAGAAAAGTCCTACTATTATACATTAATTAACTATATTCGCCGATTCTTCCACCAACCCATTATCTACATAACGAGACATTGAGTCGCCTTTAAATATAGTCTCTATAAAACACTTCACGCACCACCTCGTTCGGAATAATGAACCTGGTGTATCCCTGATAAGAGCCATCTATCGTTACTAAACCAAAATAGAAGAGCAAACTCAGGAAGTTATCCGGGTCGTTGATACGTTCCGCAGGAAAATTCTCTACGAGATTACCCATAACATAACCCTTGGTAACCAGTTCCTGGATGATGCTGGCATCATGGTCGAAGTTCTTGTCATGGCGAATCAGCATGCGAATCTTATCGTAGTCAATACGGATGTTGGTTTCTATCATGGATTTTGGAATCTGATAGCCCGAACGGATATACCTATCCAGGAAGTTGAGTACCATCACAGAATTGTACATGGTGGTCTTGCCATACTCTTCCACAGAGAAACAATAGTTGTCAAACCATGGCTTCATGTTACGAACCAGCTCTTCTACCGTATGATTGAACGGGCAAACAGCCGCATAATCCGTAAGCAGTGTCCGCACCTCTTCCTCAGTAAATCCAACCAGTTCATTAAACTCATAGCTCAGAGAATAATTGGTGCCTATATTGAAACCGCTTGTCAGGTCATCCATCGTTACAGGACTCACACCTGTGACAAAGACACGTGCCAACGAAGAAGAAGTGGCATCCTTCACGGCATCGAAGAACATTCGAAGATATCCTTCACCATGAGTCTGCTCACGATACCTGACCATGTGCTTCGGTTCGGCAAGAATCTTGTTGGTAAAATGGTCATACTCATCAATGAAAAGATAGATATGCTGGTTCACATTCTCACATTCTGCAGCCAGAAACTTCAACTGATCTACGCATCCCTGGCACTCCTCTTTCATCCTAACGACAATATCATCGGGCAGATACGCTTTATATCTGTCACAGAAATTCATGATACCTATATTGACACAGGAATCCAGACCAGCCCGATAGTTATCAAGTCCGGCATCCACTGTGGCAAAGTTGAGGGGAAGAACCAGATAGGAGTTGCGCTCGGGCGTAGGATTCTCACCGATGTACAGTCCGCCAAAAAGCTTATCAAACTGTTCTTTCTTATTGACATCATAATAATTCTGGAGCATAGAGATGGTAAGGCTCTTGCCGAATCGGCGAGGGCGAATGAAGAAGAAGAACATATTGGCTTCCTCTATAGATTCGATAAAGCGGGTTTTGTCCACATAGTAACAGTCCCTTTCCCTTAAAGTCATGAAATTCATCAAGCCATAAGGAATGCGTTTTCTTTTGGCTGCCGTAGGCATACCATCATGTCTGTTCATCTGTTCCATATCACTATCTCCTTATTAATAAAGTTGCACTCATACCATCTTCCAATCCAAGATACCCTTACCTAAATCATCGAGTTCCAAAGCCAAGCCTATCACTTGGCGGGAATCAGCCTTAAATGGCTCCAGATAGTTGTTGCTCTTGATTTGGCTGGCAGCAGCATCCTTACCGCCATTGTTCTTCAACTTCAACTCTAATACATAAATGTATCGGGAAGTCTTCACTACCATATCAATCCTTCCAGTAGCAAGCATGTGCTCAACTTCCACGCTAAAGCCTATGGCATGGAATATCGTGCTCATCAAAAGACGATAACGCTCCTCCATATCCATCGAAGCCATCTTCTTGTTACTATACGGCACATCAGCAACCAAAGCCTGAAGGCACTTCATCGCCTCATCAACATTTCCTATATTCATATAGCGAGTCAGCATATTCTGCGTAGAAATCACCTGCTCTCCATTTCGCAAGGTAAGTGCTGGCATCACAATCCTATTCAGTGCCTGCTTCACTTCCTCATTTGGAAAGCCAAGGTGATACATGCCATCCTCATAACCCTTCATCGTCAGGTAGCCCGACTGATAAAGGAAGAGCTCGGCACCGCCGCCTACTACATCAGAAGTCTCTAAAGTGAAGGAGTCGATATAGCAATCATTAAAGTAATCTAAGCGCATCTCCAAGTTGGTTACAAACTTCGGTAGCAGCGAGGTGGCACCCGAAGAAGCCCAGAAATTACGAATCTGCTGTGCTCCCAAGGCATTCACAAGACTATATGGATTGTAAATATCCACAGAATTTCGCTTACAGAAATGGTATCCATCATAGAATTCCTTTAAGCGAGCATGCGTTTCCTCTACCGTCCAACCATTCACATCCGCCATTTTCTTTACTTCATATCCAAAATTGGCGGCAATTTCTTCTTCCGTTATACCACAAATGGCGGCATATTCAGGTTCAAAACTGATGTTAGTTAAGTTGTTGAGCACAGAGAAGAGGGAGATTTGCGTAAACTTGGTGATGCCGGTGATGAACACGAAACGCTCATATTCATCATCTGCCTTTAAGATAGCAAACACCTCACGATAGGCTTCCGTGCAGCCATCGTGATCATCGGTTTTCCAGGAATGCTGAAGCGGGGCATCATACTCATCAATAAGCACAGCCACCGGCTGGCCGGTCTGCTTATATGCTGACACGATGATAGCATCAAAACGATCGGCAAGCTGGGCTGTTGGATCCACATCTATTCCATACTTCTCCTCATAATACTTGAATCGTATATTGAGATAAGAACGGATGGTCTCAGCCGTAGCCCCACCCCTGCTCATGTCAAGACGAATCACGGGATGATGCTTCCATTCCTTCTCCAACTCCATGATTTTCAATCCCTCGAAGAGTTCTTTATTGCCTTCGAGATAGTGCTGGAGGGTATCTACAAGCACAGATTTGCCGAATCGACGAGGACGACTCAAGTAGTTGTACTGGTCACCATAGTTCACCAAATACCACACCAAGTCGCTCTTGTCAACATACACGAAGTTACCCTCCCTGATTTTCTTAAACGACTGAATGCCTACAGGCAATCGTCTTCTATTCAAGTCCAACATATCTTGTTCCTCCATTTTTTTAAAAGAATAATGCAAAATAGTCTCCTACCTCATCTTCCACTCGCCCTTCACCTCCACCATCGGAACCACGATCTGCTCCTTGGTGCTGTCGCCGAAGGCTAGTTGCAGGAAGACGTCGGCTACGTGGTGGGCGGTGTCTGCCTTGGCATTCAGCACGTTCACCTTCGCTATGCCCTGGTGCTCCAGCTGTTGCTGCTCCACATACATCCGGGCATTGAGCAGCAGCTGGTCGTGATAGCCCTTCGGGATGCGGTAGGGCTGGTTGAAACCGGATACATACTCCTCGTACTTGCCCTCAAGGAGCAAGTCGTAGTAACCCTTTGCGGCGATACCCGCAAAGTAAGAAGGGTCAGGACGCTCCTCCTTGCAGGAAGAAAGTCCCAACCCCATACTTATTATCATAAAAATCAAAAGTTTCTTCATCTTTATACATTTTGATTCTTCACTCTTCGTTCTTCACTCTTCACTTCCCCCTACTTCTGGCGAATGAAGACGTTGATAGGACAACCATGCAACGACCAGTTCTCACGAATCTTGTTCTCCAGGAAGCGGCGATAGTTCTCCTTTACATACTGTGGCAAGTTGGCATAGAACACGAACGATGGAATCGTGGTGTTTGGCAACTGGGTACAGTACTTGATCTTGATATACTTACCCTTCACGCTCTGTGGTGGATAAGCCTCGATGATAGGCAACATCACCTCGTTGAGCTTAGAGGTTCCGATATGAGCCTTGCGGTTCTGGTAAACATCCTTGGCAGTTTCCAACACGCGGAAGATGCGCTGCTTGGTCAGTGCAGAAGCAAAGATGATTGGGAAATCCACAAATGGAGCCATGCGCTTGCGGATGGCATTCTCGAAGGTATCAATCACCTTCTGGTTCTTCTCCTCTACCAAATCCCACTTGTTTACTACCACCACCAGACTCTTGTTGTTCTTCTGAATCAACTGGAAGATGTTCATATCCTGGGTCTCAATACCACGGGTAGCGTCGAGCATCAGGATGCAGACATCACTGTTCTCGATGGCACGGATGGAACGCATCACGGAATAGAACTCCAAGTCCTCGCTCACCTTGTTCTTGCGGCGGATACCGGCGGTATCAACCAGATAGAAGTCGAAGCCGAACTTGTCGTAACGGGTATAGATACTGT
>ERZ1034753.796-NODE-796-length-10899-cov-3.010144_pt1 | contig 10899 bp, 8 predicted proteins | sample MGYA00520702_ERZ1034753 | MGnify/ENA primary metagenome ERZ1034753 (study PRJEB33766, sample SAMN09781700) | gut metagenome | biome: gut microbiome | host: Homo sapiens | place: Madagascar | study: EMG produced TPA metagenomics assembly of the PRJNA485056 data set...
CGGCACGCGGTTTTGGAGACCGCTGCTCTACCAACTGAGCTATACCCCTATATTAATTTTAACCGATGAAATTATGAAGGTCGGTTCTGCAAACTTACTTATAAATTTCAACGCAAGATAGATTATATCACCGTTCAGTCGATTTGTCAACACATTTTTGTGAAATTTGACATTTTGAGCCGAGCGGTGATTTATTCTGCAAAATATTCTGTTTGACTATTCGCCGAAATTTTTTCCTGTAATAAGGTAGTCGATTGAAACATTGAAATAATCGGACAGTTTTACGAGCATTTCGAGGTTTGGGCAACGCAGACCGTTTTCGTAATAAGAGATAGCCTCACGGCTTATGCTCAAATCCATAGCGACTTTAAGCTGGCTGTATCCCTTTTTCTTTCTTATGGCATGAAGTCCGACCATTTTCATCAAAATATCAATCCCTGTTTGCATTTGGTTATTGACACTATTGTAACAATCTGTTACAATATTTATGTAACAGATTGTTACATAATTTCAATGGCGAGGAGAGATTTTTTATGTATTGTGAAAAGTGCGGTAAGTTAAACAACGATTCTGCGCAGTATTGTGTTTCGTGCGGAAATCCTTTAAATTTTGGTGAATCAACTCAACCAAACGGAGCAAATAATGCCGAGCCTGTAAGCAACGGCGGAAATGTATATCAATTTAATCAGAATGCAAATACTACAAGCAACGCTCCGAATATTAAGATGTCTTTTGATAAGAAAAAAGTTATCGGAATTGTGACTGTTGTGCTTGCGTGTCTGTGTCTTCTACTTCCGTTTTGCACTTGGGCAGATGTACCGTTGGCGGACAATTTGTATTCGTATTTCGGTGGAAGCGGAAGTATTTCAAGTTATTCCCTGTTTTCATATGTATTTACAAGCGTAGGAAGCACAGGCGATGGCTTTTCAATATTCTTGTTAATAACTTTGATTTTGGTAATTGCGGGAATGGCATTGAATCTCGCATACATTATTAAGTTTTTAACCAAAAAGAAGGGTGAGGGATTTTATCTTGCAGGTGCAATTATGCTGTTGGTAGGAACACTCATTTTCGCACTTTTTATCGGTCTTACTTCGGCTGTTTCTTTCGGCACAATCCATATGACGGCTATAGGTTGGTTTATGGTCATTGTTTCAATTGCAAACATAGTTCTCAGCGTTGTAAGAAAGAGAATTTAGTTTGTGAGAGGGGCGGTTAATATGAGGACTAAAAAACAAATTATAAAAATCATGATAAGCACCTTACTGCTTTTAAGTTGTATGATTTTATTTGTCGGTTGCGGTAACAGCAAACCGCAGTCGGCGGCGAACAATTCAACAGATACATCACAGAATGATAATGCCGACAGTAATGCGAATAGCGATGACAACGAGCCGACTCAGAGTACATCAAAATTTTCTCTTAAACAGGTTGAATTTAATGCGTCAGGTGGTTTTAGATTTACGGTCGATTCTGATTACGGCTTGTTTAGTTATGATAATAAATGTGGTATAATTGATATTGACGGAAATATTGTTATAGAACCAATTTATGAAGATATGTCATACCCATCCGAAAATCTGGTTGTTGCCGAAAAATCTGACGGAAATTTTATAATTCTCGACATAACATCGGGAAAAGAAGTCGGAAGTATTGATGGTAGCGAAGACATTCCTGCTAATGAAGTTTTTGAAATAAGCAATCCCTCGGTATTGTTTGGTGATGACGCTGATAAATACATAGGCTTTTCTGAGGGGTGTATTTTTATGAATATTACCTCATATGCGAAAGATCTGTTTGAAGAAAATTATGATACTGAATACAATTCCGTGTGTATAGATAAAACAGGAAAAGAAAGGTTTGCCACAAAATATAAGGAAATGAGCAATTACAATAACGGTGTTGCGATTGGTTATTATTCCGATTATTATGGTGCTCCCATGACCTTGGCAGGTCTTGATAAAGACGGAAAAGAACTTTGGACGGTTGAAAATGTAAAGGAATACGAAAGTCAAAGTGACGGTGTAATAATTTATCAAGATAGGGATTCTTCGTTATACGGTGCAATTGACATCAAAGGCAACAAAGTGTTAGAATGTGAATATGAAAAATTGACCCGTGCAGGTAACGGATTGATTGGTTTTAGAAAATTCGGCTTGTGGGGATATCTTGATTACAAAGGTAATGAAGTAATAAAACCGCAATTTAACAGTGCAGAAATGTTTAAGGGCGGAGTTGCGCTTGTTAAAAAGGAAGGCGAACAGTATTTTATAAATACAAAGGGCGAAACCGTGATTGACAATGTAGGAGTTGGAGCAAGCTACTACTCCAACGGTTTAGTAATTCTTAACTATGTATCTGTATATGATTTTGAAGGCAATCCTGTTTCATTAAATAATCAATCGGTTGACTCAAATGACAGAGTAAGTAACGCACTCAATTATAATGGTGGTAAAATAATTAAAGAGGGTGCAACCGGCAGTCAGAAATTTTATCAGGTTATCAAATCTGAATAAACGAAAGGTTTTGAAAATGAAATGAGAATTAAACTAATGTCTGCTTTGGCGATTATTGTCTGTGTTTTGATGATTGCAACGGCTTTTTACGGTTGCGGTAATGAAGATACGGCGACAGCAGATACAGCTTCAAAAATTTCAACTCCTGACACTCCCGATACCGTGCAGACAACGGTGGCTGTTGCAACAGTTGAATCAACAACAAAATCTCATGATGAATACGGAATTGATTACCCTGAAGATGCTGTGAATCTGGCAAAAATGAGTTTGTCAGAAGTAATAGAGTTGATGGGCGGAGATTTTGAGGTTAAATTTGCAAGTCCTGAGGATAACATTATCTACGCTCCAAATTGCAGGGTGTATATTTGCAACGAAGCTAATATCCCCGGCGAATGGTTTTTTTTTGAAGAAGCATCGGATAAACTTATCGACGGAGAATACGGAAGCAATCAAGATGAAGCATTGCTGAAAATCAAGGATGATATTCTTGACGGAGTTTATACCGACTTTGATTACATAAATGTTCGTGAATTTGGTTCTGTTGAGAGAAGCGTTTATGCAGGAATGAAGTATAATGATTTTATGAAGTTTGCCAAAAATCCAAACCCTGTAACTGTCGGCGGTGTTGGCGGAATCGGTCAATATGTGTATGACTATACGGACGGTATTGATTTTGTGTTGGCCCTTTATGACGGCTACGGAATTGAGCCTGACAGTGACGGAACAGTTTCTGCTTCTGTTATGGAATCAGAAAATCCGCCTGTTACGCAATTTATAGTTAAAGCAAAAAAGTGAAATCAAAAACAAAAGCGAAAGTCGAATACACGGCTTTCGCTTTTTTGTGATGCTTATTTAATTGAATTACATTAAAATCAGACCAATCAAGCTAACCAAATCACTCAGTTTCCCTGATTTCCTGCGGATTTTCGGGGAAGCCTTCAATTTGGAAACGGAGTCCACAGGTGGGGCATTCAAGGTATGGCTTGCCGTTGTTGAGGTTGTCCTGAATAATCATCATTTCGCTTTCGCAGAATGGGCAGAGTTTATTATTTTCGCTGTTCATATTTTTACCTCCGAGTGGATTGTTTTCGATATAACTTAATTATACCTTTAAGCGGTAAAATGTCAACTGAGATATTAAAAATGTATAGGCAAGAGGGTTGGATTTTAACGGCTTTTGTGCAAATTCCGCTTTACAAATTGACGAAAAAAGACTAAACTATATCTATACTTCTGCGTTGCAGAATATACAATCTCATTCAAGGTGATTATTATGAAAAAAGAAAATATGGCTATGCTGTGTGACTTCTACGAATTTACAATGTCAAACGGCTATTTTAAAAACGGTTTTTATAAAAAGAATGTCTATTTTGATGTGTTCTTCCGCAAAGTTCCCGACAACGGCGGTTTTGCGATTATGGCAGGTCTTGAACAGGCTATTGAATACATCAGGGAACTTCATTTTGAAGACGAGGATATCGAATATCTCAAGAGCAAGGGCATTTTTGACGAGCAGTTTCTTGAGTATCTCCGCAACTTCAAATTCAGCGGTGATGTTTATGCAATCCCCGAGGGAACTCCGATTTTCCCGAACGAGCCTGTTATGACAATCAAAGCGCCTGCAATTGAAGCTCAGCTTGTTGAAACATTCCTTCTCCTCACAATCAATCATCAGACTCTCATTGCGACAAAGGCTAACAGAATTGTCCGTGCCGCTCAGGGCAGAGCCGTACTTGAATTCGGTTCACGCCGTGCTCAGGGCGCAAATGCCGCAGTCGACGGTGCAAGAGCCGCATATATCGGCGGTTGCAAGGGTACAGCCTGCACACTTACAGACGAGCTTTACGGTGTTCCTGCCGGCGGTACAATGGCACATTCATGGGTTCAGATGTTCAACAGCGAGTATGACGCTTTTAAAACCTACTGCGAGATGTATCCCGATAATCCTACTCTCCTTGTTGATACATACAACACATTAAAGAGCGGTGTCCCGAATGCCATTAAGGTGTTCAAGGAGGTTCTTCTTCCGCAGGGTAAGACCAAGTGTGCAATCCGCCTTGATTCGGGCGATATTTCCTATCTTTCAAAGAAAGCAAGAAAAATGCTTGATGACGCAGGTCTTACAGAATGTACAATTACTGCGTCAAACGCTCTTGACGAGTACCTTATTCGTGACCTTATGATGCAGGGCGCTCAGGTTGACACATTCGGTGTCGGTGAAAGACTCATCACTTCATCAAGTTCGCCTGTATTCGGCGGTGTTTATAAGCTTGTTGCCGTTGAAAATGACGGCGGTGAAATTGTGCCGAAAATCAAGGTCAGCGAAAATACAACCAAGATTACAAATCCGCACTTCAAAAAGGTTTACCGCTATTTTGACAAGGACAGCGGCAAGGCTATTGCCGATGAGCTTTGTATTTATGATGAGGTTGTTGACGATTCAAAGCCGAGAACAATTTTCGATCCGAATGCAGTTTGGAAAACAAAAATGCTTGATAACTACACTGCAAAGGAACTCCTTGTGCCAATCTTCAAAAACGGCAAGTGCGTGTATGAGTCACCGTCAATTGAGGAAATCGCAACCTATTGCCGTGAGCAGATTGACCTTCTCTGGGACGAGGTTAAGCGTTTTGAAAATCCGCATAACTATTATGTTGACCTCTCAAAGAAACTCTACGACATCAAGGCTCTTTTGCTCAATATCTATGAAAAGTGATTTTTGATTAATTTTTAATTAAAAATCTGAAAATTGAAAAGTAAAATTTACGGTCGGGTAGTTCGTCTATCCGACCGTTTTTATATGTATGGATATTGTTTGCTGTTACAATTTTGCAATTGTTTTAAAATTGTCTTATTTGGATAATTCTGTGAACGAAATATAATTCTATTCCCAACTATTTTGGGGCAAAAATAAACGGCGGTTTTTGACCGCCTGACAAACTATATTATATTTAATTTAACTTATATACCCTTATTACCAACCGATTTATTATTGCAAATCAATTCTTTAATCAAATTTCGTTCTAAAATAAAAAAGGCGGATACTCTCCGCTTACATCTTACTATATATTACGCAGTATCACGCATCTGCCATTGTTTTAATTCTTTCATCAATTCGTATTTTGTTTTCGTAGGTCAGTTGCCTAAAGTGTTCAATCAAATCGGCTTCGCTCGGTGTGATTTGTGATTTGCCGTATGGATTTTTGATATCTGACATACCGATAAGGTAGTCAACCGTAACGCTGAAAATTTCCGCCAAGCTTTTGAGCGTGTCGATAGACGGCTGTGTAATGCCCTTTTCATATTTTGAAATCGCACTCGCCTTTAAATTCAGCTTTTCCGCAAGCTCAGTCTGTGACATATCGTTGTCAACACGCAATTCTTTTAATCTGACTGAAAACTCCATAATAACACCTTTGCCTGTAATTTAGTTTCTTTGATTTATTATACCATTATCTTAACGAGATAATTATTCTTGCTGTTATCTTGCTGTTATATTTTATTAGGAGGTCAATTATGAGAACTAAAGTCAAAAAATTAACATCGGTTATTCTTGCGGTTGTAATGATGCTCGGCATCTTGACAATCGCACCGCTCACCGTAAGTGCGGCAACCTACGGCGACTTTGAATACACAATTGAGGATAATTCTACTTGCACCATTACATATTATAAGGGTTTTGCCTCAAGTTTGTCTATTCCATCGCAAATTAACGGATATAGAGTTGTTAAAATAGGCAGTCAAGCATTTACTAAAGGTAAGCGTGGAAATGAAACATTAGTAAATGTAACAATTCCTAATACTGTAACAACTATTGGTGAGTATGCCTTTCAAAATTGCACTGAATTAACTACTGTCAACATTCCTAACAGTGTAATCAATATCGAACAAGGTGCCTTTTTTGGCTGTATAAAGCTTTCCTCGAATCTTATTTTGCCAAATAGTGTTACAAACATAGGAAAAAATGCTTTTAATTATTGTAGCAGTTTATCTAAAATAAATATCCCCGATAGTGTTTATAGTATTGGCAGTTGGGCTTTTCGCAATACGAAGTGGTATGATAATCAGCCTGAGGGATTGATATATACAGGAAAAGTAGTATATGAATATAAAGGAGACATGCCTCAAAACACAAAGATAACATTAAAGGCAGATACCAAAGGTATCGCTGGTCATGCTTTTTATGATGATTCAGGATTGAAAAATATTACTATTCCAAATGGAGTTAAAAGTATAGGAGCATCTGCTTTTTGTGATTGTTCTAATCTATCGAGTATCACTATCCCTGAAGAAGTAAAGGAAATTGGTAATGCTGCTTTTTGGGGATGTTCAAGTTTGGTGAATATTGTAATTCCAAACGGGATTACAAGTATCAAAAGTGAACTTTTTAAAAATTGTTCAAACTTAGAAAGTATAACTATATCAAACAAAGTTAAAAGTATAGGTGAAGGTGCGTTTTCATCTTGTTCAAGTCTTAAAAAAATCACTATCCCCGGTAATGTGACAAGCATAAGTTGGAATTCATTTTATGGTTGCACTAATCTTTCAGATATTGTATTTTCAAATCCTAATAATATTGTTTTCGTTGGAGGTGGGGCGTTTGAAGATACTCAATGGCTTAAAAATCAATCTGATGGTTTGTTATATATAGGTAAAGTTGCATATAAATATATAGGAGATATGCCGGATAATACTAATATTATATTAAAAAATGGCACACTTTGTATCTCCGGTAGTGCTTTCGATACTTGTGAAGGACTTAAGAGTATTACTATTCCTAATACAGTTACAAATATAGGTGAGTATGCTTTTTCTTATTGTACAAAACTAAAAAATATTGTTATTCCAAACACAGTTACTGAAATTGGTTATGGTATTTTTAGTCAATGTGAGAATCTTACAAATGTAACACTTTCAAACAGTATTAAAGATATTCCAGGTTGGGCATTTGCTATGTGTAAAAATCTTACAAGTATATCAATCCCTAGTGGCGTTACTGAAATTGGAAGTGGAGCTTTTACTGAATGCGAAAATCTTGCAAGTATATCTATACCAGATAGTGTAGCTTATATATGGGAAAATGCTTTTGAAAAGTGTATGGCTCTTACGAGAGTTACAATACCAAGCAATGTCGAGTCCATTGGTTCGGGCGCGTTTGCAGATTGTAGTAATCTTTCCAATATAATATTTTTAAACGCCGAGAGTACTAAAATTATTGAAGCTAATGCTTTTAATGGAACAAAATGGTATAATAGTCAACCGAACGGTGTTATATATATAGGTAATATGGCATATACATACAAGGGAGATATGCCTAAAAATACTAGAATTGAATTAAAAAAGGGTACAACAAGCATTGGTCCTATTGCTTTTTATGGTTGCAAAAATCTTATAAGTATTAGTATTCCGAACAGTGTAACAACTGTGTCTAGAGCTGCATTTTATGATTGTACAGGCTTAGAAAACATTGTATTACCTAATACAGTTAAGAGAATTGATTCAGGTGCGTTTTCTAATTGTTCAAACATGACAAGTATTTCTTTGCCAAATAGTATTGAAGAAATGGGAGAATATGTTTTTTCAGATTGCATAAAATTGAAAAGTGTTACAATCCCTGATGAAGTAACATCTATAGGAGAGGGCGCTTTTCTAAATTGCACCTCTCTTGCAAATGTTACTATTTCAAAAAAAGTACGCTATATCAATAACAGAGCTTTTATGAATTGTATAAATCTAAAAAGCGTAACAGTTCCTAAAAGTATAGTGAAAATTCTTAATTACGCTATGGGATATTATCAAGATACTGAAACGGGTAGCTATAAAAAAATTGACGGTTTCACAATCAAAGGCTATAAAGGCACAGCCGCAGAAGAATATGCAAAAGAAGCAGCAAGAAAAAGATATACCGCAAGGGCGAGACTTTTAGAAACACTTGCAAAGACGCCTGTTGTTGATTATTCACTGCTAACCCAAAAATTAAATATAAATTTAACAACTGTCAAAACCTTGGAAAATAAAGGCATAATCGAGATAACAACACATACAATGTTCAGAAACACCATAAAAAATACCATAAAGTCCGGAGAAAAAATTATCCTCAATGAAGAACAACGCTACGTTGCGGAATCTATAATCAAAGACATGGAAAATGGAGATATGATGCCATCACTTATAAAAGGTGTAACAGGAAGCGGCAAGACAGAAGTGTATCTGGAACTGATTGAATGGGTTATAAACCGGGGTGGTGATGTAATATGCCTCATACCGGAGATATCCCTTACATACCAGACAGTGATGAGGTTTTATAACAGATTCGGAGATATCGTTTCTGTTATAAATTCCAAAATGTCAAAAGGCGAAAGATATGACAGTTTTGAAATGGCTAAATCGGGAAAGATAAGAATAATGATTGGACCGCGGTCAGCACTTTTTACACCGTTTAACCGACTTTCGCTTATAATAATCGACGAGGAACACGAAAGTGCATACAAAAGCGAGAATGTTCCAAGGTATCATGCAAGGGAAACAGCCATTGAACTTGCAAAAATGACAGGAGCCAAAGTGGTTTTAGGCTCTGCAACTCCATCGCTTGAAAGCTATTATAATGCAAAAGCGGGGCGGTTTAAACTTTATGAATTAAATAACAGGGCAGGCCTTGCGGGATTTCCCACAGCAGAGATTGTTGATTTAAGGGAAGAACTGAGAAATGGTAACAGGACGATGTTCAGCAACAGACTTATGGAACTTATGAAAGAAAAACTGTCAATGAAAGAACAGGTTATGCTTTTTCTTAACAGGCGGGGATATCTTGGATTCCTAAGCTGCCGTAACTGCGGACATGTAATTACATGTCCTCACTGTGCGGTATCCCTCACCGAACATGGGAATGGCAGGCTCGTATGTCATTACTGCGGTTATGAAACACCCGGTATAAAAATATGTCCGGAGTGCGGTTCAAAACATATCGGAAGATTTAAAGCCGGAACTGAACTTGTGGAATCGGAAATTAAAAAACTTTTCCCTGATAATAAAGTTTTACGCATGGATGCCGATACTACGCGTAACAAGGACGGGCATGCAAAGATATTAGAGGCGTTTGAAAACCATGAAGCCGATATTCTTATAGGCACACAGATGATTGTGAAAGGCCACGATTTCCCAAATGTTACCCTTGTGGGAGTTCTTCTTGCAGATGTATCATTATATTCGCCGGATTATATGGCGGCAGAAAGAACTTTTGAGCTTATAACCCAGGCAGCGGGAAGAGCAGGAAGAGGCAATAAGGAGGGCAATGCCGTAATACAGACCTATTCACCGGAGCATTACAGTATTGTGCATGCCTGCAATCACGATTATGAGAGTTTTTATGATGAAGAAATAGCTTTCAGGGAGCTTATGGATTATCCGCCGGTATATAATTTTATGACTGTAAGGATTGCGTCGGAGGACGAACAAAAGACAGCTGAGTTGTCAGAAAAGATAAAACAGCTTACAGACAAAGCAGACAGCAGGACTAAGATAATAGGACCGGGCAAGGCCCCGGTGTATAAAGTTAAGGATGTTTTTTTCCGGCAGATATATTATAAGGATAAAGAACACCAAAGACTTCAGAATATAAAAAAAGAGATTGATAATTTTATGAAAGAACACAGCGAATATCTTTCAAAGTGTCAGATACAATATGATTTCAGATAAAAAAGGAGTAAAAACATGGCATTAAGAAATATCAGAATTAATGATGACCCTATTTTAAGAAAAGTATGTAAGCCTGTACAGGAGATTACAAAAAAAACGGAAGAACTTGTAGGAGATATGCTTGATACAATGTATGAGGCAAATGGCGTGGGACTTGCGGCACCACAGGTAGGAATTTTAAAAAGAATAGTTGTAATTGATGTTGGTGACGGACCCATCATAATGATTAACCCTGAAATCCTTGAAACTTCAGGTTCACAGACCGGACAGGAAGGTTGTCTTAGCATTCCCGGCAAAGCAGGAATTGTTACAAGACCCAATTATGTAAAAGCAAAAGCTTATGACCTTCAGATGAATGAATATACGATTGAGGGCGAAGAACTTCTGGCAAGGGCAATATGCCACGAACTGGGACATCTTGATGGCGATTTATATATCGACCACGTTGAAGGAAGCCTTATGGAAGTAGTAAATGACGAAGACGAGGAGTAATATATGAAAGTTGTATTTATGGGAACCCCTGATTTTGCCGTCGGTACGCTTGAAGCAATAATACAGGCAGGTCATGAAGTAGCGGCAGTAATAACCCAGCCCGACAAACAAAAAGGCAGGGGCAAGGAAATATCAATGAGCCCCGTCAAGGTAAAAGCCTTAGAACACAATATTGAAGTGTTTCAGCCTTTAAAGG
>ERZ1034753.809-NODE-809-length-10804-cov-4.240860_pt1 | contig 10804 bp, 8 predicted proteins | sample MGYA00520702_ERZ1034753 | MGnify/ENA primary metagenome ERZ1034753 (study PRJEB33766, sample SAMN09781700) | gut metagenome | biome: gut microbiome | host: Homo sapiens | place: Madagascar | study: EMG produced TPA metagenomics assembly of the PRJNA485056 data set...
CCGCTATCGACGAGAACTGGTGTGAAAAAACAGTAAATTTGGATGACGGGACATAATCCACTCCGTCCTCCTTGGTATAAGCCGGTGTCTTTGCCTTAGGATCTATACCCCATTTGCGCGCAAGCCATCTTCCGTAGAAAATATATGCGGCTGCAAGAACCACTATACCGATCAGAATAATAACCAAGCCATTCATTGTATCTCTTTCCTTTCCCATATCAGCTATTACACAAAAGGAACCTACATCTCCGCTGCCACTTCTTCATATTACGAAAACATACGTTCCTGTTACCAGTGCTGATATTTAACTGCTGATATACTAGCACTTATATCATATTTTGTAAAGTATGTTTCAGCAAATCTATGCTTACAGGCTTTACGAGATAACCATTCATTCCGGATTCAACCGCCTTCTCCATATCCTCTTCTGAAGAGCTTGCAGAGAGTGGAATAATCGGTATCGTGTGAGCATCTTCCCTGTCCAGATTACGGATACGTTCCGATGCCTCAAAACCGTCCATCACCGGCATCATGAGGTCCATAATTATGCAGTCAAAATCACCTCTTTCTGACTTTCGGAATGTATCAAGCGCTTCCTTTCCGTTACATGTGGCTACCGCTTTGGCACCAAGTTCCTCAACCATAAACTGTGTTATCTCACGATTCATATTATTATCATCCACAATGAGAATCTTATATCCTGCAAGATTATCGTTTTCTGCATTCTCATCAGCTACGGTATCTTCCTCATATATATCCAACGGAAATTTAACCGTAAATTCACTGCCTTCGCCCGGATTGGTCTTAACTTCTATTGTGCCCTGCATATAGTCAATAATACGTTTGCATATGGCCATACCAAGACCCGTTCCCTTATAACTGGTGCGTGCATCTTCATAGCCCTGGGTAAAAGGTTCAAAAATATGTTCTACATATTCCCGGCTCATTCCTATGCCCGTATCGGCAACAGTTACGAAACACTCTGCCTTTTCTTCATCTGTCTTCTCATTATGCACAGAAATCGATATACTTCCGTTCTGTTTATTATATTTGATAGCATTTTCAATAATATTATACAATACCTGTCTTATATGTTTCAGACTTCCCGCAAGCTTATATGTATCGTTTCCGTAATCGGTAACAACCTGAATGTTCCTGTCATTAATCTGTTTGTCCGTCAATTCAAGTATGTTTCCGATGATATTCGCGATATCAACCGGTTCATGCGTAAGCTTCATCCTACTGCCTTCCATTTCGCTGTATTCGATAACGTCATTCATGAAATTAAGAAGGCGCTCCGCCGATTCCCTCACATTGTTGCACATTCTTTTCTGGAGTTCTGCATCTTCAAGATTCTTAGATGCGATATCAACCATACCGATAATTCCGTTGATCGGTGTTCTGATATCATGTGACATATGTGATATAAATTCGCTTTTTGATCTGTCCGCCCTTTTGGCCACAACAAGGGCATCCATAAGTTCTTTATCCTGTTTCTGCTTAATCGTCATAATCTCGGTTACATCCTGATGATATCCCTTGATGCGTATTCTGTTATGTACACTGTCATACGACTTGCATCCGCCACATCTGATATACATAGTTCCCTTGTCCGGATGATTATAAGGATAGCTGACTTCGCTTCTGCCTTTCACAAGAATCTCTTCCATGTTTGAATCAATCTGTGATACAAAATTCTTATCAACATGGTCATACCACCACGCATAACAGTCTTCCGGTAATATTTCGTCATCCACTCCAAGCAGTTCGCGCATCATTGAATCGGTATACATTTTGGGCTTGACACCCTCCTCGATTACGATCATCCACATCCCTATGCCCGATCCTTTAAGAGTCTCCTCGTGGGCACTCGCCGTATTCCGGCGCATTTCTTCTTCTGTGCGCACGACTGCATCCACGTTACGGATTGCCATTATAACATTCTTCTCGCCAGGATTATGGCTTACATCCGCATATTGGATATCAAAATAGCAAAAATCCTGTTTCAGGCCCTTTGCACGATATCTTATAACATAATCCCTCTTCTCCAGAAGATGCTTCATAATGGTTTCCTCGGCCGTAGCATTACAGAAATAATCCATATCCTCCTGAATCACGTATTCTGAAGCGTACCAACGCACAAGTGCTTTATAATCATTAAGACTTCTTGTCTTCTCGGCGATTTCCTTGTTATGCAGGTTTCCGGTCTGATATATTTCATACTTACCTGTATTAAAATCAATCTTATATATCGATATATAATCCGCGCACAATGCTTTTAATATATCATATTGATTTTCCAGTGCTTTATTCAGCTGTCCAACCTGTTCTGCTATATTTTCTATATTACTTGACATTTAATCATCCTTTTAGCGTACATACTTATACCGGTGACTTGGCCAATTCCTCGAACCGGTCTCTTACATTTCTGAATACTTCCATTAGTCTGGGAGAAAAAACTCCACATTCTCCATTAACGATCATTCGGAATGCCTCGTCAGTCGAATATGCATCTTTATAACATCTCTCGTTAACAAGCGCATCATATACGTCAGCCACCGATACTAACTGGGCAGGCAACGGTATCTCATCTCCTTTAAGTCCATCCGGATATCCACCTCCGTCATATTTCTCATGATGATGGCGTATGATATCGTAGCTTATCTGTCTGGATTCAGGCTCCCATTCTATTTTCATGCTGTCAAGAATCTCACATCCCCTTATTGTGTGTGATTTCATATATTCAAACTCATCCTTGGTAAGTCTTCCCGGTTTCATAAGAATACTGTCAGGAATTGATATCTTGCCGAGGTCATGCAAAGAGCTGGCGGATACTATCATATCGATATGCTTCCGGTCCAGACCGCATTCCGGATATAATTCGGCATATTTTTCAGCAAGTATTCTTGTGTAATTCTTAACACGCTGGATATGTTCCCCGCTTTCGAGGCTTCTGTACTCAACAATCGTACCGAGCATATCTATAATATCTTCGTTACGTTTTTCAAGTTTCTGCGCCTGATATTTGAGTGTCCTGTATGCTTTCTTAAGAACCTCTGTCTGCTCGGCTACCTTATCTTCAAGTCTGTTCTTATATACAAAATGACTGACCACATTCTGTACTCTTTTCTTTACAAGAATTGAATTGAACGGTCTGGCAATGAAATCGGATACCCCGGCATCAAAACATGCTTTTTCATTCTGGACTGTATTCTCACCGCTTATTACAAGCACGGGAATCGTGGATATAAGATTCTCCCTGTTCATCCACTCCAGGAAACGGAATCCGTCCATAACAGGCATGATCAGATCAAGAAGAATGGCTGAAATTTCGTCTTTCTCGCGGTTGACCAGATCTGTGGCGCTAAGTCCGTTCTCTGCCTCAAGCACTTCATATTCATCGCTTAGTATGTCGCTTAAAAGTTCCCTATTTATTTCCGAATCATCTACAATCAATATTTTATTCATGGATTTCAACCTCAATTTCTATACACGGATATACTGTCTCCGTTTTTTCTTATGTTAATGTTACGAGCCGTACCGGCATCCCATCTGACCCCTTTTATGTAAACGCTGGTTCCACTGTATATGGTTCCGTTTACGACTACTTTCCCACGCTCATACAATTCTTCTGTATTGATTATCTGTTCCCTGACCGCCTTAAGTTCTGATATTTCCTTATTCTTGGTATATATGGCATCTTCAACCTTAAGGTACACCGGATTGACATTTCTTTCTTCCGGCTTCATCTTCTCCACAAATTCATCATATATGTTATTAAGCATGTGAAGTTCCCGGTCCACTGCTTTCATCCGGTCTTCGACATTTTTCAATCTCGTGGCAAAATTATCCGGTTTGCCTATACTTAATAAGGTAGCCGTACCATCCGCATCGCCTATATTATATGATTCTATTTTCCTGCCGGCATATGCATTTCCACCAATTATCATACCGTATCTTCCCGATATGATGATATTCCTGCCCGCAACAATATTGCTGTTAAGGCAGTAATTGGCTTTTACGCTTCCGACGGCCTCAATCGTTGCATTCTCGAAAAATTTGCCCATCACATTACCGCCTGCCTTTAAAAGCCCGCGGCCGCCTGCATTGGTGCCTTCCTTCAGGATTATATCGCCGCCCGCCTCAAGCTGTGCGGACTCTATGAATCCGTCAGCCATTATGTCACCTGCTGCCTTGACAACAGTGCCTTCGCCGATGCTGTTTCGTATATATACCGAGCCGTTAAAATTAATATTTCCGGCCGCCCTTGTGTCTTCCTCCAGTACAAGCACGCTTGTGACTTCAAGCACCCCATCCTTATACACAACTCTGCCATCAATATCTGCTACATATGTCACTCCGTCAGGTGCTATGGAAAATCCATGCCCTTTGACCGGCGGTATCTCCTTTCCCGCCTTGCCGTCATACTTCTCTCCTGTCACACGGCAGCCAGACATTCCCGGTTCTGCCTTATGATATATGGCTATTGTCTGACCCTTTCTGACTATCTCGAACCACTTCACATTCTTATAATTCACAGAACCGTCTTCATTAAGCTTTGGATGTTTCCCGGCTTCACTGTCAAAAAGGAATTCATACCATCCGTCTTTACCGGCTTCCGGCTGTCTGCCTCTCGCTACGGTCATCATAGTGTCCTGCATTCCGTTACCGGCTATATCATCAATAGCAGCTTCATCTATTCCATATGTTATACCGCAGTCTTCAAGTGCCGACATTATCTCTTCCTTCGGTATCTTCATACCTGCAGCGGATACCTGAATAAATGCTTCCATCTGCTTTCCGTCCGTCAGAAGCGTAAAATCATCATACTGTTTTCCCGTTTCTTCGTTCTTATCATTGGCTTTATTGGCTTCCTGCATGAGTTTCAGCCGGTGCTTATTCATTTCCTTTGCCGTGTACATGAAACTCTTGTATTCTTCAACCGGCAGATGTTCTTCAAGTCCGAGCCTTATCTCACGCATCTGCTGCCATGAATACATCCGGTTATTGTATACCGATATATCAATTCTATGTTCAAGTCCCTTCCTCAGTTCCCTCATCTGCTGCCAGTTCATCTGTTCGTCGGCATATGTCTTCACATCCAGATTCTTGCCGATTCCCAGCGCGATTTCCCTTATGGACGCCCCGCGCTGCGCAGGATTTATGTATGGGTCTATATCAAGAGTTTCCTCAAGTGCTGTTCTTATCTGTTTAAGCTGTTCTTCATCATACCCTGCTTTAATATATTTTCCGATATCTATGCCCTCACAGGCTGCCATCCTAAATTCCCTTAATTTGCCTGCCGGAAGATTCCCTGCGGCGGACAAATCTATTCCATGCTCAAGACCTTCCCTTACCTGGCGCATGGTATCAAACGGTACTGAAGGGTCTGCATATTTATTAATGTCTATTTTATGTTCAAGCCCCAGTCTGATTTCCTCCATCTGAAACCAGTCGTATTTGTCGGACGCATAAATCCCGACCGGCAATCCTGCCATAAGTCCGAGTCTTATCTGGCGCATCTGTATGGCATAAAATTCAGGTTTAGCATATACGGATACATCCAGTCCCGCCTGAAGTCCCTCTTTAATCTCCTGCTGCTGGTCAATGCCAAAGTGTGACTTCTCTATATCTTTTTCCAATTGTCAATCCTCCGCTGCAAGTTTATTGATACAGTCCGTCAGCTTTATGTATTCTGCCCGTACTTTTTCAAACAGTTCCGCGCTTCCTTCTGTTTCTCTCCCTCTTAACTTCTCTGTTATCTCACATGCAGCCTCATATAGCGGTGTAAAGCCGAGATTGAGGCATATACCCTTCATATTATGTGCTGCGCGGAATGCCTTCTCCCCGTCGCCTTCATCTATCCCGTCTTCCAAATCCTTAAAACTTCTGTCACTGAGAAATTTAATTGCAAATTTCTTAATTATGGCTTCATTTCCAATTCTGTCCATAACGTCATTATAATCGAGTCCTGCCTGCTCATAACATTCCTGAACCGTCATTGTTATGTCTCCTTCCAAATGCCGCTCCTCATATACTGATTGTCCGACGGACAATACAATTTGTCAACTCATTACTTTTAGCTAATTCTCGATTATGTTAGTCCAAACTAACCGTGGCTGTCAACTGTATTTTTTCTCAAAAAAAAACGCCCTGACATAAAATAATTTATGGCAGGGCGTGGGGATAACTTATTTAGATAATATTGCTTCTACGTCGCATATCATTCCGGCTGACCTAAATAAAAGTTACCGAAATTTCTTTGGAACTCATTATAATTATATTGATCTGTACTACCATCCAGCACCGCAAAGTCAATTCGTGAAAAATAAGTTCCGAGGTCTCCACCCATATAACCAAACTCCTTTAAAGCCTTATAGAATAAATCTGAAACAGTCCTTGCATCATTACCAAACGCACCACATCCGAACGCGCCGAGTACCAAACCGTCATAGTGCCATTCTGCCGCACACATAAGCATAGAACATATACGGTTGTAAAACATATCACAATACTGCTGTTCCGACAGTCCATACTTACCTTCTCTGACCATAGGTGCTGCACACGTCATCACAGACACAACTAACGGTTCTTCCAGCAGGTCTCCATCCGACGCTTTAATTATCTCCACATGCGGTGTCAAAATAATTGCATCAGAACCAAGCCAGCTATCCAATGCCCGATTATATCGATAATACTCACCCGCCGCATCACTTTCAAGTGATAAAAGCAAAGAACTTCTTCTACATAAATCTTCTTCCTGTGCCGTTGCTCCGTTTCGTACACCGCCACCCGGATTGAACGGGTTGGCAAAATTCAGTACCAATACTTTGTCAACACTGCTGTCCCTGTACAACTCCTCGGCTGCGCTAAATGAATCAATATTACGACATGATACCAGCGTCCTTTGTCCGCTGCCATTTATAACCGGTGAGAATTTTCTGTTTCCTTTAATATCTTCCGGCAAATACACATGGCATTCTTCCATTTGCTTTCGTGAAAGTTTGATGCGGATTGCACTGCCATCTTTATCATATTTTCTTTTCTTAAGAATCTCTAATGTATCTTTAAGTATATGTATATTTCTATCCGTGCGATTGGCGTATTGGTTAGAAAAAAGCATTATGGTTACCTCTTTGCGCTCTTGGTTGAATTAAAGCTGCTCATGGTGCTTCCGTTGTATGCGCGTACTGTGTATATATAAGTCTCACCTCTGGATGCCTTGGTGGTAAAGGTCCATCTTTAAAATCAAGAATGCAGACTGAACATTCTGGTAACATAAAAACCATTTACGCGGGAATTCATAGCAACTATTACGGATGAATAGCGGAAGGTAAGCCATTCATTTTAATTTATCCTATAATGAAGTTGACACACGATATGTGTGACTATACATATAGGATGTTTCAATAATTATCAATTATTGAAAAGTTTTTCGAGAATCTCTGTTGCCATTGGCTCTCCCATAGATTCTGCTCTTAATAGCAAATTTCGCGCATTTTCTTCAGTAATATTCCTCGTTCCGCCTTTCTTATACAATAGGGCTAGTCTACACATCGCATAAGTGTTACATTTTTCAACCGCTCTCATATACCAGTACTGTGCACTATCGTAATCCTCAATATCATTACACATTATTCCAAGATATACATATGCAGAATCATCATCATTCTCAGCGGCCTTCAATAACCATTTTTCTTGTTCTTTTGTATCAGTTTTTACACCCTGTCCATTCTTGTAACACATTGCTACATTTATCTGCGCTAATGAAAGTCCCATTCTAGCCGCTTTTAAATAGTATTCAAAACCTTGCTCAGGTTTCATCAAATATTCACAATATATTTGTCCTAAACAATTAATGGCTTCTGCATCTCCATGAGTTTCTGCTAATTTGTACCAGTAAATAGCACTATCAATATCTTGTTCAACATAACGTCCATCACGGTACAAACATCCTAATTTTAACATTGCCGTAGTATTCCCATCATTTGCATAGGTACTCATTTTTTCAATACCAGCATATATGTCTTTAGATGTTCCATATCCTTCAAAATAATCATATGCGACGTCAATCTGTGCCTGCACACTTCCATTATCAGCTGCGATATTAGCCCAATAAAATGCCAACTGCGGATTTTCAGGCACAATATCTGCTTTTCGATAAATAAAGGATAAATACTCTTGTGCATCTACGCATCCACATTCTGCGGCTTTAGTCCAATAGGAAACAGCTTTGTCAATGTCTTTACCCAATACAAGCCCACTAGCATACATATTGCCAATATTACTATAACAACTATAATCTCCCGCCTCAATCGCTCGGTTGAACCAATATAATGCACGCTCTCCATTTGCAATTCCATATGTGTTATCTTGATAGCAGCATCCAAGCATTATCATCGGTCGTACCGCATTTTGTTTCGTTGCTCGTTCTAACCAATATACCGCCTTGTCCATATCTCGTTCAATGCCGTGATCTCCCATAAATGCTCTCCCTAGTTGATATTGTGAACATGCTTCATCAGAATCCTTTTGAAGATAATCTACTGCAATTTCATAACACTCTTTTTCAATATATATTTGTGCCATTTCATAATATGCTCGTGGGAAAAAATTCGCTATACTTTTAAGCAATTCCATAGACTTTTCATAGTTCTTTTTCACGCCATGTCCAAGCCTATACATTATCGCCATATTAAGGATTGCATCTGGAAATCCCTGATTTACCGCCAATTTTCTCCATTGTAAACCCCTTTTAAAATCACCACCTCCTTCTGATGAGCAATAAATTTGCGCCAACCGTTCTTGTGCCATTGGTACTCCTTTTGCAGCTATCGATTCAATTATTTCAATTGCCTTTGAGAGATTTTTCTCAAAACCATATCCTTTGTATAAGAATTCTGCATATTCCAATGCAGCTGCGTCATTCTCTAGTGCTACAAGTTTCTCATACCATCTTTCACTTTCCACAATATTTTGCTCAATATCTTGTCCTGTAAGATAGGCATAAGCTACTTCTTGCATTGCCTCTATCTCACCATTCATAGCCCTTCTTAAAGCATCATCAAATTTCATTTTTATTTTCCTTTCCCATTATGTCAAACCTAAGCATATTAATTCTATGATTTTATAAATATTAGTTACTAGTGCATACACTCCGCTACTTAGTGCATGCACATAGGTTAGTCCTATAATAAAGACAACATACACACGTGCGACTATCATTTATACGATAAAGGAAGTCCTGTTGCTGAGGATATCATGAATCGTATTACAAACAATGCATATATTGTTTTCATTGAAGGAAAAAACTCAACGAGAAAACGTCATGGTTTAAAATCAAAAATGGGAGGAAACATTTCATAATGAGAAAATGTCCCTCCAATTCACATATCAGATGTAAAATCCGAATTGATTATTACAGGTTGTTTGTACTGCATTACAAGATACCAGATACCGCAGAGACTATGTTCTTACTATAAGCATCCATACCAAATGCACAGGCTATGTAGATTTTACCACAGCCTGTTACATTGGTAATAAAAATTTCAGGTGTTAAGATATATATGAACGAGTGGCAGGGCTGTTTATACAATCCTTGTTCAGTTCGCACCCAAAAATATCATTTACATAATATTCATTTACTTCCAGCGGGTCGAACATGGTCTTGCAAACAAGTCTTTTCTAAATTCCTATAAATGATTGACACATATATGTGTCATCTTCATTATAGATTTCTATATCGAAACATTGTGTAGTATATTAGATACGTAAATCAGTCTGTTACCAATGATTCAAACACATTATATACTTGGTTATGCCATAGCATTTCCTGCTGTAATCCCATTTCATCAGCTCCAGAAAATAAATTCATAAACGCTCCTGATAATGTACCTTTTCTTGATTCTGCTCTGTTTGTTACGTAATTCGCCTTTGAATTCCCAAAGAAGTAAAAATTTACGGTATTTCCATTGATAATATATACATCAGTAAAATATTCTTGAGGCGGATTAGGATGATTTATAACTACACAAGGATATGACCTTCCAAATAAGCCCCCCTCTTTAACAGTATCCACGGAAATATTAACAGGAACCCCTAATTCTTCAGCTTTTTGTGTCATCAATGTAGCAATACTATTTGCTTCCACATTTGTACTATCCCTAAATGACATAGGATCCGCTATTGTACCACGATTATTTTTTATGTTATATGACATTTTAAATTTCTCCTTCTATTTTTTTATAAAATTCTTACACTTTTGTGAGAGAAACTTTTGTGCTAAAAGTTTCTCTCAATCTCTTCATATGTATGATGTCATAATTCATCAACCATAAGCATGAATACAACGAACGCAGTGGCCTCCATGGCACTCACCTTGATCCTCTGCCATATTTTTGACAGCCACCTCAGCTTCGATTTTTTTCATTTCTGGTTTTTCGTACTTCATTTTGTTCACCACCTTTGGTATTTATTCTATAACGCAAGAATTGATTAAAATTCTTGTATTATAATCATTTCAATCCATCTATGATTTCTTCCATACACTTATGTTCTATATAGTATTTATATCTTGCTTGTGCTCTTTTGCAAAAATGTGTATCAACATATTCTAAATCTCCATACACAAACTGCATCATAGCAGGACATATATCGCAAAAATCATATGCTTCACATTCTAAACATTTATAATCCTCTGAAGCTTTCATCCCAGGGAACGTTCCAAAGTTATCCCAAATCTCATCGAAATTATCTCTTGTCAATTTTTTCCCAATATGTCTAAAGGACATACAAGGACACATTT
>ERZ1034753.813-NODE-813-length-10786-cov-4.288230_pt1 | contig 10786 bp, 7 predicted proteins | sample MGYA00520702_ERZ1034753 | MGnify/ENA primary metagenome ERZ1034753 (study PRJEB33766, sample SAMN09781700) | gut metagenome | biome: gut microbiome | host: Homo sapiens | place: Madagascar | study: EMG produced TPA metagenomics assembly of the PRJNA485056 data set...
TGATATTAATTTGACAAAGTGTTAAAATCTATAATAGGCAAATTTGGAATAATTTAAATTTTCATATATGCTCTGTCACATTTTCAAGGAGGACAAAACAGTGAACGACTCAAAAGCACTTAAAAGACTTGAAGCACTTTTTGATGACGGCTCATTTACCGAGATTGATGCTTACGCTAAATCGGCTGACGGTTCGGTTGAGGTTGTTGCCGGCTTCGGAACAGTAAACGAGTGCGCAGTATATGCGTTTTCACAGGATATTACTGTTGACGGCGGTGCTGTAAGTGTTGCACAGTGTGCTAAAATTAAAAAGATTTACGAACTTGCATTAAAAACCGGTTGCCCGGTTATCGGTGTGTATGATTCAAACGGTGTTAAGCTTACCGAGGGATTTGAGGTTATGAATGCCTATGGCGAGCTTGTTAAAGCATCAACATCAATGAGTGGCGTATGCCCTCAAATTTCTATTATCGCAGGCTCTTGCCTCGGTACATCTGCTCTTATTGCTAATATGGCTGATGTAGTTATAGCAGTTAAGGACGCTGATTTTTATGTAACTGCTCCGAGCGAGGTTACAGCCGAGGAAAGCTATGAAGCAGGAACAGTCGATGTTCTTTGTGATACTTTTGAAGAAGCAGTTGATGCTGCTAAGAATATTGCATCTCTTCTTCCGTCTAACAATATTTCTCCTGCTCCTCTTTTTGAGTTTGCAGCACCTAGCACTTTTGCTAATGACGGCGATGATGCTATGACTGTTATTAACAGTATTGCAGATGCAAATTCAGTTGTTGAACTTAAGGGCGGATATTCAGAAAACAAATGCAAAACCGTTCTTGCAACCATTATGGGAACAACAGTAGGTTTTGTTGCATTTGAGGGCGAGCCTATTTGCCCTTGCTGCTCATATAAGGCTGAGGCTATGGTTAAACTTTGCGATGCTTATTCAATCCCTGTTGTTACATTGGTTAATGCAAACGGCGCAGTTAATAAGGCAGGCAAGGAAAATCAGTGCCTTACAGCGTTTACCAAGCTTACAAGCGCTTATGCTACCGCTACAACACCTAAGATTTCCGTTATCACCGGAAACGCAGTAGGTATTGCTTATATCGCTCTTGCAGGTAAGGGTGCTAATGCAGACTTTACATTTGCTTGGGATAAGAGCGTTGCATCACCGCTTCCGACTGAATCTGCTGTTCAGTTTTTGTTTAATGAAAGACTTGCAAACGGCGAAAGCAAGGAGGAACTTAAGAAGGAATATACAGAAAAGGTTGCTTCTCCGTTTACTGCCGCTGCTTGTGGTGCAGTTGATGATATTTTTGCTCCTGCCGATACTCGTGCAAAGGTTATTGCCGCACTTGATATTCTTGCAGGAAAAAGAGAAAATACTTTACCGAGAAAACATTCTGTTAAATAATGGAGGATAATAATATGAAAAACTATACAATTACTGTAAACGGTACACCTTATAATGTAACTGTTGAAGAGGGCGCCGGCGCTCCTGTTGCCGCTGCTCCTGTAGCTGCACCGGCTGCCGCTCCTGCTCCTGCACCGGCTGCTGCTCCTGCTCCTGCAGCTCAGGGCACAGCAGGTTCAGTTAAGGTTGAAGCTCCTATGCCGGGCACAATCCTTGATGTTAAGGTTTCAGTAGGCGATTCTGTTTCAAGCGGCTCTGTTCTTTGCATTCTTGAAGCTATGAAGATGGAAAACGAAATCGTTGCTCCTCAGGACGGCACTGTTGCTTCTGTTAATGTTTCTAAGGGTGACAGCGTTGAAGCAGGCCAGGTTATCATTACATTAAACTAAGAGGTGTCGTAAATGGCTAAAATCGGAATTACTGAAACAGTTCTCCGTGATGCTCATCAGTCTTTGATTGCAACACGTATGAGAACTGACGAATTTGAGGGCATTCTCGAAAAAATGGATAAAATCGGCTATCATTCACTTGAATGTTGGGGCGGTGCAACATTTGACAGTTGCCTTAGATTCCTTGATGAGGACCCGTGGGACAGGCTTCGTCTTATTCGTAAAAAATGTCCTAATACAAAGCTCCAAATGCTTTTCAGAGGTCAGAATATGCTCGGCTATCGCCATTATTCTGATGAGATTGTAGATTATTTTGTTAAAAAGAGTATTGATAACGGTATTGATATTTTGAGAATTTTCGACGCTCTTAACGACGTTCGTAATCTTCAAACAGCTATTGATGCCGCTAAGAAATACGGCGGTCACGTTCAGGCAGCTATTTCTTATACAACCGGTCCTGTTTTTGATATTGACTACTATTGCAATTATGCAAAGCAGCTTGAAAATGCAGGTGCTGATTCAATTTGTATTAAGGATATGGCAGGTCTTTTGACCCCTTACGGAACTTATGACCTTGTTAAGGCACTTAAGAGTACAGTCGATATTCCTGTTCAACTTCACTCTCACTATACTTCAGGCCTTGCTTCTATGGTACACCTTAAAGGTATTGAGGCAGGTGTTGATGTAATTGATACTGCCATGAGCCCGCTTGCTATGGGTACTTCTCACCCGGCTACAGAGTCTATGGTAGCTGCACTTAAGGGTACTGAATACGATACAGGTCTTGATATCAAGGCTCTTTCTGAAATCAGAGATTTCTTTACTCCTCTTCGTGAAAAATATCTTGCTTCAGGTCTTCTTGACCCGAAAATGCTTGGTGTTGACGCTAATACTCTTCTTTATCAGGTACCGGGCGGTATGCTTTCTAACCTTGTTTCTCAGCTTAAGCAGGCTGGTAAGGCAGACAAGCTTGACGAGGTGCTTGCTGAGGTTCCGAGAGTAAGAAAGGATTCAGGTTATCCTCCACTTGTTACTCCTACCTCTCAAATCGTTGGTACTCAGGCTGTATTCAATGTTATTATGGGCGAGAGATACAAGATGGTTACTAAGGAATTTAAGGATTTGGTTGCAGGTAAGTACGGTAAGACTCCTTGCGATATTGACCCGGATTTCCAAAAGAAAATTGTAGGCGATGAAGAAATTATCACTTGCCGTCCTGCGGATCTTATTCATGATAAGATTGATGATTTCAAGGATGAAATTAAAGAGTATTATGAGCAGGAGGAGGATATCCTTTCGTATGCTCAGTTCGGTCAGGTTGCTATTAAATTCTTCCAAAAGAGAAGAGATAAAAAATACAACCTTGATGGTAAGCATGAGGATTTTGAATCAAAGGTTCACCCTGTTTAATTATTCAATAACTTAATAATAATTATGAAAGGTGTTGCATCAGCAACACCTTTTAGTTTTTTTGTTCACAATGTACTATATTCTTTATATGATTTTTATATATGTATAACAAACGCCTAAAAATTCTGATTAATTGTGAAGATTTTGTGTATAAACTGTTGCAAAAAGCTGCATTTTATGCTATATTCATATTAGAGTACTGTTTGAATAATTATTATAAATTGGAGGAACTAAAAAGTGAAAGAAACATTCAAAAAGCTATTCGCATGCCTTATGGCTTTGATTATGGTGATGACTGTAACCCCATTCACAGCCGTTACCGCTTCGGCCGCTGAGGCAAAAAGCTCAAACATTGCTGAAACTGAGGCTAAATACAAAACAGCCCCATCAACAACCTTTACCGCCAAGAAGGGTATGAGTGAAGTTTCTTGGCTCAACAGCAGTGAAGTAACTACAACTGAAGGAACAACATATAAGCAGTCTTTTGCTCCGTCATCAAATGTACTTTATTGGCCGAGCGCTTATGTTGGAACAACAACTAATCTTGACGAGGGCGCAAACAGACTTAATTTAAAAATGTTTTATCCGTCGGCAGTATTGCTCTGGGACGGTAAAACAGACGTTTATATGCCTATTATGGCACTTGCTCAAAATACACAAAAAAACAATCCTTTGGCATTTGACTCCGGCAGAACAATTTTTTATGCGGCACCTTATGATTTTGAACGTTTAAACGCCGCTACATCTCCTGCTCACAGTACGGATTTTTATGCTGATGAATGGCGTGGTGTTACCGGTTCGAAAAATGAGAATTTTACATTGACCAGATATTCTGACGGCTCAACTTTTGGATTTGCTGCTGAAGTATTAACCTCGTTTATTTTCAAAGGCGAAGGCGCAGGTAAATGCTATAATTTCGGATTATCATGGGAAAATGATGCCGCAAGTTTTCTTCACGTTGACAGTGGCATAACATTTGATTCAAACGGCTACTTAGCTAAAAAACTCTATTGGACAACTAATTCATACAGTGATCCGGAGCAGTTTAATACATCTAAGGATAACAACTCTTGGCAGTCAAGTTCTACAATTTATGTAGTAAACTATGAGCCTGTTGCCGATGCTGCAAATGAAGCGGCAGAATATTTAAAAACTTTAGTTCAAACAGATTATACTCCCGATGCAATCAATGCATATTACGATGCTGTTGCGGCATTATATGATTTTGACCCTAATTCATATTTTGACCAAAATGACGGTAAATCCGCAACTGATGTTGAGGACATTGCTGTTCGTGTAGGTAAGTGCACAACGGAAATTAAAAAACTTGTTGATAATTATAATGTTGCAAAGCAAAATCTTGAAAACAGTAAGCAATACCGTATTTCGTTTACAGATGTAAACGGCAATCTTGTTGCTGACCACTACTACAAGGCTGGCGAAACCATTATTCAGCCAAAGCTTGATAGTGATAAGTTTATAAATACAGATCCTGAAGGTCATTATACTGCTTCTTATAAATGGCAGCCTGCAATTTCAGCTACAGCTACAGCTGATGTAAGCTATGTTGAAAAAGCAGTAATTCCTGTTAAAACACCGCATGCATATCCTGCAAATTATACTCCTGTATATCAAGATGGCAAATATGCACATACACGCAAATGCACATTGTCTGATTGCGGTTATGTTGATTGGGCATATTGCACATTCGTAAAAGATGAAGAAAAATCTAAAGACGCAACTTGCACAACTGATGAAATCCTTGTAAAGAAGTGCTCGGTTTGCGGTCAGTCTTATACCGATAACGTTAATAATAAAAAGAAACTCAATCATGATATGCAGTTGGTAAAAACAGTTGCACCTACATGTGCCGATGAAGGCTATGATTTATATAAGTGCTCAAGATGTGATGTGACTGAAAAAAGAAATATTGTTCCGGCAATTTCCGGAAGTCACGATTGGCAGTTTACTAAAACCGTTGCCCCTACTTGCAACGAAAAGGGTTATGACCTTTATACATGCAAGAAATGTAATTCAACTAAAAAGGAAAATATTCAGCCAATTAATCCATCTAATCACAAATTTGTAAAAACAAACACTGTAGCACCTACTTGCACTACAGGCGGCTATGACGTTTATACTTGTGAGCGTTGCGGTAAAACGGAGCATAGAAACGAAGTTCCGGCTATCGCAGGTGGCCATACATATAATTTTACAAAGACCGTTGCTCCAACTTGCACAGAGCAAGGCTATGACGTTTATACTTGTTCAAAGTGCGGCAATACCGAAAAGAGAAATGTAAAGCCGATTGATTCATCAAATCATAATTACACTGTAACGGTTGTCGCTCCGACTTGTACTGAAAAGGGATATACAAAATATACCTGTTCACGTTGCGGTGATACATATAATGATAATTACATTAACGCATCCGGCCATTCATTTACAAATTATGTTCTTGACGGCAACGCAACCTGTACTCAAGACGGCACGATGACAGCTAAGTGTGACAAATGTAACGAAACTAATACAATCCCAGCTCCCGGTTCAAAACTCGGTCACGATTATGCGCAAACTGTTACTCCTGCTACTTGTGTTTCAGGTGGATACACAACTTATGTTTGCACAAGATGTAATGACACTTATGTAGGAAATTATGTCGATGCTATCGGTCATAGTTATAATAATGTTGTTACTCCTCCAACCTGTACGTCAGGTGGATATACAACGCATACTTGTGTAAGAGGCGACAGCACTTATGTTGATTCTCAAACTTCGCCTCTCGGTCATAGCTATACTGCAACTGTAGTTGCCGCTACAACAACGTCACAAGGCTATACAGTATATACTTGTACACGTTGCGGCGTTAATTATGTAAGCGATTACACACCTGTATTGCCGGCTCTTACTCCGAGTGAAGACAAAATTGCTAAAGAATACGGAGTCGATGCTAAAACAGCTCAGGAAATTAATTACATTTTTATCACTAATAATGTTTCAAGTGATACGGCTTCTTTGACCGAAAGCAAAATGACTGCTAACCCTCCTAAGGGTGACGGCGATTATAAAGGCTCAAACTTCGGACTTTTAAGAGCGCAAACCACTAAACTTAAAAAGAACAGTGTTACCGTTAAATGGAATAAGGTTAAAAATGCAGACGGCTATATTGTTTACGGTGCTAAGTGCGGTGCCAAGAGTAAATATAAGGTACTTAAGGTGGTTTCAGGTAAGACTACATCCTACACTCATAAAAAGCTTAAGAAAGGCACATATTATAAATATAATATCGTAGCATTTAAATATGTAAACGGTGTTAAGGTTACACTCGCTGCTTCTAAAAAGATTCACGCAACAACTCTTGGCGGTAAATACGGTGTAGCAAAGGCAGTTAAGCTTAATAAGAGTAAGGTAAAAATCAAAAAGGGCAAGACCTTTAAGATTAAAGCTTCTGAAATTAAGAAGGATAAGAAAATTAAGAGACACAGAGCTATTTGCTATGAATCTTCAAATACTAAGATTGCCACAGTAAATTCAAAAGGCAAGATTAAGGCTAAGAAGAAGGGCAAATGCACAATTTATGTATACGCTCAAAACGGTGTTTATAAGACTGTAAAGGTAACAGTTAAATAAAAATCAATAGTTTTGCAGAGGCGGTTGAAAAACTGCCTCTGTTTTTTTATTTGACTACGAAATAAATATACCCACCATAGGTTAAAAGGAGTAGTATTCCTTGCCATCTTTGGAATTTTTGCGTTATTATCGTCGGCAAAACCGCAATGCAAATAACTATAAGGCATATTATCATATCCATACTTACGCTTGAGGCAGAAACGGCAAGTTCACCGCTCCCTCTTGCTATTGAAATTAATGAGCAAAGCGGAAGAATTAATGTTAAATCAATAATGTTTGCACCGAGTATGTTGCCTGCCGAAAGTGTTCCGGATTTCTTTTTGAGCGCCGAAAGCGCCGTTACAAGTTCCGGCAGGGAAGTGCCTATTGCAACTGCAATTACGCTTATCACCCTTTGCGAAATGTGTAAGTTTTTTGCTATTTGAGTTCCTTGCGATACAAGAAGTCTTGCGCCTATAACTATTCCTATTGCGCCGAAAACAAATAAAACAGCACAAAGCACTTTTTCTTTTACTGTAAACGTTTTATCGTTTTCATCGTTTTTTACTTCTTTTTTTATGCTTTTTATGTTTTCAAAAATAAATACTGCAAATACTGATATTAAAAGTGTAACACCTAATGCGGACAAAAAATAATATTCTTTGCTTTCGCCTTTAAATTGTAATGTTTGTTTTTTTGTGATAACGCAGCCTATTATTAAAGATATAATTGCTAAAATCATTGAAATACCTTTAAAGAAAATGTCACGCCTTTTTATTTCAAAAGGCATAAAGGTTATGAAAAACCCTAATATCAGTGCAGTGTTTGCCGTGACCGAGCCTATTGCATTGCCGACTGCCATATCGACGTTTTTGGTTACGGTCGCCTGAACGCTTACTATTATTTCAGGCAGAGTTGTAGCAATTGAAACGATTGTTGCGCCAATTATAAAATTCGGTATTTTAAGCATTTTTGCCGCTTGTGTTGCACTGTCTACAAAAATATCTCCGCCCTTGATTATTAAAAAAAGTCCGATAATAAAAAAGGTGTATGTAAAAATATTCGCCATATCTGTCCGCCTTAAAATTTAGTTGTGTTAAATGCTTATATATGTTATAATATTTCAGTTGATTAATATATGAGGTGACATTATGTCTAAAAACAAAAAATTCACTCCTTTAATATTTATTCCTATTGCAGTGGCAGTATTCGTGTTAATCTTTCTTGCCGTAAGCGGTCATTTAACTAAAACCGAGGATATAAAAAAGCCTACTGCCGAAACCTCAATTTCAGTCGTTAATGATGAAACGACTGAGCCTACAAGCGCTAATACCGACGGTAAGGTTACTCTTTGCGCAGTTGGTGATAATCTTATTCACAACACCTTGATTGATGCAGGTAAGCAGGAGAATGGAAGCTACGACTATACTTGCCTTTATAAAAATATTGCTCCCGTTATTCAAAAATATGATATGTCCGTAATTGACCAGGAAACAGTTTTGGGCGGCTCTGAATTTGAATATACGGGTTATCCGGTTTTTAATTCTCCGCAAGAAGTTGGCGACGCTGCTATTAAGGCAGGTTTTGATATTTTCAATTGCGCAAATAATCATATTATGGATAAAGGCTCTCAGGGCGTTATGAATGAAATTGATTATTTCAAAAAGCAAAAGGATATTGTTTATCTTGGCATTAACGAGGACGAGCAGAGTTATAACACTGTTAAATATTATGTAAAAAACAATATAACATTTGCGCTTCTTAATTATACCTATGGCACAAACGGCATTGACTTGCCAAGCGATAAGCCGTGGCTTGTTAATTTGATGAATAAGGACAAGGTTACTAAGGATATAAAAGAGGCAAGGGAAAACGCCGACGTTGTAATCGTGTTCCCTCATTGGGGGACGGAAAACAGCTTTGGTATATCTGATTATCAAAAGGAATATACCGAGCTTTTCAGTTCTCTCGGAGTTGACCTTGTTATCGGTTGTCACCCTCACGTTATTCAGCCGGTTAAAGAGGTTACTAATGACAAGGGGCATAAAATGCTTGTCTATTATTCTCTTGGTAATTTCATTTCTCATCAAATTGAAATTGACCAACTTTGCGGCGGTATGGCAAGTGTTGATATTGAAAAGAAAAACGGCGAAATCACAATTGAGGGCAAATTTGTACCGATTGTAACTCATTACAGCAGAACTGACAGCGGCAAATTTACATTTGATGTCTATAAGCTGAGTGATTATAATGAAGAGCTTGCCTCCTCACATTCTCAAAAGGGCGGCACACCCGAATATTATAATAAGCTTGTTAAAAAGGTTGTAGATGAAAAATACCTCGATTTATCGAAATAGTCTATTTTTTGTCATTTTGTATAAAAACTTTTAACGTGAATTATTGCTCATGTAGTAAATTGACAAAATTGTATAAAATCGTTGACAAACGTAAATTTGCTGACTATAATGAAATTGTAGTAAGAACAAAGGCGTTCCGAGTGAATTCGGAGCGCCTGTTTTTTTGCTTTATTTTATTAAAACAAATTCTTAAGAGAGGAGTATTTACTATGAGTAAGTACACAAAGGAAGAAATCCTTAAAAGCGCACAGGAAAACGGCGTAGAATTTATCAGACTTCAGTTTACAGACGTTTTCGGCATTATGAAAAACGTTGCTATCACAAGCTCACAGCTTGAAAAAGCACTTGATAATGAGTGTATGTTTGATGGCTCGTCAATTGACGGCTTCGTAAGAATCAACGAAAGTGATATGTATCTTCATCCTGATTATGATACATGGACAATTTTCCCTTGGAGAAAGCACCAGAACGCTCAGACAGCTCGTCTTATTTGCTCTGTTTATTGTGCAGATAATGAGACTCCGTTCCTTGGCGACCCAAGAAACGTTCTTCAGAAGGTTATGAATGAGGCTGCTGAAATGGGCTACAGCTTTAACGTAGGTCCTGAATGTGAGTTTTTCCTCTTTAAGCTTGATGAAGACGGTAATCCGACAACTACAACAGGTGATGAGGGTGGTTATTTTGACCTTAACCCAATCGACCATGGCGAAAACTGCCGTCGTGATATTTGCCTTGCTCTTGAGGAAATGGGATATACAATTGAAGCATCTCACCATGAGGTTGCTGAGGGACAGCACGAAATTGATTTCAAGTTTGATGAGGTTATGACAAGTGCTGACCGTGTAATGACATTTAAGCACGTTGTTAAAACTTATGCTACAAAGCATGGCCTTCATGCAACATTTATGCCAAAGCCGATTTACGGTATTAACGGTTCAGGTATGCATACTAATATGTCGCTTATGACTAAAAATGCTGAGGGCAAAACAGTTAATGCTTTCTATGATTCTGAAAGCGAAGACGGTCTCAGCGATGTTGCTCATTACTTTATCGGCGGACTTCTTAAGCACGTTAAAGGTATTGCCGCTTATTCAAACCCGACTGTAAATTCATATAAGAGACTTGTACCGGGCTATGAAGCTCCTACTTATATCGTTTGGTCAGCATCTAACCGTTCTTGTCTTGTTCGTATTCCTGCCGCAAGAGGTATGGGTACTCGTGTTGAACTTCGTTGTCCTGACCCAACCTGCAATCCTTATCTTGAAATGGCACTTTGCCTTGCAGCCGGTCTTGACGGAATTAAAAACAAAATTACTCCTGCTCCGGCAGTAGATTATAATGTATTTGACCTTTCAAATGAAGAACTTGAAGAAAAAGGTATTGATTGTCTTCCTGGCTCACTTGAAGAGGCTGTTAAGGCTTCAGAGGCTGACCCGTTTGTTAAACAAACAGTAGGCGAACACGTATTCAACGCATACACAGAAGGCAAGAAGGCTGAATGGGACGAATACAGAACAAAGGTTTCACAGTGGGAAATCGACAGATATATGGTTAATTATTAATTTTTACTTAACCCTCTCTTATGGCATTTATGCCATTTAGCCAAG
>ERZ1034753.814-NODE-814-length-10780-cov-19.228345_pt1 | contig 10780 bp, 11 predicted proteins | sample MGYA00520702_ERZ1034753 | MGnify/ENA primary metagenome ERZ1034753 (study PRJEB33766, sample SAMN09781700) | gut metagenome | biome: gut microbiome | host: Homo sapiens | place: Madagascar | study: EMG produced TPA metagenomics assembly of the PRJNA485056 data...
ATTGGATGTTGCTAAGAGAATCAAGCAAGACGTGCTTGATGGTTTTAGCAAATAGAGCATTGCTCTTTTGTTCCATTTTGGAACATATGGTCACTGGCGGTCATAAGATTTCCGCCATAACCCTGATGGGTACCTCCCCAGAGGTACTCCTGTCAAAAGTAGAATAAACAATATTCCTCATTCGAGTGGTGACAAGTGCAGAGCGATACTGCAATGAGGAACAAAAATATAACTTTTTTCAAAAAATAGAAAGGTGTAACTACTTGTAATATAGTAGGGACGCTCTATTGGTGATATACTTATGGCCGAAGAATTTAAAACAATAGTAAACAAAGTTTCTGAAGGATTGAATTTCTTTGATTTCTCGTTCTTTGTTTCAGGATTCATGACCTTTGTGGTGTTATGCTATTCAATAAATGTGTTGTTTTATCGCATTGTTTATTTTTCAACTTTTGTAGATTACTTGGTTGCAATAGTACTTATTTACATAAGTGGTGTAATATCCTTTGTTTCTGGTAAGTTTTTGCGCAATAAAATACGAAAAAGGCTAGAGATTGATGATGCGCCAACAAAATGGTACCATGTCCGTTCGTTTGACCATATATATGTTGATACTCTGAAACAATTGAATATGTCAAAAATTGATAGTGTTTCGCTTACTGATACTTCTTTGGCATACTCGCAAATGTGGATAGTTATTCGACAAAAAGATGCTTCTGGTAAATGCTATCAAGACTTATATAGACAATGGGTGATGCAAGCGGTGTGTGAGGGGTTGCTTTTTTCCTTCCTTTTGTCATCTGTATTCTCTGTCACATTACCGATATATGAAAAGGCTGCTAATAACAGCTTTCATAATATTCCATTATATATAGTTAGCCTTGTGTTAAGTGTGATTGGTATATTTGCATGTTTACGTGAATCTCAACGTTATGCCGAAAACCAGATAAAAGAGGTTATAATCAGTTATCTGCTTCTTACAGGTCAACTTCCTGTGGAAAATAAAGGTAACTTAAAAAATAAAGAATAAATCATGAAACTAGAATATAAACAGTTCGATTTTACAGATACATTACGTGAAATAGATTCTGTGTTAAAGCCCGAGAATGATCAATTGATACCTAAAAATCAATTTGTTCCTAATTTAAAGAGTGCAACAGAATGTGCTTATGCTGGTGTTATCGCAGTCTGTGTCCGAATGAAAGCGTATGATAATAGTAATTTGGAAGCATTGCAAAGGTCTTATGAATTAGTTAAACAAGTCTTATTGGATATCTTTCGTGACAATGATGATTGCATAGATACATTATGTTTAGGAAGGTATCTATGCGGCATATATAATGCTCCTGTTACGACAAACGTTAATGGGCTTATTATTACTATTGCCAAGCTTAATGCAGCATTGTCTGTATTAGATATAAAACTTTATGAAAGGTTTAAAATACATGTTCAAGGTAATTGTGGATGTGATTATGGTGCTTTGTTTAGAGTTCAAACCAGCTACTATAAATATGATAAGAGTGAGAATGAGGCTAATAGTACAGATAAAAGAAAAGATTCAAAGAGGAACGATAGTATAAATGATAAAAACGTTTATGAAACCTGGCATGGTGCTGCTTTAAATTTGGCTATGCTATTTGCAGAACATGCAATAATGAATGATAAAAACGGAACTATTATTTCTGAAACTATCAAATCAAATATTAAGGAAGAATTTGCTAATTTCTTTCCTACATATGATTCCCAATTGGGTGGTTATTGGGCTTCTTTAGTAGATTCACAAATGTTTGAATGGGTAAAAGCTAATAGATAATTATGGATGCATTAATATTTAATTTAGATCAAGACAACCGACCATTAAAAGAGGTAATTACTCCTGCTTCTTTAGAGGTCTCTCCATTCAAGGAACAATATCAGAAATCTTTATCGGAAATAGAGGCTTATCTCAATACGTTGAGTGATGATTCTGTGGATAAAGACATGGAATATGCAAATAATGTTTTTGCATTCACAGGTGATCGTGGTTCTGGTAAAACATCGTGTATGGTTTCGGTAGGTGGTTTTTTGTCAAAGGATAAAATGGAACGTGCTGTTTTTAGGGATAAATATCCCAATATATCTGCCACTAATTTCTATCCTTTGGACTTAATGGATCCATCCTATTTCGATTCAAAGCACAATATTTTGTCTTTATTCCTTGCAAAACTATTTAAGGCTTACCAGACACTTACCAATCGGCGAGAGATTCTCAAGGAAAGTAAGAAGATGGATTTCTTGGCATCTCTTACCAGAGCCCAAAAGCATGCTCACTTACTTATAGATGCAAAAAGTGATGTTCTTATAACTAATAAGGTTGAAGAGTTAGAATGTCTTTCTGTTGCTGTCGATTTGAAAGAGGATATTAGGGAAGTGGTTAGCAATTTTCTTGAGTGCCTGAATTCGGAGAATCAGATACTGTTACTTCGTATTGATGACATAGATCTGAATGCTAAAGAAGCAGGTGTGATGGCAGAAATGATTCGTAAATACTTTATCTTGCCGAATGTGTTAGTTTTGATGGCATTGAAAATGAATCAGTTGGAAATCATAAAGCAAAATGAGTATGCCAAACTTTTCGAAGTAGAAAAAGATGATAGACGACAGGTAGTTGAAATGGCTGAAAGGTATCTTACAAAGCTTTTTCCTCATAGTCAGAGGGTATATATGCCAGATATAGAGGACCTATTGAACCGAAAATTAATCATATCATCTTGTAAGAAGAAAGTAGAGTATCCATCTGTACAGCAGTGTGTACCTGAATTAATTTTTCAAAAAACACGCTATTTGTTTTATAATTCACCCGTCCATGCAAGTTTTATTGTGCCAAGAAATTTGCGTGATTTGCGACAAATCATCAAACTCTTATGGAATATGGATGATTATAAGGAGAATATGAGTGATGATTTCCAGCTTGTAAAAGTTGGGCATTATAATCAGGCGGTATTTAAAAAGTATTTGGCAGAAGTATGGATAAACAATAATTTGTCAAGTGATAAACAGGAATTTGCTCGCCAAATCTTAGCTACTGAAGAGTTGATGCGTTTGAATTCTTTTGTAGTAAAAGAGCTGGACAATACCTATTATTCTGTTGATGAATTTATTCGTCCATATACAAACGATGAAAATTCTGTTTATAACATTTCTTTGGGTGATGTTTTAGGTGTCATTGAATATCTGTATAGAAAAACTAATAGCAGCAAGGAACAGAAATTCTATTTCTTTATAAAGACTGTTTATTCTATGAGAATTTATGAAGCTTACAATAAAATGTCTGAGCCTCAGAAACTTCCTCCATTTGTATGTAATACAGAAACTTCTTCATCTTCCTATTCAAAGGAGATACTTCGCAATAGTCAGTATTCATATATTAAAGAATTTGATAAACTGATATCAGGTAGTTATATAAATGTAAAGTTACAGCCTTTGTTTCCACCTGATATGGCACTTGACTATCGTTATATAGTAGGAACAGAACTATATAGTCTAATGAATGTTTGTTCTGAGAATTTTGAGACTGCAGAAAATGGAAATTTGCTCAGATTACTGGAATTTTTTATGTTGTGTACTTCTCATCAGAGATCTTTGGATGCTGATTTTCGAAAGAGAGAATTTGTCGTATATGATGCAACAATACCTCCAAATGTAGATTTAGTCTTTGATATTGGCAGTTTTTTCTTTAATATTACACGTATCAAAAAATGCTATCAACGTTTTAGAGGAATAGTTAATATGCCAGATGGTCAAGATTTGATTGATAGAATTTTATTAAGTGAGCATACTTTGTATCATGACTTTATGCTTTTTACAAAGGGTAAAGACAAGTATAAGTGTAGCTATAAATGTTCTCTTCGAGAAAATGATCCATGTGAATCAAAGCAATGCAATTATTACAATTCGAGATGGCTGTCTTTCTGTACGATAAGAAATGTAGAAATTTTACAAGACTTTTTGAAAACTATTCAGAAAGTAGAGATAGATAGAACTAGACAGGATTGTGAAAATCTTGCCTGTTTTTTCGAGAATTGCAGTAAATATGAAATACCAACTTATGATTTTGATCTGGTAGATAATGGCAAATGTTATCATAAGATAAGGTATGATTTTCTGGAGAAAGTTGCACAGTTGCTAAGGGATGGTAATGTAAATGATCGTTTTAGGCTAATCTTTGGAGATAGTCCGCAAATGTCAAAAACAACGCTAATGGAGGATCACTTATAAAAAATGAAGCGATGGAAACAATCAATCAGGTTATAAAGGTCTTGTTTCAAGAAGTTCGGAGCGAAGATGTCATTTCATATATTCTGAAAGGTTCTGATTCTTTTCATAATTTTGATAGTTTGGTAGATTCTGACATATTCGCTCGTCAGCTTATTCATGTGAATGCTGCAAAGACTTTGAATCATGCTGAAATTATTTATAATGTCTTAAGGGATGAATGGTCAATGCCTAATGACCAGGATTATCACTTGTTGTATTGTAAATATCCTGATTTGTTTAATGTATTGCTACATTTCTCTTACAATAAGCTATATATTGAGAAAGATACTCCTGTATGTCGTTATGAAGAGCTTCTTTCCTGGCATGAAATAACTCGGGAGTTTGGAGAAGACTTGTTTGTTACATCATATAGAGCAGCTTATGATCTAAGACGTAATTATAAGCTTGGAAGATTTGATTGGAACAGTTATCTTTCCAATGATGCAAAAGAACTGAAAGAGCTGTTTGATAAGGATATGTATGATTTGCATGCTCATCTTTATAGTTCTTCGTTAAACTTTGAGTTGAATTGGATGAGCCTTATGAATGTCTTGGGAGGTCATGAAATACAATTTGCCAAACTTGATTCGTCAAAGGTGTATCCTTCTGTTGATTATAGATTGAACACCAATGGACGTCCGATGTATGTCAAAATCTTATGTGCTGCTATTATTCGGCTATATCTGTTTTTGGATACGGTATCTGAAGCCTGGAGCAATGATATTATGATTAAGCTACGCATCAATGATGTCTTGAGTTGTGACAATTTGATGGAGATGTTGTCCTATGCTAAGGTCGCTCAGGAATATATAGATTCATTAGGGTACTCTATGGCTAGGATATATGTTAATCCTTCTTGTCAAACTAAATATATTCCTGATTATGCAATTTTAGGCAATGATCAGTCTGTTTTCTCTGTGTTAGGTGGAGAACGACGGCTGATGTACAATATCTTTCAGAAAATCTATTCTGGTGAATATTTTTGTGAAAAGAAGAGTGCGTTGTTCTATTTATACATTCTGATAAAAGACGAATTGAGAAGAGAAATGGTTCAGGTAAATCATTCGCTTGGTTTCGAGAATTTTTCTGATTATCAGTCAAGAAAATCAATGTTTATTCAGGAGGGAAGTGTTTATGAGCATCTTTTGGCTCAGATGGCTGTTGGCACCTTTATGAATGATTCAAAATCAAAAAGGTATGTAGAAATGCGTATTGCTCCAAGAAAGACAACAACGGAAGATATAAGACAAATTCAACAAAATGATAAGTATATAGTTAATAATACTTTTGCGCCAAAACTCATTATAAGCAAAGATAATTACCATTATATATATCATTTTATCAAATTGAAAGACTACGAGCTGTGTAAACCTGATTGCTATACGGATTTTAGTTTACTTCCTCGACATGCAGATTTGCGTAAAAATATAGAAACTCAGGCTAAGGCTATTGGCGGCTTGATGAATTCTGGCCATGAAGATTCTAAACGCTTAGTGGGTATTGACGCAGCAAATTCAGAATTATGCTGCCGTCCCGAGGTCTTTGCAAGAGCTTATAGGTATTTGTCTCAACCTTTTGGCAGTTTTAGCCATTCTCAATCTGTTAATTTAGGTAAGACCTATCATGTTGGTGAGGACTTTTACGATGTTATTGATGGATTGCGTGCTGTAGATGAAGTTCTTAATTTCCTAGGTTTTCGAAATGGCGATAGGTTAGGGCATGCTTTGTCTTTGGGAGTAGATGTTGATTACTATTATGAGCGACATAACTTTAGAGTTAATGCGACTCGGCAAGTTCTGTTGGACAATATAGTATGGCTCTTTATACATTCTCAGCGATTAGATTGTGCTTCATCAGTATTAGCGTATTTACAAGAGCTATATAGTATTTATTTTCATCAGGTTTTTCCAAAGGAAATAGCTATGGTAGATGTTTTCACATACTATCAGTCATGGCTTTTACGTGGAGATTCTCCATATTGTTATCTAAAAGGTGAGGTCGCTATTGGTACGGATATAGCAATAGAAATCTTGGATGGCTGGAATAAGGTGGCCTTTAACCACAATGTGGACGTTGAGTATGCCCGAAAGAACAAGGATGCTTGTAAGTTATACTATATGTATCATTTCTGTATGGAAGTTAGAAGGAATGGAGAGAAGAGTGAAGTTTTAAGAATCAAGCCAGAATATCGTAAATCCCTTATGATGGCTATAAAAAATGTTCAACAGCAATTATTAGGGCAGATAGAACAACTTCATATTTCAATTGAATGCAATCCTTCTTCAAACTTTGCGATAGGTGGAATCCAGCGTTATGACGAACATCCGATAGTGAAGTTCAATAATCATGGATTATCTTCCCCTTATCCTCACCATGCCGTTAGTGTATCGATAAATACGGATGATGCAGGAATCTTTTCTACATCGTTGGAACGCGAATATTCTTTGATGGCTTTGGCTTTAGAGAAGCATGAGGATTTGGAACATTCAAATACGCCACGAGAAATTATGGAATGGCTTGAAAAGGTAAGATTAATGGCTAAGGAGCAATGTTTTAAAAAATAGGATCTTTAGATTTATGTTTAACTTTAACTTACCCTGTTGGCTGTGTCTATGCAAGGATATGAGAAGTTTTTTGCAAAGTAAAGTATTCGCTTCTGAACTTGATAAAGTGTAAGTATTCCTTCATTCAATTGACAGTAGATAGATTGAAGCCAATCTGTCCTGTCGAGAACATGTGGGTAGTGACAAACGAAAAATATATCAGCATTGTCAAGGAGCAAATCCCTGACATGCCAGTCGATAACATATTAGCAGAGCCGGAGGCTCGCAATGTAAGTATTCGGTGAAAGTCGTATTGTGCGCCTAAATAAAGTTTCGTACCTTTGCATCGTTAATTTAAATATTCTAATTATCGTTAATTTAAATATTCTAATTATGGTACAAGGTAAGAAACAATTAAGTAGTAAGCCAAAGTTCGCCGAGGTTGTAATCGGTGATAATGAGGCGAAGGATATGCGTGAGTCTGATGTAGACAAAAAAGCGGAGCTAAGACCGAACAGATAGCCTCTCTTGTCAGAATGATATTTACTCAAAAGCGTGAGCGGGTAGTCTTTAGTAAGGAAGAACGTGAAACCATCTATGATAAGCTGACCAATTATATAGACATCCCAGATATGCCTTTGGACAACAATGATACCGAACGCCTGATTCGTGACATGGTGATGGGTAAGAAGGCTTATATATACGGCGTTGAGTGGATACTTACGGTACAGCTTATATGTGGATATACAATAAGATAAATGAGTTTGCGATAATAGCAAGAAAAATAGAAAAGTATGCATAGTGGAAATAAACCTACACAAACTCATTTAGTGTATGTAATGGGCTTTAAAAAACAAATATAAAAATATGGAGGAATATTATGGTTTCTATATTAGTTAAAATTGTCGTTATAGTTGTGAGTGCTATCGCTGGTGGTTTCTTTGGAGCATGGTTTTCTTACCGATTCCAAAGCCGAAAAATCGTCAAGGTACGTCGTATAGCAATCAAGGCATTGGAAATCTTCTTGAATTATGCAAAGAAAAGACAGACTTATGACTTTGCTGCTTCGGAATTTAACAATAAGATTAACATAGTAGAGAAAAGAGCAATATTAGTTGCTTTATGTAAGCTTGGTATTCCTATTGTAAAACCTGTTGATGATGTGTTTTGTATTGAACATGTTCGGTTTGAGCACGAGGTAATTGACCGAGATACGATCAATTTGATGATAGAACAAATCAATAAGGCTAATTGTGATGAATTATTTTTCTCAGATGTTGAAGCCTATTTCTCTTCCAATTCTCGTTTGTTGGCAGTTAGGGCTGTAGCTAAAAAATATGTAGATATAGACTTTTCTAAATGTGATTATGACAAAACGAAGAATGTCATTAATCATCCTAATTTTCCTATAGGGTTATTTACCCCAGGTGAGTTTAATGTTATAAGCGTCTTTAGACTACGTACCAGTTGGGATACTTATTTCGATGCTAATGGAAAGGCAATTCCAGAGAAAATGACTACTCTAAAGAAAGAGATAGATTTAGGTATTTGGGATACCTATCTATTTTGGGATTTGGAATCTTATCAGAATATGCAAAACCAAAGCAATATGGCAAATGTTTTTGCAAAAGTGATGTTGCAAAACATGGGTATTCAGCTAAATGCAACAGCCTCTAACGAGAAGTTTGATGAAAAGAAATAAGATGTTTACAATCAAATCTCCATTAGTAAATCTGATAGGCATCAATGTTGTTTGCAAAAAAGTTTTATCAGATAGATGGTGATGTATAATGCTGTATAGCTTTTTATTATGAATAAGAATTTGTTGTTTGAATATTTAGTATTCCGTTTGGATGAATGGAAGAAAAAATAGAGAAAAGGAATGAGAAGGTTCGTAACCATCTACTTCTCCATATTGCCCGCTAAAAAATAAGTATTACCTTTGCTGCCGATTAAAAAATGGTAACAAATGGAAAATAAGAAGAAAGCAAAAGTTGATTACGCAGCCATCATTCGTGAGTTCGAGATGTATGGTCGTGGCCGTTCTCTCAAACAATTTTGTGATGACAGTAGTTATGTTTATCCTAATGTGCTTCGATACTATCATAAATGTTTTTGGAATAGCAAGTCTAAGTTGGCAGCTTCTCCTAATGGTGACGTCTCTTGTTCCCTTGGTGATTGAGTCGGCAGCAAGTGTCAACTCTGCTTCTTCAAGTGTGGACTCTTGCAAGCCGGAAGAACCGACCATGCCTGTGGCTGCCCCTTTTGTCCCGACATACAGTATCGTCTCGATGCACATATCGTTCAGCAATGGGATGGAGTTGTCACTTTATGAGACAGATGTAAATGAGATTACAGCTTTGTTGCACAAAATAGTTGGCTGAAATGATGTCCTTTACAAGTAGACAGAAGTACTATTGTATAAGAATAGGGAGTTGTAAACAGCCCACCCCATGCGGTCCCATCCCGCATAACATGGCGCAGACCTTTGATGGTCCGCCAACCTTAGAGCGTAGCGGTTCCGAGCACCGGAGGGCGGTTACATCCTTCCTTTCTGAGAAGGGAAGGCTTGGTTAGGATGTGGAGCTCCCTTTGGCTAAAGGGAGACGGAGGGATACGAAAAAACTCCCCATCTGTTTTCAGATGAGGAGCATTTTCTAGAGATGGAAGTCGATTTCCTTCAGCCATTCCTTGACATTGAAGCAAGGACAGCTCTTGCGAACCCAGGGGAGGTCGCGATGGCCTAGGATCTCGGCACCGGGATAGTCGAGGGCGAGACTGTAGAGGAGGTCTTCCAGAGAATCCTTCTGGGCTGGAGTGCGAGTGTCGGCAGGCTTGCCTTTCTCGTCGAGACCACCCTCGTAGCAGATTCCGATGCTATGGGCGTTGTAGTGGCGGGCGTGAGCCCCCACCTCGGTTTCTGGACGGCAGGGATAGACCATGCCATCCTTCGTAATGTAATAGTGGTAGCCGATGCTCTTGAAGCCTCTTGCCTTGTGGCAGGCTTCCAATGCTTCTACTGGGAAGTCCTGATTAACACGTGTGGCACTGCAATGTACCACAATCAGATTGATTTTTCTTGGATTCTTCATTGGATTCTATGGATTTTAAAGGGTTTAACTGAACACGAATTTCTCGAATGACACGAATTTTCCGTGCTTGAACAGGATGTATTCGTTCGATTCGTGTAATTCGTGTTCAAAAAAAATATATATAGAGATTATGATATACCGTAGTAAAGAATCATATAACATCACTGGGGCTGCAATGCATGTATATAATGTATTGGGCTCAGGATTCCTTGAAGCCGTTTATCAGGAAGCCTTGGCTATTGAATTTGCTAAACGAGGCATCCCCTTTGAACGTGAGAAAGAACTTAAAGTCTTCTATGATGGACATGAACTAAAGCAGACTTATCGAGCTGATTTTGTCTGTTATGGTGACATTATTATTGAACTGAAAGCTGTTTCAGAACTCAATGATTCCCATCGAAGTCAAGTATATAATTATCTCAAAGCTACAGGTTTTAAACTCGGTATTCTCTATAATTTTGGCCACTCTGACGGATTGGAATACGAACGCAAAGTGTTTTGATTTAACTGAACACGAATCTTTCGAATGACACGAATATGTCCTTTGAACAGATATGATTCGTTCGATTCGTGTAATTCGTGTTCAGACGCTATCACTTGCAGCTCTGCACACAGAAGGCGCTGAGGACGGCAGTGAGGACAGTGATGACGAAATTGATGACGGATTTCCAGTTTACTTTCATGATAATTAGTGATTAATGTTTAGTGATTAGTGTGGGAGACCAAGAAGGAAGCGGGTAGGATGAGCAAGTATCCGTTCAGGGCGATGATTTGACAATGTTGAGTGATGAACTCATTCCTGATGTGCCCTCGGATTACTCCGGACTGCATCCTGCCGATGCGCTTTCT
>ERZ1034753.818-NODE-818-length-10717-cov-5.149690_pt1 | contig 10717 bp, 9 predicted proteins | sample MGYA00520702_ERZ1034753 | MGnify/ENA primary metagenome ERZ1034753 (study PRJEB33766, sample SAMN09781700) | gut metagenome | biome: gut microbiome | host: Homo sapiens | place: Madagascar | study: EMG produced TPA metagenomics assembly of the PRJNA485056 data set...
AAGATACAAAATACTATGAAACTAAAAAACCTCCCCAGTACTTTTCCACTGAGCCGGATTTCCGCTTCAATAAAATAAAAGGGGAATATGTATATTTCAACATATTCCCTTTCATCTTTTTTATAGTGCAGATATCGTGACCTGCCGATATGGGCACTTTATTCGTCGCAAAGATAGAATTAATTTTTGAAATAAACAAGTTTTATATATGAAAATTTGTACAAAGCCTTATTATTCTTGTTGTATCTCTATTCCTATTTTTATGTATCGAAAATAGTGCGTTAAGGTTGTTTTTCATATCATCTGCGCGATTCTCTGAAACACATTTTAGAAGGTACGAAATGATTTTGATTGCACCATTTATATTATGTCTGTCAGTTCCAGCGATTTGTCCTGCTGGACCTTTTTTAATACCTTTGGCAAGAGAAATATTATACAAGCATGCACCATGTGCGCATGTATTTCTGATGACTCGTATTGTTTCAAGATAATTCATGAAAATACCTATACCGCATCCGTATTTCTTAGCAATAAATTGCTGCAAGTCATGGTCTAATAGACTTTGGTAAAGGGAAACAATATTTCCCAAGGTCATAAACTCCAAAGTTTTCCAGGCAGGAGCATACTGGTCGTTTGGATACTTGACGTGATGACGTTTAATCATTGGGACATCCTTGATAGTTTTGTAAACCTTGTTATCAAATTTCTGGATATATTGAGAGTTTACGATTTGTGGGTCAACAAACCAATATGGATTATTTTCATAAAATGTGGAGCAATAATACGTAATACGAGTACGTATATTAACTTCTATGCGAGTCAGTGCAGCAAGAAGTATTCTTCTTAGGTCGTTATCAAAATAGTATAACTGGACAACACTCTCGAATGAAGTATTGTCAACCAATTCATGTGTTCTATTATCTAATGCAGGGAAAGTCTTTTCAAAAGGAAACGAATAGAAGCCCAAACGATAATAACCGACGTCAAGTAATATCTCCTTGGCCTTTTCTTCGTCTTGGAAAATCATTCCCCTTGACTTTAATTTTAGTATTTGATCGTCTATCTTTAGTGCTTTTTTCATTCAATGTTTCTATTTTTTTTGAAATACTGCAAAGATAATAAAAATCGCTTAATTATCAGTACATAATACTGCTTATAAATAACATGAGTTCGACGAATTTGAATAACGTTAATTGTCTATCTACTGTCCTTTGAACTGCTATTGTCGGTTTCTTAGGAAAGAAACAATATCTCTTCCTAATTATTGTAAAGTTAATTTTCGGTATTGATAGCATAAGTGTAGGGTCTCACGCTTGAGTCAGAAATATATTTTTCTTATATTGATTATCAATATATTACAGATGACCGCTTGGTTCGCTGATACCACAATGTTCCCAAACTATTACACAATTTGTAACTGATTCCCAAGAGGTGAGTATGAGACTTTTTATCACGGAACGGTGATATGCAGTTGTTAACATATCAATTGCCGTTTTGCTGCATCACTTTTGGAATTGTTCCTGTGCAACTTTGATTGCGTCATTTCTAAGTTCATCATCGCCTACTGCATCAAGAACTTTATCTGCTAACCACAACGTCAGCATCTCCTTTTCGTCCTGATGCAAGTATTCTGCGAGCTTGATAACATGTTCGCGCTTTGCCCACCGGTCACCTCGTTCAATCTTGCTGAACATGGGTGTATCAATCTCTAATAGTGCAGCCAATTGTCGTTGCAGCACTCCTTGCTCATCTCTGAGCTCTCTATTTTTTCCGAATAACATCTTTCTGCACTTTTACTAATCAAAAAAATGAAACCATTTTTCATCACAAGATGATTGAAGGGATTGTTGTCGGCAATCTCCTTCAGAGAGAAATCAGGGTCAAAGACGTTGCTTATCTTCAGTAAGTCTTTGATGATTCTCGATTTTTGCGCTATCGTTGAGCTGCTTGCCCCAAAGTGCTCTGCAATTTCAGCGGATGATGTATTCAATCGAGAACTTTTGCTGAACATAAAGTTGATGCTGCAGATGGTATATACTGACGCAGCTGCCCAAATCTCAACCCTTCCAGACTGTAGTGGGCAAGAACGCTTACGTCCCAACTTCTGCACAAGTTTTGTACATAACTCTGCACACACTTCATCAAAGTGCTCTTTGCAAAATGCTATAGCAAGTTCTATGACCCTTGCTTCCCGTTCTTTTAGTTGTTGCTTATCCATATAATTCTTTTTGTTTCAATTTCTACATTAACTTGTCTTTCTGCTTCTGTCATAATCATTTTCGCAATGGACAATATTGTCATAAATGTTTACTTTTTATAGTTCTATCTTAGGTTCGTTATTCCTCTAGACATCAAATAGCATATCCTTGGATCTACAGTCCTATAAATTGTGTCATCCCCTCCTGATGCATCAGGTGAAATGATTCCAAGTTTTTCCATTTGAGAAATATAAGTCCTAGCAGTCGTGATTTTCAAGTTAAACACACTACATATTTCTGAAATTGTAAAATACGGTTTTTTCATCAACAAGACTTTGTTCAGCCAGTTATAATAGTTGTTCTTATCTGATACCTTTGAAGGCTGAAGCGATTCGTAATCAAAACGCCTACAAAATTCTACTAATCCCTTAGATATGGTAGTGGAAGAGAATGATATGACGTCGCCATTAACGGCATTATTTCCCATTTCTTCATCATACAATCTACTCATTAGTGATATGAGAGCTCTTGGCGAACCTCCAGCTAAACTTAGAATTGTCTTTCTGTCGTTATCAAATGGTATTAGGGATTTGAGGGTTACTGGTACAGTCTTGTTTAACGAATAGTAATAAAGCCTTTTGTCTATTATATTTTCGAGTTCTTCATCACGCCACGAAATATCTATATCTTGAAACTTATCAAATCGTACTCCCCGATTATTAAGGGTGCGCTTTACTTCAGACCACAAGCTAAAAACTATGGATAGTTTATTTGTATATAAGAGATCTGTATCTGTCAACAATAGTTCGTTAAAAACTGAGTATATGACTACGCAGCCTTAGGCTGCCAGCCAATGAGTTCTTTGACAATCTTACTAATTAAAGTTCGGTTCGGTCGGCATCGGGACATGTCGAAAATTAATTTCGTATAGTTCGCATTGAACATCAACGACTTAACTTTTGCCATGGAATTGTCCATGCCAATGTCTTTCATGAAGACCTTGGCGGCATTCAGTGAGGCGAACGATGCGTTGAACGCAAAGTCCAACTGTCTCTTGTGTCTTGCCTGACAATCCATAAGTCCCGTAAACTGCTTGCTGTCGCGATAGCAGAACTCTATCTGGAAACGAGTGCGGTATGTCTTCAATACTTCCTCACCCGTCATTGAGAGTTTTGTCGAGAAGAACAACTTGCACTTTCCACCGGGCATTCGCCAGATGACAAGTCGCACCCTCTTCTTCAGAGCCTTAGCATAAGCCTCAAGGGTGTACGCCTTTCCGTCCAGTCCATCAATGTGCAGTTCTTCCATACATGAGAGGTTGAGGTTTGCCAAGTCAATCTTGTCTCCCTTGACTCTTGGTCGTCCACGCCTCTTTTCCTTCTTGGGAATATAATGCAGACAAGCGTTGTCACGGAAGCGGCTGACTATATAGAAGCCAAGCTCCGATATGCCCTTCTCGAACGTGGATGTGGAGAAGAATGCGTCAGCCACTACTATATCAGTGATACTCAGCAGCTTCTTTGAATACCGCTTCATAACACGGATGTAATATTCGACGAGTGTCTTGTTCCTCATCTTCAGCGCGGAGTTCCCTATTGTCTGATGGGCACGCAGCATCATGCACTTGTTGTTGGCAACATCCAGCAAGCCGATTCCCATGATTTCAAGTCCGTGCTTCACCGCCCCTGCACATCCCGACCAAAACCGTCCGATATGAGGAGTTTTCTTCCCAGCCTTGCTGATATAGCATGGGTCTATGGCAATGGCAAGTAAGCCATCCATGTCCAACACACGCCTTGCAAGAGACAGGTTCAACAGAAGCCAATCGATGCAGTCTTTCTTCTTACGGTTGAAATTCTGACGATAGGTCTGCTCGCCGTGCTTGCCGTAGCGAGCCATCTGTGTGAAGTTTATCTTTCTGGGTAGAATCATATATAAAGTCAGTATCTCGATGAGCAGAGTCTGGAAAGTTTTTGCTAACTTTGCACCAGATTCTTTCATTGATGTACGGATTGCATCCTTGAGGATCTCCTCATATTGGCTAAGTGGCTCTGAAAACATCATACTTTTAAAGTCTTGAATCAACTATAAAGGTACTGAAAATCAAGCACTTAGCCAATTTTATTTAGTTATGTTTTGTTAATTAACTTGCTCATTTTCAAACGATTACGTAATTATTAACAGAGTATTGTGTCAAAATTTGTAACGTAAATTCCGCAACTTTAGTAATATCAGCATTTATCTCTGCAAACTCGTCAATTTTATCAAACAAAACAACTATTGATTCGTATCTCAAACTTATAGCTATATTTACCAAAAGTTTAAGCATTGATAGAAGTTTGTCGTTTCCTTTATCCACAACTTCTTTCATGGATAGGCTATTAATCTCGTTAATAGGAATTTCTTCGAAGATAGCGGTGTTTGTTGTTGCCTCATCGCTTTCTGGTAGTCCCATACTTTGTCTGACAACGGACGATGTAATTTTAATAGCACCATTTACAACACCATTTATTAACTTTAGATTACCATTAAAGAGTCTACGAAACCAATTATTACGTTTTTGGGCTTTTATGACGTGAGCTTGTCTTAAATAGTCATCTGCAATTTCTTCGTCATAGAACATCTCTACAAGATAAGATAAATGTCCCCTCTGTTCTTTTGAAAGGAGTTTAACAACTTTTCGGTTCCTATACAGATGTTCAGCAAGTTTCTTCGTCAAAGCCTGTACAATCTTGTAGAGGAAGTATCCTTTGTTATTACTCAAAGGAATACCTTCATAGCGTGTGATTAACAACGGAAGAGTACCATTAGCTTTTAAGTCTTCAAATAACATGTGTATGGTCGCAGACTTGCCTAGTCCTCTTTGACCAACAAGTATTCAACTATTACCTTGTCTCGCATTTGATTTTAGCGCATCATAATAACGCGGTTTTAAAAAGATGCTACGCAAGTCTTCTTCTTCTTCCGCACTAAAACGAGCGAAAGAATTATCACTAATATTCTGTATCTTACACATTTAAACATCTAATAATATAGGTTAAATGACAATTTAGAGTCTTTTTACGACTAGAACTGAATCGAAATGACTACTTTTACGACTAGAAGCCTCGACTAGTCATTCACTAGTCGTTGTTTAGTCCTTACTAATTGTTGCATACCAATTTCTATTCTTCTGTATTACTAAACCTTCATTACTCATTTCTGCCAGGATATTACCTACTAATCTTTGGTTTTGCTCTTTTGTATTTCTTGCAGGAAGGGTCTCTCGGAGGTATTCAATGACAAATTCTCTTCGGGCTCCTTCCTCCCCGGCATTCTGGATGAACTGTAAAGCCATCTGTTTTATCTTGTCACGTTCAAGTCCTTTCACTTTGGTATATTCAGGCAATTGTTTCGTTTGCCTTGCAATGCTTAGGGATATGGTCAGGTCTGGATATTCACCCTCTACCAAACCGCGCTCCATGAGATTCTTGGCATCACTTTCATTCAGTCGGTGTCCTTTCTGCACAGCATCAAGCAGGATGCAGTCTTCCAACGACAAGTCTTTGTCCTCTTTCAGAAGTTTGGTGTACTTCTCATTGATAGCGTTACCATACAGACGGACGGCAACCTCCTTATTGGCAGCGTCAATCTCATAGTCAGGCATGGGGAAATGGCGTTTCCATTGCTCGTTGAATATCTTGCGGATTCCACGACCAACAATGTCTATCATATTGAAGTTCACCATTGCATTACAAAGACACTCGTTGCGGTAGTGGCGCTGTGGCCCATGTGTAGCCAGAGCCTTTTGCAGGGAACCAGGAATAAAGCTGCCGCCATTAGCATAATACAGGAATCCAGGATTCTCCACCAGATTGATTCTCTCTTGCAGAGTGTAGTCCTGATGTGCGATGCAGTTATGGAGCACTTCGCGCATGGAATAGTCATCGTATTGCTGCATTACATTTGGGAACATCGTGCCGCCAGGCATCTCACGCATCGTTAGGTTATGCACCTTGGCTAGTATATGGTCAACCGTCAAGATGAAGGGTGCCGTGAAATGTTCATAGTCAATTACATCTTCGTGTTCATCACGTAGTGACCATGTGACTCTCACTACGGCAGGACGGAGTTTGAACACAGACACAGGCTTACCCAGCAGAATGATGGCGGCACGAGTGATTTTACCGTCAATCATTACTCCGGCATTACTCAGAAACTCTTTTACCGACCACGCATTTACCTCTGCTGCAGGAATACGACTGTGTACCTTCTTGAACATCACCTTTGCCTTGGCAATGGCCACCTCATCCAAATCATCAATCGTAACATTGGGCACGATTACGGCCGACCAGTCGGTATCTGTGAACAATGGTTCATCCAAGATGGCATTCAAGCGTTCTTGCGTCAGTTCTACTAACGAATCCTCTATCCGTTGCCATGCCTTATCGTGAGCATAGACTGGACGTTTGGGCTGATGTTTTGGAATATGAATCACCCACACCACCTTTTGGGTGTCGTCTGTGATATACCCCTCGATGTCCAATCCCTCGCTCGACAGATTCGTGCATCGTTCCGTCAATCGGAGTATTGCTTTCTGGCGGTCATAGTTATAGGTATCTGTACCGACAATCTCCAATGTCTTGTCATGAACACCTACCACTAGAAAACCACCCTCCATGTTGGCGATAGCCGACACGTAGGATATGACATCATCTTTCTCGTCCCCACAGAACGAGTTTTTCAGATTCTTAAATTCCTTCCACTCACACCGAGCATTCTCTTGTGGGTACTCACGGAGTAGGTATTGCTGTAGTTCGAGTTCGGTCATATTTTACAATTTATTGGGAACGGAACAAACGATATCTTCTGTTATAACAATATCAGTAGTATTATTAAATAAGGATAAGTCTTTTATCGTGGAACATTTATAAAAAGACCGTATTTCAAATCCTTTTTCTTTTGATAGTTCATCCAATGGCTTGTATTTGATCCATAAAATATAACAGAATCCTTCCAATTTGAAAAGAAGATACTCAGTTGTGGTTTGTATTGTAGGGCATACGGAAAAATAGTTCAAGATTAGATTCCGAATGCTATCCATTAGTCCATCAATTTTTATTATGGAAAGCATTTCATTCATTGTGTTATCCAATCCTCTATTTAAGCTAGGAATGTAATGTCTGCTTAATATATGGCAGAAAGTATAGATGTTGCCAACAAAGACAAATCCATTGGCATTAAAAATAAGAGCTTTATTCCTTTTATCATCAAAATAGAGTTTTGCTTTATAATATATGTAAAAGAATACGGAATAACAATATATTTCACGAGATAACCTTTCTTTATTGCTTGAAGTAACAGCAGATATTTCTTTCAGTTTTTGTCGTACCATAGGTGCTATAATGCTCAAGTATTTTCCTTTATGAGTATTTAACTCATCCTTCCATACTGAAAGATAATCCATGAAGAACTTTTTGTCCTGAAGCATCTGAGAATTGGAAATTGTACCATAGGGACCATTATATACTCCACTAAAAGAATCAACATCTTCACCATACGTCAGAATAATATTATAAAATAGGTATTCGAAAGCCATAGGTTCTTCATATAAGTTAAATGCTTTTTCTCCATTCTTGTTATAAGTAACTTTCATCCACCCAAATGCATAATCTTTCTCATGGGCTTTTAATTTACGAAAGTCCTTTTTTTGATTTAGATATTTATGCAAATAGCGTTGCATAGCTGTATTGTGATCAAATTCTTTTGACCTTAATTCTTCGGTACTATACATCATGGCATAATTTATATAACCCAAAAGTCATCAACTATATACAATCCTTTCTTTGCTCTTGTCATGGCTGTATAAATCCATTGATAGACATAAGGTTTTGGTAATGCAGGAACAGACTTAGGTATATCGAGGTAAACATAATCCCATTCTCCCCCTTGTGCCTTATGACAGGTTAAAGCATACCCAAAAACAGTTCTTAGCGCATTTAAATACGGGTCATTCATCATGTATTGTTTAAATGCTTGTGACTTTTGTGATATGCCCTTGTCCTTCATGCGATAATAGAAGTCAATAAACAACTCCTTTTGCTGGGATTGAGTAAGGTTCGTCTGATTACTGTAAATGATGTCAGCTATCATCAACTGAGAGTAAACACGTTTCGTGAACAGCTCCTTGACTGACACTTTCAAGAAAGTCAACCCGGCTCTTCTTTCATGAATGATTATATCTTCAACTGTCACGAGGTCACCATTCATTAGCCCTGTAAGAAGATTGTTCTGAGTTACTAAAAGCAAGTCACCCTTTTCTACTACAGTTGAGATATGACCAAACGACGGACGTATGATTTGAGTCGTAATAGTGCATTGCTTATTAGAAAAACTTATTAGTGTTGCGTTATTATACCCCTCCGACTCAATACGTCTAATGTATTGCGAAAGGAGGGAGGCTTGACTGTTTACTAAGTGAATGTTGTTGTAACCTTTTAAAGGAAACTTTGCCCACTTCCATGGTTGGGGAGAATAGTATAGTTTCCTTATTCTTTGCGATGCTATAGCAATATCGTTACCTTCTGATTGTCTGACAACATTAATGAGTTCACTCTCGTATACTTTTACGCTAAAACAATCTTCAATATATTTGGGGGTGAGCGCAGGAGAGATTGGTTGAGTAATAGGAGGCAATTGGCAAACATCACCAACAAAAATAAAGTTGCCATCTCTGTCATAGTTCAATAAATCACTCAACAGCTTTCCTGTATCAAATATGGCCTGAGTAGAACTTTTGTCGACAGCGTCAGAAATCATGGATGCTTCATCTATGATATAATAGTGAACGCTTTCTTCTCCTCTATGAGTTACTGGCGTTAATTCAAAGTTGAGGAATAATTGCCCTGTGGAATCAATTTGGTCTTCCTCTCTTGAAGAAGCAACAGATTCCAAATCTTGATTAAGGTCTGTAAATTTATATATTTCTCCATGGACGGTACGTGTGTCAGTTCCTGTGGCATTTGCCAATATTTTAGCTGCTCGTCCTGTTGAGGCAAGAAGAGAAAATGACTCATTTCGAGCATTCATTTCCTCTACCAATTTCCGCATCAATGTAGTTTTACCCGTTCCGGCATAGCCCTTGAGGATGAAAATCTTAGCTTTTTCATCCTCAACAAATTCCATCAATTTAGAGTATGCTCTTTTCTGACTATTAGTAAAGGTAATATCCATTTTAGTTATATTCTCTTTTTTTACCCCAATCTCTTATTGCTTTCTTTATTTCTTGGCAATATGTTGTAGCCGTAGTTTTTTGTTCTTCTGAGATAAACTCACTATTGTTGTGAGCCATAGGATTACGCACTTCTGTCAAAAAGAGGAATTTAGTTGACCAAGGTTTCTTGTCTGCTCCAAATACCTGATTGAACCATGCTCCCCAACCTGTATTAATGAATACATTAAACATATCACGAGTTAATGTATAATCGACAAGGTGGTTGCTTGCACTAGGGAAGAGTCGCAAAGTCTTTTCTCTTGTTGATTTAAGTAGTTCAAAGGATGTTACCCAATTGGGATTTTTACCACAATCTGCTATTATTTGGGTTTCCCAATCAGGGCCATATCTTTCGTCCAAATAAGTTTTAATTAATTCCCTAACCATTTTTTCTGTTTCTTTCCAGATGGGCCAGTAATCAATATCTTCTATTACGTTACGTTCGAGAACGTTAGTGAAATAGTCAGAGAAGCATGTATAAGAATTGCCTTGATAAGTAGCACCCATCATTCGACCAAGTACATTCATTTTTTGCTCGTTGTCAACAACTTTTATAAAGCCAAATTTTAACAGTCTCTCTTCTGAGAGCTTGTTTACATCATATACAGGACCTACAACTAATTGTATAGCCTTATCTAATAAATCTTCATTTTTCAAAGTGTCCTGAATAGTGCTGAACTGATTCAAAAATTCAAGACGCAAATTTGAGATAATGACATCATCGTCAATCTCTTTTGAAACAAAACAATAGTTGTTGTAGAAATCAAGTAAGAAGGGATGGTGTCCTGCATAAAATTCTGCCTTTTTCTTGTAGTCATCTTTGACCTCCAAATAATTGTCCACCCATGACCAATATAACTTAAAGTCATCATCACTATACATAGCAAGCCGAATGTCTTTAAATGTATTGTAGAAATTTGAAATGGCTCCATTTAGAGCTTCTATTTCTTTAATGGTTTTTCTCGAACATGTGACGAGACAAACATCCGTATCAGGGCTTGTGGAAAGTTCCCTCAGCATCTGGAAATCGGCAACTTCAAACAAATCCTGAGCGCTGTCAAATTCATCCAAAATGTAAATTGTCTTATAGCCTAACCTCTTGAGGAACTTAAAATATTTTTGGATGAGCAAAGAAAAATCCACTTCATCATTAACACTACTTAACTGCTTACAGATGGAGTCAACTTTATTAAAACGTTGAGCGTCTTCACAAACAAATTCGACCTCATCATTTACAAGAGAAACTAATGTCTTATAAAAATCTTTA
>ERZ1034753.819-NODE-819-length-10704-cov-4.687388_pt1 | contig 10704 bp, 10 predicted proteins | sample MGYA00520702_ERZ1034753 | MGnify/ENA primary metagenome ERZ1034753 (study PRJEB33766, sample SAMN09781700) | gut metagenome | biome: gut microbiome | host: Homo sapiens | place: Madagascar | study: EMG produced TPA metagenomics assembly of the PRJNA485056 data set...
GCACGAAATAGATTGTTAAAAACACAACAATATTATCTGAACCGTTTTATGCTATAAGCAACGTTTTATGCTATGAGCAACGTTTTATGCTATAAATAACGCTTTATGTTATAAATAACGCTTTATGCTATAAGCAACGTTTTATGCTATAGTTTTGTTTCGATACTTCTTTGATTCTTTTTAAGCCCTGAATTAATTTTTAGCAATGGTAAAGATGAAGAGCAAGCCGCCTTCGGGCTGGTTTTGCACGCTGATGGTGCCTTTATGCAGCAATACGGCGTTCTTTACGATAGCCAGTCCTAAGCCCGTGCCTCCCATCTTTCGGCTGCGCCCCTTGTCTACGCGATAGAAGCGTTCGAAGATGCGAGGCAGATGCTGGGCGGGCACACCGTTTCCGTTATCGGCAAAGCGGAATGTGTAGTGTGTGGCATCGTCGGTGGCGCTGAGGGTGATAGTGCGACCTTGCCCAGCATAGGCAATGGCGTTGTCGGTAAGGTTGCGGAAGACGCTGTATAGCAGACTTTGATTGCCCTGCACCACGATACCTTCGGGCAGATGGTTGAGAAACGTCATTTGCTTTTCTTGCAACTGTAAGGCTGTTTCGCGCACAATGTTTTGCACCAGTTGCGAGATGTCAACCGAGTCGAATTGTGTGAGCTCAGGGGCATCGTCGAGACGGTTCAGTGTAGAGATGTCTTGCAACAGCGATGTGAGGCGTTGTGTCTGTGCGTAGCTGCGCTCAAGAAACTGCTGTTGGGTGGCAGCATTGATATTGGGGTTGCTAAGTATGGTTTCAAGATATCCCTGTATGCTGGCTACGGGCGTCTTTAGCTCGTGCGCAATGTTTTGTGTCAGTTGGCGTTTTAAGATATCTTGCTCGCGACGTGTTGACTGTAAACGCTTATATATCTTTACTATTTTTTCGGCTATCTCGCCCAACTCGTCAGAGGGAAACTCGGCCAGGTCTTCAGTGTCAAGGCTCTCGCCATGATCGGCTCTGGTGGCAAAGGCTCGCAGCTTAAAAATATTGTCGCCCAACCTACTGATAAGCGGATAAAGCACCACCACCAGCAGCAACATGATGGAAAGGGCAAACCACAGGTAATGCTGATCGGCTTTCAACGACTCGACCAGATTGTTATCGTAGGGCAAGGCACTACGAATGATAAGGCCGTTGTCGTGTGAAAAGCGTGTGGCCGAATAAAAGAAATAGGTGCCCAGTGTGGCGCTGTTACGCTCAACGGTTGAGCCCCATCCTTGAAGCACGGCAGCCTTCACCTCGGGGCGCGTCAGGTGGTTGGGCAGCTGTGTATAGTTCTTCTTTCGGTTGTCGTAAAGTACATGGCCGTTACGGTCGATAATGGTTACGCGCAGCTCGTTTAGGGCATGTGTGGCCACGTAGCGGTCAAGTGCATGCTCGTTGGGGTGCTGTGCCACTTGCATCCAGTCGTGCATGCGTAAGTTATAGTCTTGCAACCTAAGGTTCAGGTTGTCAATCTTATATTGTTTTTCGCGATTTTGCTGAAACAGAATGAATGCAGCAGCAAAAAGCACGAAGGCCGACAGCACGCTAAAGTAGATGCGACGGCCAATGCCAAGGGAAGTGAGGAAATTCATGTTCTTAACAACCACTATGCATCAAAATAATAGCCAAAGCCTAAGCGGGTGACGATGCATTTTGAGAAGCGACCAATCTTTTTGCGTAGGCGTGTGATGTTGACATCGACAGTGCGGTCGAGCACCATAACATCGCGTGGCCATACACGATCAATGAGTTCTTGGCGTGAGAACACGCGGCCTCGTTCGCCAATGAGCAGATGCAACAGCTCAAACTCGGTTTTGGTGAAGGGCACATCTTCGCCATCAATGTTTACGGTCTTTTTGTCGAGGTTCAGCTCAATGCCTTGATAGCTCAGCACGTGGGGCTCGGCGGCGGCGCTGTCGGTAGTGGTGCGACGCAGCACGGCGCGCACGCGCACCATGACCTCACGTATAGAGAAGGGCTTCGAGATATAGTCGTCGGCACCCAGGTTGAAGCCTGTTACGGTGTCGTTCTCAGTGTCGCGAGCTGTCAGGAAGATGATGGGCACGTGAGCCGTCTCGGGGTTTTCTTTTAACTTGCGTGCCAAGGCGAAGCCCGACATTCCGCCCATCATCACATCGAGCAGCAAGAGGTTATACGATGCGATATTGAGGGTGAGGGCTTCTTCGGCCGAGGCCGCCGTGGTAACGTTGTAACCTTCGGTTTCGAGGTTAAACTTCAATATCCAAAATGTTGTATTGTACGTCCATAACAGTTTTTCCTTTTTTTTCTTAATAATCGTTTATTTCTCAATACCGATGGCAAAGTTACACGACCTATTGTTCACACCTTTTACAATGAGGTTACAATTTGGTTACGCGAAGCGAGTTCCTATCAAAAATAAATTATTGCCTAAGCAATAACTTGAACAATTATTTCTTATACTTGCACTTGCAGTAAGGGCAATTGTCGTAACGCGACAGCACATGATAGGGCTGCATGCCTAAGAAGTGGCGACACTCGGGGTTGGGACATTCGTATTGGTGCTGAAACTCGTTGGTAAGGCGGTCTTGTTCCTCAATGCTGTCATCGGTAAAGCGAGCGTAGAAGGCCCATACCGTAACTACAAGGCCGATGACGAAGAGCACGAGAGCGATGTTTGCGAAGGTTTCGCCAAGGTCGAGGAAGCGCAAGGCACCGCTGAGCAAGGTGAAGATGGGTGTGAGGCCACTGAACAGTTGTAGGTTCTTTTGGCGCACACGCAAGGCTTGCTGTGCATCGTGATAGTTGTTCCAAACACGTTCTAAGGGGCGCAGGTCGTAGGTCTTTACCTCCTTTTGTGCGGGCGCTTTTGCGCCAGGCTGAGCGGCTTGAGCGGCATGAGGGGCAGCGGCGGGTGCTGCTTGTTGCTGCGCAGGCGCTCCGCACACCTGAAGCAGTATCTTTGTAGCCACGTCGATGATAAGGCTTAGCGCCACCTTGTAGTGGAACTTGCCCATCTCGATAATGTCGTTAACCTTTACCGCCTTCTTCATGATCTGCATACCGTTGACGAAGGTTACGTTTACGTCTTTCAGGTTTTGCACCGTCATGTTGCCCATGGCGTCGATGTTTATGAGGCAGTGCCCCTTCTGCATATCGGGTATGCAGCGGCTCACGCCATTATCTACGCTGCCAGCGTTGCCGTAGGGCGCCATATAATATTTGCCATTGATGTTAATGGCGATGAGCAAGCGCGACTGCTGTGCCTCTTTGCCCACCAGTATGGTCTTGCCGTATAGTCTGTTGTCCATATTTTTATTTACTTGTTTACCGCACTGAGGGGCGGCTTTCTATTTGTTTTTTTATTCGTTAGCGCCTGTGGCTGTGGGCTTGTTGCCCAGAGCATCATTGACGAACGAGGCGACATACATTTCCTTTAGCTTCTTCAGCGCATCTTTTGATATGCTGATGGTGTAGGCAAACATCTCGCCGTCGCTCAAAGTGATGCATTGTTTCAGCACGTTGATGTGGTATACAAAGTCGAGGTTGACGATGTATCGCTTGCCGATGCGTGCAAACACGGCACCCGCTTCGTGCAGGTTGTCGTTGATAAGCTTTTGCATCTGTGCCAGGTTCATGCACACGGCACCTTTTAGTTTGTTACTCAGCACAAAATTGGTATAATTGCCTTCGGCCTCAAAATACACTATTTTAGCAATGTCTATTTTATACAGCTCGTCGCGGCTGTTGATATACAAATATTTTTTCATTGGCATACATGTTTTTTCGTTTTAATACATATATTCATCATCAACTGCTGCACACGAGTCAAGAGCACACGTATCGGCTTCAGCGTCGTCATAGTACGCCACTGAGTCAGAATCAGCATATTCCGTATCTTTGCTCAGGTTTCCATCGGCAGAGCCTATACCAAAATTCCCCATTGCGAGGAATAGCACCATGGCGGCGGCCAGGCACACACATAGCACAACCATAATCTGCTTCATGGCCAACTTAGAGGTGCTGGGTGCCAACTCTTCATCGTTGGGGCTCGGCGTTGCGCTTGATGGCTGTGATGGGCGAGACGGGCGAATGGGTTGTGTGGGCTCGCTGCTCGCGGTAATGGTGTTGTCGTCAACCTGGGTGAAGTCGGGGGCAGAGTAGGGTATGGTGCGGCCGTCGTCAAGGGCTTGCACAAACTCGGTTACGGTTTGGAAACGAGCGTTGCGCTGCGGAGCCATGGCGCGCTGCACGGCATTAATCATTTTCTGCTGCACACCCAATTGTTGCAAGAAACCGAAGGGGAAACCATCGTTTAGAATTACCGAGGCATCATCGGGGCGACGACCTGTGAGCATCTTATACACGGTGGCACCGAAGGCATACACATCGATGGTGGCCTGAAACTGTTTGCCCTGTCCCATGCGGTTGGCCTGCTCGATAGGAGCATAGCCAGGTGTGCCCATGCCGATAGAGGTGCTCGACTCAGGCTCACCGTTGCTGTCGTATTGCTTTGAGAGGCCAAAGTCGATGAGGTGCACCTGTCCCTGCTTGTCGAGCATGATGTTGCCCGGCTTTAGGTCAAGATGTAGCATGTGGCGCTGGTGCATATAGCTGAGCGCTTGTCCTATCTGTGCAGCTATCAGTATGGTGTCTTCGGCCGACACCCGGCCTTTTGAGGCGATAAAGCTGTCGAGGCTCATGCCCTCGATATACTGCATAACATAATAGGTGGTGTTGTTTTCGTCAAACACATCGGTCACCTGAACAATATGAGGGTGGTGTAGCGAAGCCAGATTTTGTGCCTCTTTACGAAATTTGATGCGATAATTGGTAAAGATGGTGCTGCTTGAGCCTTCCACGCCATGCGTCTGCTCGTTGCGCTGGTTCACCTCGCTCATGAAAAACTCTTTGATGGCCACCTTGATGTCGACAGCCATCTTGCCCAGCGCTCCCTCAATGGTGGTGGCGTATGATGCCAGATATGTAATGCCGAAGGTACCTTGCCCCAGCACTTTCTCTATTCGGTATTTTCCGCCCTGCAGAGTATTGCCAGGCTGTAATGTTTTATTTGCCATATCGTTATGTTATCTTTTATTCTTTATTCTTTATGATGATAGGTGTACTGTGTACGTATGTTAGTTTTTTGCTTTGCGCAGATACATATATTCTACGTTGAAGCTTTGATTGGGGTTGTCGTCGTCGGTCACAATAATATTAATATTGCCGCGTATGTCAATCTCTACCTTTACGGTGACGTGGGTGGGTTGACTGCCGAAGCGGCGGCGAAGGTCAAGCGGACGCATATCAGTACTGATGCCAGCATACAGTTCGTCACATTCGGCCAGCGTGAAACTCATCTTATTGCTCAAATTAATAATTGAGAAGGCGGGCAACAGAACGTGGTCAAGAGCGATACGACTGTCGGGATGTGCCTTGCAAAGACCAAAGTCGAGGGGGAAAGCGTCGAGCATCACATCGGGAACGGTGAGGGTGAAGCCTTCGCGCTTGTGCCCGAAGAAGAGGCGCAAGGCCCCTGCTACAAACCAAAAGAAGGCAGTATTGTTGTCGATGGGAATGACGGTTTGAGCACCGTCGGCCAATTTGTCGTCGGTATCGGCCACACCACCAGGCCCTTTGTGAGCATCGTTGAAAAGACCCGACGAGGTGATTTCAAGCAAATTGTCGCGATAGTCGTAGGTGCAATACATGCCGTTATACATCAGTAGCACCTCGTCGCCAGTATAGGGCACGCCAAAAGCTGTGAGGTGCTGTTGGCGTGTAACACGATAATTGCGGAAGGCAAAGGGGTAGCGGCTCAGCAGATCGGCCACTTTGCCCAATTGGCATGTCTGACAATAGGTAATGATGTTATATCCATCGCGCAGCGTCTTCCAGTAGTCAACGAGATAGTCGCCTAAGGAGTGTGTGGCAAAGTCGGCCAATGCCAAGGCGTTGGGCAGATAAGTGGCGGGATGACCTTGCTTTAGGTCGTCGGCCAAATTATCAATCCAATACTGGTTGATGGGCTTGTATATGCGTCCATCGTGATAAATAAGTATGGTGTTGTCTTTCGTTAAGGTGATAATAGAAATACCGAAGTGGGTGATGTCGGTGGTGGTGTGGCGCACATCAGGTTGCCCATCGCCGGTCTGCCAACGGTGTTTCACGCTAAAGAACGACGACTCGAGTTTTACACGGTCGCTGTTTAACGTGTCGGTAAATTCGCCTATCTCCGTCGTTTCGCTGTGTATATAACGCTCGTTATATCCATAAGGGCTACGAGGCGACTCGTCGGGTGGAGTGATAGGTATAGATGGTTTCTGCTCGTTCATGTAGTATATTATGTGCTACAAAGTTACAATTTATTAACCAAAACGACAAAACGATACAAGGTTTTTTATGCCTTAAGCTTACATTTTTTGGCTCAGATAATGTTGTTGTGTTTGTAACAATCTATTTCACGCTTCGCACGTTTTTTGCTTGAACACGAATTTTTAAGTAGGACGGGGCTTTTCTTGTTGCTGGAGGACGTGGCACGGAGGCCACCGTCCTACTAAGGTTTAACAACGCCAAGTACAAAGAGAAGACTGGGTATATAAAAAGTAGGACAGGGGCCTCCGTGCCCCGTCCTCCAACATCCAAAATATGTTCCCACATGGAGGACGTGGCGCGGAGGCCACCGTCCTACTTGAAGATACTCTTTCTTGTTGCTGGAGGACGTGGCACGGAGGCCACTGTCCTACTATGGTTTTCTGTTTTGTAATTATTGCTGTTCGCTAAAACTACAAGAGCATATGGTTCTTCCCTCAAAATATGTGCGCCAGTACTTGGCCCAAGTACTGCAGTAATCTCCATCAAGTACTGCAGTAATCTCGGCCAAGTACTGGAGTAATCTCGGCCAAGTACTGAGACGATATGTTTGCTATCTCTTCTTATTAACAGGCAATGTCTTTTCTATTTACGTTTGTTGTAACCCGTTACTGCTCATGGTATAAACAACAACTGGGAGCCTGTAACCATTGCCAATGTGCGGTGTGGTACAGGGCTCCCAGCCTTTTTTCGTTATAATTAAATTGGAGATAATGAAGTTGATACGCTATCACAGCGTGTAACATTTTAACACTACACTATTTGTATGTTATTGTTCATCTCAATATCAAGTGCTTTGCTATGGCGTTATGCCTAACAAAAGCAAAAAGACGAAACAGGCTTCAATTTCTTTTTTGAAGACTTGTCTCGCTTTACAATATACATTAAAAAATTCTTTCCTTATTTTATGTTAATAAAGTTTTTATTCTTCAAGTAATTGGTATACAATTGAACTTTGTGGTTGCAAAAATAATAAATAATTATTAAAATTGCAACCTCTACATTGCAATTTTGTATATTAATTCAACCAACGCCCCTTTTTTGTCCACTAATCAGCCTTTTTCCCCTATTTATATAGTAGCTCTTGGCTTACAATTGAAGGTAAAAGAACTGAAAGTGAGCGATAAAGAACATTATATAGCATGACGAAGGGCAGCAAATGGCATGATAAGGGTAGCAAATGGCATGATAAAAAGACTTGTCGTGTGTAAAAGAGAGCAAGGCAGGATAACGAAAGAACGTAAAAAAAGGTGAAAACGGTAGTAATAGAGATTTCCCCACGCCCTTTTAGGGAAAAACCTTGGCGCAGATTGAGTTTTATTTATATCTTTGCAAAACAGAAGATAATAAAACAAAGCTGAATAAAATAGAAGATAAACAATAAACATTGAAAACCAAGATATATACAGATATGACGAAGAAAATGTTTACACTGGCATTGGTAGCACTACTGTTGCCGATGAGCATGATGGCTCAAGCCTACAAAAGTAGTCGTTACTATAACAAAAATACAGGACGACTGGAGTATTCGAACCGCTCAATCATGTATCAGCCTGGACAAAATTATTACGGACTGCGTCTGGGTCCTGCCTTCTCAAAGGTAAACTCTGACGACAAGAAACTGGATGGCGGCAACTGGCAGACGGGCCTTAATTTGGGCGCTGTGGCGGGCTTCTCATTGTCAGATAGTTTTCCCTTGTTCTTAGAGGGTGGCGCCTTTTATACCGAGAAGGGTGGAAAAACCAACTATCAGGGCAAGAAGATGACGTATAACCTTAACTATCTTGAGGTGCCCGTGGCTGTGAAATATGCTATACAGATGGACGACGAGCATGTTTCAATACAGCCGTTTATGGGTGTGTATGTGGCGTGCGGCATCAGTGGTAAGATGAAAAACTATGGCGACCGCGAAGCCCGTAGCTCGTTCTCTGACGACTACTTCCAGCGTTTTGATGGCGGTTTGCGCATGGGTTGCGGATTTGCTTACGATATGTTCTATGTAGAGCTGGCCTACGACTTGGGCCTTACCAACATCTGCCACGACGAGTTTGATGCTTCGCATAACCACAGCTTGCAGCTTAATGTGGGTGTCAACTTCTAAGCTTTACTAAGCCCTTATCCAATAGAAAAGTGATGGGCGTTATTGCTATTAAAAAAGAAAATGCTATTTTTGCAATAAATATTCATATAAAAACTTTATGATTATGAGTATAGCAGAAACACAACAAGCATTGGCTTTTGCTGCAATGTGCGTAGACATAACGGCACAAGCAGAAGGATGTAGTCGTCTTGAAATGTATCAACGCCTGAAAAAGGTAGGACTTATGCATGGTCTTACTACAAAACTCGATGCTCTACATACACAAAGTAAAGAATATGTGGTTGACGAGTTGTTAAAGGCGCTTCATAGGTTAGAAGCCAATCAATCATAAACAATAAATTCTGAAAAACTAATGCGTAAGGTCTTTCATGGTGCTACAAATGTAGTAAAGTCACCTCTTTGTAATATCGGACGCGACAATCTTGATTTCGGTAAGGGTTTCTATGTTACAGATATCCGAAAACAGGCTGTCGGTTGGGCAACGAGAGTTGTAAACTTAGATTTGCCACAATGGCTAAATATCTACGAATTAGACGATGCGTTTATCAAACAAAATGCTAAATGCAAAGTGTTTACATCTTACAATGAAGAGTGGTTAGAGTTTATTGTTCAAAGCCGAAATGGTAAAAAACCTTGGAAAGGTTTCGATTATATTGAAGGTGGTATTGCTGATGATCGTGTTATCACGACTATCGAGGATTATCTAAACGGAGACATCTCTATGGAGTATGCATTGAAAAGATTGTCAGAGCATCAGCCTAATAATCAGATATGTATCATTTCACAAAAAATACTTGATAACAGTTTGCATTTCATTAAAGTAGAGCCATTAAACGACTTAGCAAGAAAGGAGATATAAGTATGTTAAGAGATTCGCAACTTTGGATGAAGATAGGTAGGATATGTACCCAGCTTTCTAAACGTTTGGATATATCTCCAGAACGAGCTTTTGATATTTTTCAAAAAAGTAAAACTAATGAGTTGTTGCATGACGAGCGTTCTTTGCTCTATCTGATGAGCGACCTTTATATTATGGATAATGTTATCATGGAATTGAAAGGAAAATAAAACTTCATTCCACAACATCCTATAACGAAAAAAAAAGATATATCCTTGGGCTTTATGTTTCGCCCCAAGGGTATATCCTTTTTTTTATTGTTATGTTTTTATTTGTTTACGTTCTAAGAACGTTCAGGCTTTCATTACTTAATGTCGCCCACCTTAATCAGATATTCGGCTATCTGCACAGCGTTCAGGGCTGCACCCTTACGAATTTGGTCGCCCGAGAGCCAGAAGGTGAGGCCACAGTCGTCGGCCAAATCTTTGCGCACACGGCCTACGTACACGTCATCTTTGCCAGCTGTTTCCAGCGGCATGGGGTAAACCAGGTTGGCAGGATCGTCTTTCAGTGTGCAGCCCGGAGCAGCGGCAATGGCTTTCTGTGCCTCTTCAACGCTGATGGGGTGCTCGGTTTCAATCCATACGCTTTCAGAGTGTGAACGAAGTGATGATACACGCACGCACATTGCCGAACATTTTACGTCAGAGTGCATAATCTTGCGTGTCTCGTTAAACATCTTCATCTCCTCTTTGGTATAGCCGTTATCGGTGAACGAGTCGATTTGTGGAATAACATTGTATGCCAACTGGTGGGGAAACTTTTCTACGGTTACGGGCTGGTCGTTTACCAGCTCTTTATACTGCTGTTGCAGCTCGCTCATGGCAGCAGCACCAGCGCCGCTGGCACTTTGATAGCTGGCAATATGTATGCGTTTGATGTGGCTGAGCTGTTCAAGCGGCTTCAGCACTACTACCATCATGATAGTGGTGCAGTTAGGGTTAGCAATGATGCCACGGGGACGGTTGAGGGCATCTTCGGCGTTACACTCGGGAACCACCAAGGGTACATCGTCGTCCATGCGGAAAGCGCTCGAGTTGTCAATCATTACGCAGCCGTGTTTGGTGATGGTGTCGGCAAACTCTTTTGAGGTGCCACCGCCAGCCGACACGAAAGCCACGTCAATGTCTTTAAAGTCGTCGTTGTGCTGCAGGAGTTTTACCTCATACTCTTTTCCCTTGAAGGTGTATTTTGTTCCAGCCGAACGTTTCGAGCCAAACAACACAAGGTCGTCTATGGGGAAATTTCTCTCTGCGAGTATGCGTAAGAACTCTTGTCCTACGGCTCCGCTCGCTCCAACAATTGCTACTTTCATAATACCTATTCTTT
>ERZ1034753.822-NODE-822-length-10694-cov-4.151330_pt1 | contig 10694 bp, 7 predicted proteins | sample MGYA00520702_ERZ1034753 | MGnify/ENA primary metagenome ERZ1034753 (study PRJEB33766, sample SAMN09781700) | gut metagenome | biome: gut microbiome | host: Homo sapiens | place: Madagascar | study: EMG produced TPA metagenomics assembly of the PRJNA485056 data set...
TTGGTTCAAGCCCATCTTGAAGCGCTCATTGCAAAGCCTTGTAAGCAACCGCTTGCAAGGCTTTTTTTATGCCGTTTTGTGTCGGCGCGAGGCGGGGTGCCAATGGAAATATAAACCTTTACAGCCCATTGTGCAAGAAATGGCGCAGGTGAAGGTGGGTGATACCATTGTCATCGTTGCGGGTGAGCAAGGGGGTCATGGAGATGACATACTTGGGATAGTTGTCCTTGATGGCTCTAAGATTGCCAAACTCTCTCTCGCGTGTGGTTTCGTCGGCGATGATGTAAGAATCCTGAACATAGATGCGTTGACCGTCGGGCTTGGTGCCCACAAAATCAATCTCGGCAGCCTGTAGCTGTCCCACAAACTATACCATTTTTATCTTCTATAACGAATAAAACGGTGCGTTTTTGTGTTTTTATCTTTTATAGAAGATAAAAATGATGCTTTTTATACCTTGCGTTTGGTGATAAGAGGTGCCTTTGATGCCTTTCTATAATAATCTTTAACAAAAGTTTTTAAGAAAGGAAGTGTTGTTTCCACCTTTTGGGGTAAGTTTGCAGCGAGAAAAGATAATAAACGTATAACCTAAAAGATATACATATATGGAAAAGGATATGACTCTGGCTTGCGAACATCGCTCAATGACAACATTCACTGCTTTTGCTGGTATTGCTACACGTGCTTTGGCCCTTGCTGCCAATGGTGTGCTGAAGAATGTAAGAAATGGTGTTGATTGGCTCCGTAGATATTATAGTAAGGCGCTCGACCGTGAGCTGTCGATGCGTCAGACATGGCTGCTTGTTAATGCACAAGCGGCGTTCTTCTTTACCTTCTTGCCGGCCGAGGCTCCGTGGGCGTTTCGTGCCGTGGGTGCCCTCTGGCTATGGAAAGCCATAGCTGCCTGCAAGAAAGCATTGTGAAGAAGGGTGGGGTGTGGGTATTGAACAGCCTGTTTGCTTTTAGAACAGGCTGTTCAATGTTTAAAGAATGCTGTTCAATGTTTAAAGAATGCTGTTCAATGTTTAAAGAATGGTGCTCAATGTTTAGAACATGGTGCTTACGCGTCGTATGCCGTTTACCAAGGCATCAATCTCGTCTTTGGTGTTGTAGAGGGCAAACGATGCGCGCACGGTGCCTTGTATGCCAAGACGCTCCATAAGGGGCTGTGCGCAATGATGACCTGTGCGCACGGCAATGCCGAGGCGGTCGAGCAGTGTGCCCATGTCGAGGTGGTGAATATCGCCTACGAGGAACGACACCACAGCATCTTTATTGGGCGTGTCGCCAAAGAGGCGCATGCCAGGTATGGTGCGCATTTGCTCCATACAGTAGGTGGTGAGCTCGCGCTCGTGGGCTGCGATGTTGTCCATGCCCAGACTTGACACATATTTTAAGGCGGTGGCCAAGCCGTGTGTGGCAACATAGTCGGGGGTGCCCGCTTCAAATTTGAAGGGCAACTTCTCAAACACGGTGCGCTCGAAGGTTACGCTCTCTATCATTTCGCCACCACCCTGATAGGGCGGCAGACGGTCGAGCCAGGCTTCTTTGCCATAGAGCACGCCCACACCTGTGGGGCCATATATTTTGTGGCCGCTGAAGGCAAAGAAGTCGCAGTCGATGTCTTGCACATCGACCTTGAAGTGAGGGGTTGACTGTGCTCCGTCAACCAATACGGGCACGCCGTGGCTGTGCGCTATGCGACAGATGTCTTTCACAGGATTTACGGTGCCCAGCACATTGCTTACATGTGCAACGCTTACGAAGCGTGTGCGCTCGTTGAACAGTTGTTCAAAGGCTTGCATGTCGAGGGCACCTGTATCGGTCATGGGTATGACGCGTAGGGCGATGCCTTTGCGTGCGGCCTGCAGCTGCCAGGGCACAATGTTGCTGTGGTGCTCCATGACGCTCACAATGACCTCGTCGCCCTCGTGCATAAAGGCGTCGACGTATGACGACACCACGAGGTTGATGCTTTCGGTGGTGCCACGTGTGAAGATTATTTCTTCGGTCTTCGGGGCATTGATAAACTGCCTTACGGTTTCGCGAGCCGCCTCGTGCAGGTCGGTGGCCTGCTGCGAGAGGTAATGTACGCCGCGATGCACGTTGGCGTTGACATTAAGATATTCGTCGCGCATGGCGTCGAGCACACAGAGGGGCTTCTGTGTGGTGGCAGCATTGTCAAGATAAACCAGCGGCTTATCGTAGACGGTACGCGCGAGAATGGGGAAATCGTCTCTTACCTGTTGTATGTTATACATCTTTCACTATTTACTTTTCACTATTCACTTTATTTGCACAGCTTGCAGCCTTCACACTTGCTCAGTTCGCCACGGAAGCGTTTTTCAACAAGGTGGTGTAGGCGGTCGCGAAGCGGTTCGAGTTTTATCTGGTCGATAACCTCGTTGACGAAAGCAAACTCAAGGAGAAGTTTGGCCTCTTTCTCGCTGATGCCACGCTGGCGCATATAGAAGAGGGCGGCATCGTTGAGCTGGCCTACGGTAGAGCCGTGTGAGCACTTCACATCGTCGGCATAAATCTCGAGCATGGGCTGTGTGTACATGCGGGCCTCGCGGGTGGCGCACAAGTTTTGGTTGCGCTCTTCGCTGATGGTTTTCTGTGCTCCGTGGCGCACCAGCACACGGCCGGCAAAGGCGCCTGTGGATTGGTCGTTGAGCACATACTTGTATAGCTCGTGCGAGGTGCAGTGCGACACCTGATGGTCGATGAGCGTGTTGTTATCGACGTGTTGCTCTTTGTCGGCCACCACACATCCGTTGCACCAGCACTCGGCACCTTCGCCCTTCAAGATGAGGTCGAGTCGGTTGCGCGTAACGCCGTTGTGCAGTGTGATAACGTTGTGGTTGACGCGGGCGTTGGCCTGCTCTTCAATATATACGTTGCTCACGCGAGTGTTTTTATAGTGGGTTTCTTCCAAGCAGTAGAGGTCGAGCGAGGCGTTGTCGGCTACGAAGGCCTCAATCACCTGTGTGGTGAGGAAGCGACGGTCGTCGGCAGCATGGTCGCAGAACAAGAATTTGGCCTCGCTGTTAGGCTCCATGATGATGAGCACGCGGCGGTTAACCATCAGTTCTACATCGGCACGCAGAATGTTGATAACCTGTATGGCGCGGTCTACCTTCACGTTGCGCGGCACATACACCACAAGGCCGTCTTGCGCCAACATGGTGTTGAGGGCGGTGATGCTGTCGGTAGCGCTGTCGGCCAATTTGCCGTAATACTGGCTTACCACGTCGGGATGAGTATTGGCGAAAGAGCAGAGCGAGTCGATGACCACGCCTTCGGGCAACTGTGCCTTGGGCAGTGCCTGATGGTAGAAGGAATCGTTGACCATGAAATAGAGAGATGTGCTGAGGTTGGGCACGTCGCAACGGAAAGCCTCGTAGGGGTTGACCGGAATGTTGAGGCGGTTGATGTTTAAGCCATAATTGGGCTCAAACAGCTCGGCCATGTCGGTATATTTGTATCGCTCTACCTTGCGCGTGGGAAACCCTTGCCTTTTAAAATGGGCAAAGGCCTCGTCGCGCAGCGCGTTCAGAGGTGCGGCGCTATGCTGGCACAACGCCTCGCGGCACTGGGTGTAGAGGTCGATATATTGTTGTTCGCTGTTCATTGTCGTGAATTTTGAATATTGTGTTTTTAAGCTTTGAATGATGGTAGATGAAAAAATCATTCAAACCTATTCTCCCACTTCGGCCTTTATCCAATCGTATCCGCGGGCTTCAATCTCTTTTGCCAGTTCGGGACCAGCGGTCTTCACGATGCGACCTTTGTAGAGCACGTGCACCACGTTGGGCTTAATCATATCGAGCAAACGCTCGTAGTGGGTGATAACGATGGCCGATGTCTCGGACGTGTGCATCTTGTTAACACCATCGGCCACAATGCGCATGGCATCAACGTCGAGGCCCGAGTCGGTCTCGTCGAGGATAGAGAGTTTGGGCTCAAGCATAGCCATTTGGAAAATCTCGTTACGCTTTTTCTCGCCACCCGAGAAACCTTCGTTTACAGAACGGCGGGTAAACTTGCTGTCGAGCTCTACCACCTTGCGCTTTTCGTTCATCAGTTTGATAAACTCGGCAGCCTTCAGTTCGGGCAGACCCTGATATTTGCGCTTCTCGTTTACGGCAGCCTTAAGGAAGTTGGTCATCGATACCCCTGGTATCTCAACAGGATATTGGAACGAGAGGAACAGGCCCTCGTTAGCGCGCTCTTCGGGTTTCATCTCAAGCAGGTTCTTACCGTTGAAGATGGCTTCGCCCTCGGTAACCTCGTACAGAGGGTTGCCAGTGAGTACGGCGCTGAGCGTAGACTTGCCCGAACCGTTCGGACCCATGATAGCGTGTATCTCGCCATCATTTATCGTGAGGTTGATGCCTCGTAGTATTTCCTTATCGCCAATCTTGGCGTGGAGGTTCTTTACTTCTAACATATTTAGCGTTTTTGTTTTTATCTTTTTTATTATTCTGTTTTCTTTTGTGGCCGCTGGCTGTCATTGCTTTATCAATAAGCATCGAGCACACGCTTCAATCTTGCCTTCTGATGTTCCTGTTTCGTTTCCTTTTTAGGCTCATCGTCGGGGCAATAGAGTCCGAGCGCTGTCGCTATAAACTTGTAGAGTGTGTTGCCGTCGTCAGATGTGAATCTGAACGGGAACGTAAGCTTCAGTCCAATCTGTATGTTATGGCGGTGCATGTTGGAACGCATGTTGTAGGTCTCGGGCTGTCCGTTGTATGTTGTGCTTACGCTTGTCTTGCCATTGATGGCGAGCGGGAAGCCGTATTGTAACTCAAGGGCGAGCGATGAGAAAATGTAGCAGTCGAAACCCACGACGGGTGCGACGCTAAACCGCGGATAGCTTATAGAGTAGTGGCGCTCATGGCTATAGCTTGTTCCCATGCCCGAAGAGCTGGCCTCCATGTAGCCCGTCTCGTTCTGCGTGCCTACATTGGTGTAGGTCACAAGGGCGGCGTAAGGCTGTATAGCGCAACCGTTGGACAACGGATAATAGCGTGCGCCCAGCACGATATTGCGCAACGTTGCCGACACGTCGCCGCTGAACCATTGGAGCGACTCGGCGTTATAGCCTCCCACCACCGAAAAATGGTCGTTGGGAAGATAATACTCCAACATGATGTTGCCCAACGGGTTTGCGAATAAAGCCGCTCTCTCGTCATGCGCTGCATTATGGTCTCTGTCTGACGTCGTAGGACAAGAAAGGTTCATGCCCGTTATCACTGCCCAACGGCGCGGCATGTCATCGTCATCATCATTGGCGGCATTGGCAGCAACGTTAGCGGCAGCATTGACATTGGCAGCAGTCAGCGTGCTAAACGGAAAAGCTGAAAGAGCTGCAAGGACAGCCGATATTATTGTTTTGCGAAACATTTCTCTTCAAAATTTAAAACTCAAAACCCAAAGAATACTATCCCACTGTTCCTTCAAGCGATACGCTGAGAAGCTTCTGTGCCTCGACGGCAAACTCCATGGGCAGTTTGTTGAGCACCTCCTTGGCGTAGCCGTTTACGATGAGGCCCACGGCCTGCTCGGTGGGGATGCCACGCTGGTTGCAGTAGAAGAGCTGGTCTTCGCTGATCTTTGATGTCGTGGCCTCATGCTCCACCACCGCACTGTCGTTGTGAATGTCCATGTAGGGGAAGGTGTGGGCGCCACAGTCGGAACCCAGCAGCAGCGAATCGCACGATGAGTAGTTGCGGGCGTTGTCGGCTTTGCTGGTGGCGCGCACCAGTCCGCGGTACGAGTTCTGGCTGTGTCCTGCCGAGATGCCTTTTGAGATGATGGTCGACTTAGTGTTCTTTCCCATGTGTATCATCTTCGTGCCCGTGTCGGCTTCTTGATAGTGGTTAGTGACGGCCACCGAATAGAATTCGGCTTGTGAGCCATCGCCACGCAGCACACATGAGGGATATTTCCAGGTGATGGCCGAACCCGTTTCTACCTGTGTCCACGACAGCTTCGAGTTGACGCCACGCAGGTCGCCACGTTTCGTTACAAGGTTGAACACGCCACCCTTGCCATTCTCGTCGCCTGGATACCAGTTTTGCACGGTAGAATATTTCACCTCGGCATTATCGTTTACAATAATCTCGACAATGGCGGCATGCAGCTGGTTCTCGTCGCGCATAGGTGCTGTGCAGCCTTCAAGATAGCTTACGTAGGCATCGTCGTCGGCAATGATGAGGGTGCGTTCAAACTGACCTGTGTTTTGTGCGTTGATGCGGAAATAAGAGCTGAGCTCCATGGGGCAGCGCACGCCCTTAGGAATGTAAACGAATGATCCGTCAGAGAAGACGGCGCTGTTTAGGGCTGCGAAGAAATTGTCGCGGTAGGGAACCACGGTGCCGAGATATTGTCGCACCAGGTCGGGGTGTTGCTGTATGGCTTCGCCGATAGAGCTGAAGATGATGCCTTTCTCGGCCAGCTTGTCTTTGAAGGTGGTCTTGACAGAAACCGAGTCCATGATGGCATCAACGGCCACGCCGCTCAGCGCCAGACGCTCTTCAAGAGGAATACCCAGCTTGTCGAAGGTCTTCATCAGTTCGGGGTCAATCTCTTTCTTCTCGTTCTTCTTTTGGGCCAGTGGGTCGGCATAATAGCTGATGGCCTGATAGTCGATGTCGGGCAAATGCACATGTCCCCATGTGGGTTGCGCCATCGTCTGCCAGTGGCGGAAGGCCTTCAAGCGGAACTCGAGCATCCAGTCGGGCTCGCCCTTCTTTTGCGAGATGAGGCGCACCACCTCCTCGTTAAGACCTTTCTCAATGATGTCGGTATGTACGTCGGTGGTAAAGCCGTATTCATATTTCTGTTCGGCCACCTGGCGCACATAGGCATTTTTTATATCTTTCTGTTCCATGTTTTGCTTGATGTTGTAGGGGCGTTAACGGTTTGTATTGCTCATTTTGGGGATTGAACCCTTACGCCCAACTTTAAAATGCAAAATTACGAAATAAGCATTGATTATTCGAACGTTTTACACATTTTTTGTTTCTTGATGGGGCGCAGCCTTCTCTTGTGTTGCCTTAGCTGCTTGTAATGTCAAGGTGTGTAAAACTTAACCTGCTGATTGATGCGTAGTTTGGCACACTTGTGGGTGGCTTATGTCGTGGGTGTTGATGATGATGTCGGCTGTGCCAATCTTATCCCAACTGAAGGTGGCAATGAGGTCGTGAGCGCTGATAGGGTCGGGTGCTGATTGAAGCCCTGCGGCATGTGCCAAGAGTCCGATGATGGCGTCGGGCGAAAAACGTTGGCGCAATGCTGCCATGTCCAAACTTTGGTCGCGCTTTGACAGTCGCTGTCCAGCGGTGTTGCACAACAGTGGCAGATGTGTAAAATGGGGTGGGGTGAAGCCCAACTGCTGAGCAAGGTATATCTGCTGTGGTGATGACAGCAAGAGGTCGCGCCCTCGCACCACCTCGTTAATGCCCATGAGCGCATCGTCGGCCACTACGGCCAGCTGGTAAGCCCAGGCCCCGTCTTTGCGTCGCACGATGAAGTCGCCACACTGCGTGGTGAGATCGACGCTGTGTGTGCCATAATGCCCATCGGTGAAGGTGACGAGCCCTTTACCCTCGTCGGGCACCATCATACGTATGGCGGCAGGCCCTGTTCTTTGTTCAGGAGAAAGATGTCGGCAGGTGCCTTTATATACCACGCGGCCATCGCTTTCGTGTGGCGCTTGTGTGGCCAAGATGTCGGCGCGTGTGCAATAGCAAGGATAGGTGAGCCCCTTTTGGCTCAAGGCATCGAGGCATTGCTGATAGATGTCGGTGCGCTGGCTTTGATAATAGGGCCCTTCGTCCCAGCCGAGTCCCAGCCATGTGAGGTCGTCCATCAGCATGTCGGCATATTCTTGATGCGAGCGTTGCGGGTCGATGTCTTCAATGCGCAGCAGCCATGTGCCGCCCTTTGCCTTTGCTGATAGCCACGACAGCAAGGCGCTGAACACGTTGCCCAGGTGCATACGTCCTGTGGGCGAGGGGGCAAAGCGCCCTTTTACTTTTGTGTGGGTGTTCAGAGTGTTATTACTTGTCATAACTTTATAAATAAAGTCCATACTCGGTGACAACCACTGAGTATGGACTTTTTCTATGTTTCGCTTTTAATTTCTTGTTTCTTACAGCGTCTGCTTAACCTCAATCTCGGTGAAGGTTTCAAGCACGTCGCCCACCTGGATGTCGTTGAAGTTGACGAGCGAGATACCACACTCAAAGTTGGTGGCCACCTCTTTCACGTCATCCTTATAACGTTTCAGTGCAGCGATGTCGGCGGTGTGAACCACGATGCCGTCGCGTACCACACGAGCACGGTCGGCGCGGTGCACCTTGCCCTCTGTAACCATACATCCAGCCACGGTGCCCACCTTTGATATCTTGTAAACCTCGCGCACCTCTACCTGTCCGGTGATAACCTCCTTCTTCACCTTGTCGAGCATACCCTCCATAGCCGAGGTTACGTCGTCGATGGCGTCGTAGATAACCGAGTAGGTATTGATTTCAACGCCAGCCTGGTCGGCCTGCTTACGTGCGGCTGCTGAAGGACGTACCTGGAAGCCTACGATGATAGCGTCAGAAGCGTCGGCCAGTGTAACGTCGCTCTCTGAGATCTGACCTACGGCCTTGAAGATAACGTTAACCTTAATCTTCTCGGTCGACAGCTTGATGAACGAGTCGCTCAATGCCTCTACAGAACCGTCGGTATCGCCCTTGACGATGATGTTCAGCTCCTTGAATGATCCGAGGGCGATGCGGTGGCTGATATCTGACAGTGTAAGACGTTTCTGTGTGCGCAGGCTCTGCTCGCGCTGCAGCTGCAAACGCTTGTTAGCAATGTCGCGTGCCTCTTGCTCGGTCTCCAGAACGTGGAAGCTGTCGCCAGCGGTAGGAGCACCGTTCAAGCCCAAGATGATGGCGGGCTCGGCGGGTCCGGCCTTCTCAATACGTGCGTTACGCTCGTTGAACATAGCCTTGATACGACCCCAGCTGGTACCAGCAATCACGTTGTCGCCAACGCGCAGTGTGCCGTTTGATACGAGCACGGTAGAAACGTAACCACGACCCTTGTCGAGCGACGACTCGATGATAGAGCCTGTTGCCTTGCGGTTGGGGTTTGCCTTCAGGTCGAGCATCTCGGCTTCGAGCAGCACCTTCTCAAGCAGTTCCTTGATGCCGATGCCCTTCTTAGCACTGATTTCTTGGCACTGATACTTACCACCCCATTCCTCTACCAAGAGGTTCATGGCGGCCAGCTCTTCGCGCACACGGTCGGGGTTAGCGCCTGGCTTATCAATCTTGTTGATGGCGAACACCATAGGCACGTTGGCGGCCTGTGCATGAGCGATGGCCTCCTTGGTGGTAGGCATCACGGCATCGTCGGCAGCCACAATGATAATGGCGATGTCGGTAACCTGAGCACCACGGGCACGCATGGCGGTAAATGCCTCGTGACCAGGAGTGTCGAGGAAGGTGATGCGGCGTCCGTCTTCCAGTTTCACGTTATAGGCACCAATGTGCTGTGTGATACCGCCTGCCTCACCCGCAATGACGTTGGTCTTACGGATGTAGTCGAGCAGTGACGTCTTACCGTGGTCAACGTGTCCCATCACAGTAACGATGGGCGCGCGATGTGTGAGATCGTTCTCGTCGTCGGCCTCTTCGGTGATAGCCTCTTGCACTTCAGCACTTACATATTCGGTCTTGAAGCCAAACTCTTCGGCCACAAGGTTGATGGTTTCGGCGTCAAGACGCTGGTTGATAGACACCATGATACCTACGCTCATCAGGGTTCCGATAACCTGGTTTACGCTGATGTTCATCATGGTAGCCAGTTCGCTCACCGTTACAAACTCGGTAAGCTTCAGTATCTTGCTCTCCTTCTTCTCTTCGCGACGCTCTTCGTTCAGCTTTTCCTGAACCGCCTCGCGTTTTTCCTTACGGTATTTGGCTCCCTTCTTGTTCTGGTTTTGTTTGTTGGTGAGGCGTGCCAGCGTTTCTTTTACCTGGCGTGCTACGTCCTCATCGCTTACCTCAACGGGCTTCGGAGCGCGGTTGCGGTTTTTCTTTTTCTTTCCGTTGCCAGCACCACCATTGCCTCCAGCGCTGTTACCACCGCCGTTGTTGTTGCCACCACGGTTGTTGCCTTGCTGGTTAGCGGCAGCGTTGATGTCGACACGCACCTTGTTAATGCGCTCGCGCTTCTTCTTTCCGTCGCGCTGCTGCTGTGCTTTCTCCTCACGTTCCTTGCGCTTCTCTTCCTTCGACTTCTTCTTGGGACGAGTGCTCTGGTTCAGTGTGGCGAGGTCAATCTTTCCTAATACGTTCACCTTGGGAGCGTTCAGCATTTTCTTCTCGCTCTTGGTGGTGAAGATGTCGTCGCTCTTCTGCTGCTGTGCCAGATGTTTCTGCTCCAGCGGTGTGCGCTGGTCGGCCGACTTCTGCTCAGCGGTGAGTGCGGGTGTCTCGGCAGCTTTAGGTGTAGCTTTAGGTGCAGCGGGCTCGGCAGCCTTCTGAGCAGTAACGGGCTTCTCGGCCACTTTTACTTCCTCGGCGGGCTTAGCTGTAGCCACCACTTTCTCTACCTTTTTTGGCGCTTCGGCGGGCTTGCTGGCCTCTTTTACGGCGGGCCTTTCCGCAGCGGCGGTATTTCCTTTT
>ERZ1034753.823-NODE-823-length-10691-cov-7.662091_pt1 | contig 10691 bp, 10 predicted proteins | sample MGYA00520702_ERZ1034753 | MGnify/ENA primary metagenome ERZ1034753 (study PRJEB33766, sample SAMN09781700) | gut metagenome | biome: gut microbiome | host: Homo sapiens | place: Madagascar | study: EMG produced TPA metagenomics assembly of the PRJNA485056 data set...
ATGGAAATTAACGAGAAATAGAAATATAATTTCCCGAAAAAGAGAAATACAAGAGCATGTAAATTCCTTGACAAAATATAAGCAATCAGTTATGCTCAAAATGCGTAAAGCAGAAATCTTTTTTATCAATTGTTTTACATCATATATGCCAAGTCGGCAGGGACTCCAATATCCACGATTATAGAGAACGATATAAGTGCGCTTATTATTGAAAGAAAAACATCGAATATAGTATAATCAGAAGGAGAACGTTATTGATAAAAGAGAAAAATAATAGAAAAACAGATGTAGTATTGAAAAAGTATTGGGAAAATAAAGAACAGTTTTCGGATTTCTTTAATGCGGTACTGTTTGACGGAAAACAGGTCATCAGACCGGAAGAATTAGAAGATATGGATACCGACGAGTCTTCTATATTAGAGCATAAGGAATATGCGGAAACAATCAAGGCATCACGTGACAATATCCAGATTTGCAAGAAATCTACTAAATATGGAATCCAGCTTGTTATGTTGGGGTTAGAGAGTCAGGAACATATCCATTATGCAATGCCTATGAGAGTTATGGGATATGATTACGGAAGTTATAAAAAACAATATGACAGCAACGCAAAGAAATACAAAGACAGAAAGAGACTAAATTCAGATGAATTTTTGTCAAAAATGAGAAAAACAGACAAATTTATCCCTGTGATCACTGTTGTTGTTTATTATGGTGAAAAAGAATGGGATGGTGCAGTATCATTGCATGGAGTGTTAGATATCCCAGAACAATTTGAACATTATGTAAATGACTACAAAATGATATTGATCGAAGCTGGAAAGAATAATTTAAAACTGCATAATATCAATAATAAAGATTTGTTTCAGTTACTTGGAATGTTGATTGACAAAAATGCATCCCCGGGAAAAAGAAAAGAGCAGGCGATCAATTATGCGAAAGAACATAAAGTAGAGTCTTCGGTTATTTTGACGGTCACAGGCGTTATGAACAGCAAATTAGATTACACAGCGTTAGAGCAGAAGGGAGCGAATGAAATGTTTACTGTATTTGAAGAAACGTGGAAAGAGGGAGAACAGGCTGGAAGAACGGAAGGAAGAACAGAGGGCAGAGCAGAAGAAATTATTGAAACAGGCTATGAGTTTGGGCTTTCTGAGAAAAATATTTTAGAACGTTTACAGACAAAACTCAAAATAACTCCACAGAAAGCACAGGAATATCTTTCAGTCTATGCGAAACAAAGAATATAGGCAGTTACACACCAGATTATAAACAACCATTCATTTATTAGAAAAACTACTATCAAAAACCTCGAATTTCCAAAATATAGCACTTTATATAACACTTTTTGTAACGCTTTGAATGTTATAGTAAATATAACAAAAAAGCATACGATGTTTTTTGCAACCTTGATAAAAGTACATCGAAATAGACGTTGAAAAATGGAAGGAAGAGGTTTACGCAGATGAAAAAGGAAATGATGGAAAACGCTACAGGCGTAAAATTAACCAAAAAAGCCAGCAAAAATGTCATCAGATCGTTATCGGTCGGATTGGCAGCAATGATGGCATTATCTACTCCGATTGCAGCATTTGCTGAGGATGCAGATGGACAGAATGGCAGTGGAACAACACCGGAAGAGAGCACGACAACTGTAACAACACAGAAATCTGCTGCAGATCAGGTGAAAGATATTCAGCAGAGCGATGCGGCAAAGAATGTAGAAAAGGATACAAATACAGCAAAAGATGCGGTAAATGCAGCAGTTGAAACAACTTTTAAGGATGGCAGTGGCACAGACCAGACGACAAAAGATGCAGCAGGTGTATTGGATTCTACCGCAAACGGAACCTTCGAAGGCGGTACAGATGTGAATGTGGCAGAAGAAATGGTTGACAAAACAATGGATCGTATAGAAGAAGCATCAGATGCCGCAGAAAAAACCGACGCAGCTCTTGATAAGGCAGACAAAAAAGCAGATGAGGCAAATACAATTGCGGACGATGCAAAGAAAGAGCAGCAGGAAGCACAAGATGCATTTGATGAAGCAAAAGCCGGAATTGATTCTGCAACAGACATTGAGGATGCGAAGAATGCTTACAATCAGGCGGCTGGTATTGTAGGTGATGCACAGAAAGCGTATGAGACTGCCAAAGCAGCTTATGACAGCAAGGCAGCTGAATACAATACAGCGTTAGACGAGCTTAAGGCAGCACAGGAAGCTTATGATACAGCAGTTGCCGCAGCAAGTACCGAGGCAGCAGCTGCCGCAGCAAATCTTGCAGCCGTCCAGCAGAAAGCAGAGGAGCTTCAGAAGGCAGCAGAGGAGGCAAAAGCAGCAATTCCGGAGCTTACCGATGCACAGAAAGCAGCACTTGAGATCATCTGGAAAAAGAACGTGCAGGGGATACCTCCACAAACTGGAGAAAAGAAGATGAGCTGTTCAAAGTGATCCTTAAGAATTACTACATTCCGGAACTTGTCAAGGGAGAACTTGTTGACTGCAAGTGGACCTGGAATCAGAATGATAACAAAAACTATTGCGAGGTGACTTACACAGATGTGGCAGGTGACCAGCATACCGTATATCTGAACTACAAGCTCAACGATACCCGCGATGATCTTGTTATTTTCGAGAAGGCAGAAGAAGTGGTTTCCTATGATGTGAAGGGCACAGACGGAAGCCCTGCATTCAATATCAATGCAGAGAATTTCCCGGCGGATAAACTTCAGAATGATCAGGATACCGCAGTTTATGAGCATAACGGAGTGGTATACACGATTGTAAATATAGGCGGACAGTTCTATGTGGTTGACTCAGCTTCTACGGACGTTGAGGTGAAAAATAACTACAACAACGGACAATATGAAATTACCGGTGAGAAAAAGACCACCTATTCAGTGGATGAAAATGGCAAACTGGTCAAAACGGTAAAACAAAACGTTTCCGAGATTACATACACGGAAACTAAATTATCTTCTGATAAGACATATGATAATGTCGAGGCAGCAGAAAAGGATCTGGCCGATAAAAAAGCAGCATTGAAAGACGGGGATAAAGATGTCGAGACGTCCATGAGCGCAACAGCGGCTGCAGATGTGACTGTAAGCCAGAAAACCACATTTACGACAACCATTGATTTATCGAAAATTGTTGTTGAAATGAAAGCAATCAAAAATGATGGCGATAAATACGAGAAGAAAAATGCCGAGATTGCAGCAAAGGAACTTTTTGCTAAATTCACCAACGAAAAAGCGTTAGAGAATCTGCTTGGTGGCGATTATAAGATCGAAAGTATTAATACAGATAATGCAAAAGTGAATGATGCAGATAAGTACAAAAATACTTCCGGCAGATGGGTAGACTGGGGTGCAGATTCTGCTGCCTATAAAAACGTATTTTCAGGCACGATTGTTATTACTTATTCACAGACAGTGGCTGCAAAAGCAAACGCTGTGGAATCCAAGACAAATGCTGTAAATGCAACAGATAATAAAAATCTGGAAGAGTTAAAGGATCAGGCATATGATGCTGCAAAAGCAGATGCAGAAAAACGCCTTGGAGATGCAGTTTCCCAGAATAAGAAGATTACAGACAGCCTGAAAACTGGAGAACTGCATATTAACGGTTATGAAGGCAGGAAGGGAAAACCGAACTCCAATGTAGCAATCAAAATCCATTATGCTGATGATACATTCACAGAGGGAGAGAAGACAACAGATCAGGCAGTTGTTGACGAGAAGAACAGCTCCACAACCTTATCCGTTTCCTACACCGGAACTTATCAGCAGAAAAATTCCAAAGAACTTGGCGAGAAGGACGTGGAAACACAGAAATACAATCAGACGGCCAAAGCAGAGGAAAAAACAGCTTATACAAGCAACAGATATTATGATGAATATAAGAAAACAGGAAAGATTAACGAAGGAATCTGGCTCACCGGAAAAGATGATGATCGTTTCCCGGGACATGAGAGCTTAAAGAGCTTCAGTGCTTTCAAAGATGCGGCATTAAAAGCGGAGGCTGAAGTAGCAAAAGCGGATGCAATCATTGAAGCAGCAGAGAAAGCAGCAAAAGCGGATGCCATCATTAACGCATCTAAGAATGCGGTGACAGCAGTTAACACAGCAAAAAAAGATGCGGACAGCTTAAAGGATCAGCTTACAGCACTTCTTGCAAGCCAGAACTACACAGCAGATCAGGTAAAAGAGTTAGAGGGACAGATCAGTGCGGCAGAGACAAAATTAAAAGACGCAGAGAAACTGGCAAAAGACCTGACAGATAAGTTAGGTGTTGCAGGAGAAACACTGGCTGACAAGATCGCAGAGCTCACCCCTGCACCGGCTCCGGGCGAAGGCGGTTCCACAACGACACCGGGCGGCACAACCACTCCATCCGGCACTGAAACGACACCGGGCGGCGCATCCACAACACCTGCAGGCACTGTAACTACAGCGGCGGCTTCGGCAAGTGCAGTCACAACAGCCACAGCAGAAGCAGCACTGGTTGAGATCGCAGAGACACCGGTAGCGCTTGCAGCAGCTGCAACACCGGCGGCAGCAACGAGAACAGCAGCGGTTGCCAATGCCAATGCCGCAGCTGACGCTGATACAGATGACGATACAGATGTGACAATTGCGGACGAGGAGACACCTCTTGCAGCGGACGGAGCGCAGGAGAGCACGACAATTGCCGATGAGGAAACACCACTTGCAGCAGAAGCTGGCGCAATGGAAACAATGAAGCAGGAGAAAATGTCCTGGTGGTGGTTACTCATCATTGCACTTCTTGGTGTAACCGGCGAGGAAATGTACCGCAGAAATAAAAAGAAAAAAGCAGAAGCAGCTCAGAAAGATGAGAAATAATTTTCAGATCAATACAAAAGAGTTGTGAAAGACTATCATTAGTCGCGGGGATATCAAAAGGCGCATCCAAAGTGGTGCGCCTTTTTCAAAAATACGCTCATCCATGCTGGCATGATTCGCGATTTTATGAAAATTACCTTGTCTGAATCGTTACACACATATTGCAAAAACACCGGATACAGAGTATCTTGAAATCAGCAACCCGATCACACAACAAATTTGTATACAAGGAAACAAAAAATGAAACATAAAAAACAACTCATAATCGGAATCATTCTTGGTACCATGCTTCTTACTTCCTGCGGCAGCGCATCCGGCACAGACCAGACGACAGCCACAACAGAACAAACCACCGAAGCGGACCAGACAGCAGCCACAACAGAACAAACCACCGAAGCAGAACAGACGGCAGCTACAGCAGAACAAACCACCGAAGCAACCACGAACACAGCAGAAGCAACACAGCAAACAGAATCCACCGAATACGCCGACCGTAAAAGCATCCTCATCACAGCGACAAATGAATGTGGCGTTGACATCGGTATGTTTTCCGTGATCGATCCAATCAGCGGCGAGCAGTACAACATCAGTGCAATCGAAGACGGTCAGTCGGTTTCCATGCCGGTAGAATGGCCGACGGAGATCACCGATTTTCAGTGGGCACTCTACAATCAGAACGGAGAACTCTGCGTGGAAGCGACTACAGATATCAGTCAGGCGGAAAACGGAGTTACGCTTCTTCTGACCGGAGACGGCAATCTGGATAATGTACAGGAAATTTTTGAATAACACTTTTACAGGAACAAATCCCGGTCAGAGAGCAGCGGATTTGCGAAAGACAATAAAAACAGGGGGAACCTATCTATGGAAGAAAGAAGAGAAATATCGCGTGTAGCGTACAAAGCAAATGGTGTTGTCGTAATCTGCGACATACAGGAAAAGATTTATGTGAATGTGAAAGACATCAGTCCTCTTGGTATGGGAATCCGTGTCCCGGAAGGACACGAAGGGCTTCTTGGAAAACAGGTGATTGTTGTGGCAGAAACACTGATCATGTATGCGGAGGTTTCCCGTGAGGAAAAACAGGAAGACGGCTCCACATTCATAGGTGTTCATGCGATAAGATTTACAGATGACGTTCTGCAGTATCTGTTTTCACACATTGGTTAATATCAGACTAACCTTTTTAATTCGCAGTTGCCAAGCAGATGATCCCAGAAACGTTCGAGCGGAACATCTTCATACTGGCAGATAATACTGCAGTCCAAAGCTCCGTGTGCAACGATCAGTACATTCTTTTCGGAAACAAATTTCGGCGTTAAAACATCGTGGATAAAAGAGCCGCTGCGGGCATACAAATGTTCAAGACTTTCCGCACCATCTACAGCATGATAATGGACAGGATCATGGAACAACGTATATACCGGACAATCCGGTTTCTGCGTGACATGTTCTGTCCCTTCATACATGCCAAATCCCATCTCACGAAGACGGTCGTCTGTCACGATCGGCGTGCCGCTCCCCTCCAGAAAAAGTTCGGCTGTCTCGTGAGCACGCTGCAGCGGCGAGCAATAACAAATATCAAAATGCAGATTACCATACTTTTCCCTGGCATCTCTTGCCATCTGGCGTCCTTCCTCATTCAAAGGAATATCTTCGCTTCCCTGCAGGCGGTGGACTGCATTCCAGTCAGTTTTTCCGTGTCTCATGATATATAACATAATAAACAATATCCTTTCCTCTTATAATAGTAAAAATCATAAACGCATTGCGGGCTCAATTCCCGGTGCGATAGAATTATATCCTATATTTTGTTAAAATGAAACCCTGATCAGAAAACAGCAGCGGCACAGAGCAGGAAATTGCATGACAGCTATTAATTTTACAGGAAAACTACCGATATATGAGTTAGAAAAATAAGCGTTCCGGCATTTACAGAGATCCGGACCGCAACCATGGAAGAACACAAGCTTATGCACACGGAGGTGTAGAACAATGGCAATAGAGGCTATGAAAGGGGCAGGGATGTCCTACGCGGGAAGTTCATCCGCATCAGATGTAAAAGCAGAGAGTCAGGCAAAAGTGGAAACTGCATCCAACACAGCAGCTTCTGACGATCTCATGAAGAAAACCATTCAGATCGACACGAAAGAGACTGACAAAAACGGCAAAGACGGAAACCGGGACGACAGTCAGGCACAGCAGACAATCTCCGAGAATTCCCAGATCAGGAAAGCAGTTGACGAGATCAATAAAAAGGCGCACAATTCCGAGGCAGTCTTCGGAATCCATGATGCAACCAACCGTGTCACCATCAAGATCGTTGACAAAGACACGAAGAAAGTCCTGAAAGAATATCCGCCGGAGAAAACTCTGGACATGATCGCAAAAGTCTGGGAGATGGCAGGATTATTAGTGGATCAGAAATTGTAGATCACTGTCCGGGAGACAGGAACAGCAATAGACAAGTGACAAATGAAAACAGAAAATGATATAAACAAGCTACAAAGCTGAAAGGAGCAGGATTATGCCAATCAGAATCACAGGTCTGAACTCGGGATTAGATACCGAGTCCATTATCTCAGCGCTTGTATCTTCTTATAGTTACAAGACGAGCAAGTATAAAAAAGCACAGACAAAATTATCATGGAAGCAGGAGGCATGGAGTACCTTAAACTCTAAGGTGTACAGTTTCTACAACAATGTTGGTAAATTAAAACTGTCATCTGCCTACAATATGCGTACAGCAAGCGTATCCGACAGCACAAAAGCGAAAGTGAGTGCAGCAAGCGGTGCAACCAACGGCGTACAGTCTCTGGAGGTCTTAGAGGTTGCCAAAAGTGATTATCTTACCGGCGGAAAGATTTCAATCAAAGATGCATCCGGTGCGGAAGATAAGACAAAAACTGTTTCATCAGCGTCCACTTTAAGCGAACTGGGATATACCGGAACCGGTACGATCGAAGTTACCAATAAAGAAACAGGAAAGACAACAAGCATCAGCGTGACCGGTGACACAAAGATCAGCGACTTTGTGAAATCCCTGTCAGACGCAGGTGTGAAAGCCAGCTTTGATGAGAAAAACGGCAGATTATTTGTAAGTTCAGCAAAGACCGGTACAGAAAACGGTTTTGAACTGAAATCAAAGAATGCGGACGGCGATAAGGCGTTGCTGGCATTGGGACTGGCCATGACATCTACCGTATCAGATACCGGCGCAAAAGTGAATGACGATAACAACTGGTCGGCGGCATCGGATGCGAAGATCAAACTGAATGGTGCAGAATACACTTCATCTACCAACGAGTTCGCTGTAAATGGTCTTTCTGTCACAGCACTTGCCAAGACGAGTGGAGAGATTTCTGTAACCGTAGCTACAGACAGTGAGGGAATCTATGAGCAGGTCAAGGATCTGCTCAGCCAGTACAACTCACTTATTAACGAGATGAACAAGTTATACAATGCAGATTCGGCAAAAGGATATGAGCCGCTGACAGATGATGAAAAGGATTCCATGAGTGATACGGAAGTGGAGAAATGGGAGGCAAAAGTCAAAGATTCCCTGCTCCGCAGAGATGATTCGTTAGAGAGCCTGATCTCGTCCATGACAACGGCGATGTCCAAGGGATATGAAGTCAATGGAAAGACATACTATCTTACTTCTTTTGGAATTTCAACACTTGGTTATATGAATTCTGCAAAGAATGAACAGTATGCATACCATATCAATGGGGATGAGGATGACAGCGCAACTTCCGGAAAGGAAGACAAACTGCTGGCAGCGATCAAAGAAGATCCGGATTCTGTGGCGGGATTCATGCAGCAGCTTGCAACAGGATTATACGATTCTATTGATAAGAAAATGAAGACATCCACTTTAAGCAGTATATTTAAAGTATACAATGATAAGGAGATGGCTTCGGAATACAGCGATTATACAACCACGATCAAAAAGTGGGAGGATAAGCTGTCTGAACAGGAGGATTACTACTACAAGAAGTTCTCGGCGATGGAAACAGCGCTGGCAAAACTCAATTCACAGACATCTTCTTTATCCGGTCTGTTTGGATCATGATAACAGGACAATTAACCTGCGGCATTGCCGCAGGTTAAATCTGCATAAAGAAAAAAAGAAAACACATGGAGGTATTTTCACATGCTTAATCATAATGGCTATGCTGCGTATGCGAATAGCAAAATTATGACCGCATCACCTGCGGAACTGACACTTATGCTCTATGACGGAGCAATCAAATTTTGCAACATGGCAATTGCAGGGATCGAGGAAAACAATATCGAGAAAGCACATAACAACATCCGGAAAGTCGAGAATATCATCTCCGAGTTTCAGGCGACATTAAATCATAAATATGCAACAGCTGATGATTTTAATAATGTATATGTCTATTTGAAAGAACGCCTGATCGAGGCAAATATGAAAAAAGACAAAGAAATCTTAGAAGAAGTGTTAAAACATCTCAGAACCATGCGTGATACATGGAAAGAAGTGATGAAATTGGCTGCTGGCCAGAGATAACCGGAAGGAGAAAGTAATACATCGTGACAGATAATTACATTGGAATCATGATCGAAAGCCTCCGGCGGAAAAAGGATGTCCTGACAGATATATTAAAACTTAGCGAAGAACAAAGCCTTCTGCTGGATGATCCTAATTTAGAACCGGACACATTTGAAAAAAACGTGAATCGGAAAGCAGCACTGATCGATAAATTAGAGCAGCTTGACACAGGCTTCGAAAGTTTATATGAAAAAGTAAAAGAAGAACTTGAGAGCAACAGAGACATCCATAAAGAGCAGATCAGGCAGATGCAGGAACTGATCAGGGCACTTACCGAATTGAATATGCAGATTCAGGCGACGGAGGCAAGAAATAAGGAAAAGGCAACCGCTAAGTTTGCATATATCAGGCAGCAGGCAAAGGAGATCCGCAGCAGCCAGAAGATCGTCAAGGAATACTACAACAACATGATGCATAAGGCGTATAATGAGCCGCATTTTTTGGATAATAAAAAATAGAGAGAATAAAAGACCGCACAGATAGAAAGATATTGATTTGTGAGGTCTTTTTAGTTACAATTTTAAGGTATATAGAATAAAAGATGTAAGATGAAATATATTACCAAAGAGAACAAAAAGGGTGAGGTCTGTATGATAGATAATTATGCCAGAAATGTGATAGATAAATTTGAATATAGTGAAGCAAAGGAATTCTATTATTTTGATCAGATACCATTTGAAAAGTGCACTCCGAATGTTCGGAATATATTGCTGCAATTAAAACCAGTAGCAGTATATATGGTACAAGGCAGACCGTTTGTATCCTTTTTTTATTACACAGAGGCAGAAAAAAGAAATATGGCATGGCAGATTTGGAATGCACAGCTGGATATTGCTATCTGTATTTCAAAAACAACAATAGAGATATACAATGGAAAAAATCTATGCATAGATACAATGCAGCCGGAAAGACTTGAAAAAATTAACATTTCAGAGAAAAAAGATTTTCCATTTTCTTATTTTAAAATAAAAGATGAAAAGTTTCTTCAAAATTATGAAAAGAAATTGAGAAGAAGAAATACGCTGAATGATATTTTGCTTGAAAATATAAAATATGTAACAAATATTTTAAAAGAAACGTATCACATTGCACATGCAACACAATTGGTATTAAGAATTATTTTTATCAGATATATGATTGACAGGGGAGTGGACATAGGCTATCCGGGATTTGGGACAGATATTTTAGAAGCGCGGTCAAATCTTATTAAGTTATGCGAAGATAGAGAAAAATTATATGAATTTTT
>ERZ1034753.833-NODE-833-length-10630-cov-2.969267_pt1 | contig 10630 bp, 7 predicted proteins | sample MGYA00520702_ERZ1034753 | MGnify/ENA primary metagenome ERZ1034753 (study PRJEB33766, sample SAMN09781700) | gut metagenome | biome: gut microbiome | host: Homo sapiens | place: Madagascar | study: EMG produced TPA metagenomics assembly of the PRJNA485056 data set...
TTTCCCGTGTTCTCATCATGCACAAAAATGTATTAAGCGAAGTATAGTGATACAATCTATTTCCATATTTCTCTTCACGCGCTTTTATTTCATTATACATTTGAATAAAATCAGCACTATTTAATTCCATTCTAACATCACCTCTCTATAAACCAGTTCCAAATACGGATATCATCTCCTGTCAGGCTCATACCTTAAATCTTTCCTCATGACATTTTATCTTCTTTGTTAAAGAAAGACGGATGACCTAAGTCATCCGCCTGATATCTAGCAGTTTACTCTGTAATGTGAATGAGTTTTAGGTCTTCAACCTGACCACCATAAATAAGTATTAAATTTTCATTCCGATTATACCATCTTCTTGTGACATAAATATACACTATCATATGCTAAAAGTCAATTGCTGCAAAATAATGTGATGCACCTGTCTCCGGGTGCATCATCACAGCTACTGCTCAGGATATAACTCATCCAACATCTGTTCCAGTGTTCCATTCTTTGCGTAAGGCAAAGCATCTAACTGTCTGAAATTATGCTTGATGTCTTTTGTATCCTCATCAAAGCCCAATATGTAACTTGTTGCTATCTTATATATGATTTCCGTCGGTGCAAGTCCGTACACCTGCTTTTCAAAGATGTGCTTCAAGCGTTCCTTATTGTCCGGGAATTGCTTTTTCATCTCATCACTCCGGTACAGCCGCTTCACAATCTCTGTAATGTACAAACCGGATTTCATATACAAATCAATAAATGTCTTATCCGGCATATCAAAGCAGCCGGGATTCTCCTGCTCCAGCATGTCCACCATTTTCTTAACCATTGTCTTTGGTGTGAATATCTGGTTGGTTTTCTGCGGTGGAATATAATCAAATATATCCTCTACGCTTTTTTCGTCAAAATAATCGGCAAGTTTTTTCTTTAAGGCAATAAATTCTTTTACCGAATCATCAAATACCACCGAATCAAACAGCTGTCCTTCAAAGTGCCTGGTTTGTCCGGTTTCTTCCTCCACATAGTCACCACCGTCACGCAGGAGTTTGAACTGTTCCAGCGTAATACTTGTCACTTCCAGAAATACTTTATCCGGGATGATGGTATCAAATGTAGCAAGCGTTACCGTATTATCTCCGTAAGCCATCAGGAATGACGGAATTGTCCTTGAAAATCCACGCAGGTGGTCTCTGACACCATCCTCGATTGTTTCCTTTTCCCGTTCCTTCTTCTTCGTTTCTACAGTCTTGACGGTCTCTTTTGTGGATTCTCTTGCAAAATCAGAAATAGCTGTTGTCAGTTCCTCATTGAATTTTTGCATAGCTTCTTTCTGCTTCTGCTCAAATTCTTTATCAATCTGCTCCGATGTTTTTCCGGTTTCATACCTTGCCTGCTGCTCGGCAATACGCTGATTCTCTATAACATTACGTTCAATCTCATAATTGGTATGCAGTTTGTCAATCATCCGGTCGGCTTCATGGTTCAGTCTGGATTCAATCTGTCTTTTATCGGCTGCTTTCATATCAGAGCCATAGGTTGACTGCGCAGTATCCACAACTGCCTTAACCGCACTCTGTTTTACTGCCTCTTTCAGTTTATCAATCGCTTTCTGTGACTTGTCCGGTGCCTGTTCCATCTGCGTCATTGTTTCCTGTACCTGAGAAGTCACATCATAGATTTTATCACCAAAAATGTCCTGCGTTCTGCCAATCACAAATTCATCGCTCAACGCCACTTCTCCGTTTTCATCCAACGATAAATCTTTCTGCACTTCCTCCGTCAGATTCACCTTGTTCTTAGGTTCTTCTATCGGTTCAAATTTTGTGATAATATCAATGATTTCCTTCGGCGCACCAAAAATATTGCTGATATTCTGAAACAGAAAGTTACTCATAAAGCCTCGCTTTACGACCTCAACAGAACGAATTTTTCTCGGAATTGTCAATACCTTTTCCGCATCCAGTTCTACCAATTCTCCCTGTTCATCTTCACCGATTACCGGGAAGAAATTAAGCAATTCCCTTACATTTTCCTTCCGTTCCTCCGCAGTATTGCCGCCCTTTGCGGTATTAGGATTCAGGTTATTGGCAAACTGCTCAAAAATAGTAAGTGTCCTTGCCGGATCAAAGTCAAATACATAAGCATTTTCTTTTCTTTTGAAGGATGTTCCCACCTTAAACAAGCAAGGATTCTGCGCTCGGAATGCCGCCTGCATATAAAGTGCCGGCGAACGCATATTACTAAGCATCAGCACTGCCGTCCATTCCGGAATGGTAATTCCTGTCGTAAGCTGTCCTACCGACAATGTAATGGTCTTTTCATGATTGGCAATGGCGGCTACCACTTTATCATATGATTTCATGGTTTCATCATCATCGTCCAGTTTTCCGTCCCCGGCAGCAAGAACGACCTCATACTCTTTGAATACCGGATGCTCTTTTAATTTCTTTGCCAGTGCCTTTGCGCTGTCCACTCTGTCAAGCAGCCAGAATGTATGCTTTAATTCATCCCGCAGTTTTTCCGTAGAAAAAGGGAACTTCGTCTGTCTGGTCATTGCATCCAGGAACTTATCGACAGAAGATTCGTGATTAAACTTTCCGTTGGTAACCGCAAAAAATTCATTCAGATCAAACGCATATTCTTCTGTTTCTCCGTCTATTTCTATACCATGCTGCAGCTCGTCTTTGATAATTTCTGACATCTGATAAGTATACAGATTAAGCTGCGGCAATGTGGCATACGGATTTTCTTCCTCTGCCGAAACATCCCAGTCACGCTTTTTCTTCTGTTCATCCGCATAAGTCCAGTTGTAAATAGCATCATCTGCAAATTTATTATTGGCAAGTGCTTTAAATGGTGTGCCTGACAAGTGTAATGTGAATTTACGTTTGATACGATCAAATGCAACATCTGTTTTGTAGGTATCCACTCCCTCATGTGCTTCATCAATGACAAGAATGTCCCACTCCATATTGGCAACTTCGCCTAATTTGTTATGTTCGCCGCCAAAATAGATTGAACCTTTCATGTCCTGAAGACTTACAAACTCAATACAGCTTCCATAGTTCTCATCATCACAATGAGCAGTCAGTGAACTTGTATATTCGCTTCTTGACAACACACATGGTCTGCCCTTTAAGGCATCCACTTCACTAATAAACAGATATCCTGATTCTGTTCCCAGGAACTTCATGTAATCTTCATACCAGCTGTTAGCAATTGCAGGTCTGTTCGTCACAATCAATACAGTCTTTGCACCTGACTTCTTACAAAAATCATACACGGACAATGTTTTACCGAATCGTGGTTTGGCATTCCACAGAAATTCTCCGTCTTTGTGGGATGCCTGATAATCAACCGTCATTGCAACCGCGCGCTGCTGTTCTTCACGCAGTTTATATGGAATCACAGTTTCTGTTGTTTTTAAAATGCCATGATTTTCCCTGAAATCACGAAACATCTGTTTTGATGTAGTACCATTCACATGAAACCATTCATTATTCTTGCCTTTCTCCTGCTCTATACCGAATTTTCTAAGATAAGCATGAAAATCCTTATCTATGAATGTCTCTCCGGAGCCATCATCAAAAGTGGCATTTCCTTTCCACTCAAGTTGCCACATGATATCTGCGGTATGTGTCTGCTGATTAATACGGGTTTCCACATCCTGTTCTGTGTATCCTATCTTCGTCCAGCCATTGTGGCGAGCCACTTCCGGAGTGGAATAGCCATAAAGCATCGGAACTACTTGTTTGGTGGTCTGAATGTTAGGTTTGTTCATGCTATTCCATCTCCTTTACATTGTTTTCGATAAAAGTTATCTCTTCCTCTGAAAGCCCATATTTTTTGTAAAGCTGCTTGTCTATGTTTGCTACGGAAACTGACCAGTCGATATCGGAGTGGTCGGTGAAATCCTGAAGGGGAACATAACGATAAACAATTTGTGTTACATTCTGAGACATTTTCAAGATACTAACCATAAATCTTAAAAATTTTGTAGTCATATACTTTTGTAGATTTTGTGCCTCTGACAGATTATCAAAACATCCTATTGGAATTAAAGAATCACTGCAAGCTGTGTGTGGCTCTCCAATGTAGGATGGCCCAATAATTTTTAAATCCTTACCCGGCGCACCAGCTGATTTTGAAACAAAAATTTTGTATGCATTGAATACATCCATACACTTTGTAACCTTATCTGATGTGATGTATTTAATTATATTTCCTTTGATTCTCAACTGACAACAATTATCAAATGGTTCATTTTCAGATATTTTCTGTATAAGACTATCCTTTCCAATAATTCCAAACGCATTTCGACCTTTTGTATAATCTGTCAAAAATTTCTTTGTTTTATTTTTCACTTTCATAAGTATCGAAATCTGCATTTCATCAGATAACACAATATCCAATCCATCCTCAAATAAAGGTCTACTCACCTTTGTTTCTTTTCCTTTCATCACTGTAGAAAAGGTAACATTTCCAGTATAATTAGGCTTATATACAAAATAACTAACACCGCCTTTAATTACCACATTATCAAATACTTCCTTTTCATCTTGATAATGCACCAACCTACTAATGTGATTATTTTCTCTGAAAAATTTTCTCAGTTTCACAAAAGACTTATCTTGTGCATCACCAGCAAACCAACGTGATGGTGTAATAAGTTCCGTAGCAATATTTGAAAGTTCTGCTGATACTTTAATAAAATCAGGAAAAACCTGTTTGGACAGCGATTTATTATCTTTACTTGTACTAATATCCTCCTGATACGGTGGATTTCCAATTACAAAATCAAATTTCATCTTATTTACCTTCCTTCATACTTTTGTACGTCAACGACTTATCGCTACGCCAGTCATAAATCCGGCAGTACACTTCTTCCGGTTCTTCTTCGCTCTGCTTTTCCGGCTCATCTGCAACCACAAAGTCAAACAGGCTGAATTGATGATATTCCTCTTTGGGCTTTCCAAAAGGGATTGTCCCGGATATTCCATCCATCTGCCACAGGTTCCAGACAATAACATTTACAATTTTTCGCAGTTCTTCATCTGTCGGAACTCTGTTCCATCTGTCCTGCATATAATCCACAAAAGTTATGAGTAAATTGATTCTTGCTATCAGAAGGCTGTCTCCCTGAAACTCATAACCATACACACTCTGATATGCTCGAAGTACCCATTTGAACCATTCTGTTTCATCGACTGTGTTTTCATTCACTACTCGAATTTTTCTATCTAAAATGCCTATCCGCTGCTTAATCTCAAGCATTTTTCCGGTAGCCGCATCATAACGCGACACTATGTATGGAGCCTCGCCGCAGGTAATCTCAAGCCTTTTGGAATCGACGTATTTTTTCCATCCTTCTTCAGTATCAAACTCCACTTTTTCTGTGATTACATGCCACCCCTGATTCTGTTCGATATTAAAAACATTCTTTCTTCCAAACCACTCTTCATCACAATGATTGTTCATTTTGTTGCAAATCCATGCCGGCGTAAATACCTCTGCTTTTGCTCTGGTTCGTTCCTGCTGTTGTTCCTTGTTCTTTAGCACTCTCGGCTGTATCTCATACTGCGTAAAACCTTTTAAGATTTCCACAGTCATCTGCTCTGTTTCTTTGATTGGAATGCCTTTGGTACTATATACCGATGTTGCAAATATAATATTTTTCTTTGTTGTCTTATCCTTCAGCAATGCTTTCAGATTTTCGCTGACCGGATAAGCATTCAGATCAATTAGCTTATCCATTTTTATCCTCATTTCTAAAGCCGGATATCTCTGATACCCAGCGCGGAAAAAATGTATACATTTTTTCATGAGGAAAAATAAGGTCTAAGAATGTGAATTTTTTACTAAGAATTGACAGAATACTAGTGAATTTCGACTTATTTTGTGATATAATGTGTAAGAATTTTTTTATGTATACGATTACTGTAAATGTATACCATTTCAGTCAACGGTATAATCTGTTTATCTGGATTTTTCATATTTCACAGCTTTGCTGTAAAATGTCTTGGCGCACATATTGCAAGCCTTTGCTGCTTCTTCTATCGTAATTTTTCCGGCTCTCCAGGCCTTATGCATCGGATAGAAGTTTTCCGGGATTGGTAATGGCGGTCTGCCAAATTTCACTCCCCTGGCTTTCGCTGCTGCAATTCCTTCCGCTTGTCTCTGCCGGATATTGGTGCGTTCGTTTTCTGCCACATAACTAAGCAGCGCAAGAACAACGTCACTTATGAATGTTCCCAGCAGATTCTTCTCACGTCGCGTGTCTAACAGCGGCATATCTATCACGACAATATCCGCTTTCTTTTCCTTCGTAATAACTCTCCATTGCTCGTTCAGTTCACTGTAGTTTCTCCCAAGGCGGTCAATAGATTTAATATATAACACGCTATTTTCGTTCAGTTTTCTTAATAAACGCTTGTATTGCTTACGTTCAAAATTTTTGCCCGACTGTTTATCCATATATATATTTTTTTCCGGTACACCCATCTCCGTCAGTGCTATCCGCTGCCTGTCTTCATTCTGCTCCTTTGATGACACTCTCATGTACCCGTATATTTTTATGTCTCTCATATCAATCCGCTCCTCTGTATTGTTCTGATTGTATTAGGTTCTTTTGATATTTTATAGTACCATTTGCTACGTTTAAAATAATAATTTATCTTATGATGCGTGTCAACATCTTTTTTATTCCTATGTTTATTTTGTTCGCATCTTATGTTATTATTAAGTTGCATTTGTTTAATTTATGCATATTTTAATTAATTCAGGAAGGAAAGTACTATGACAGTCGGAGAGAATATAAGACGTATACGCAAAGAAAGAGGATTTACCTTAAAGGAATTAGGTGACATAGTTGGTGTCAGTGAATCGTACATACGCGCATATGAATGTGGACGCAGAAACCCTAAGATAGGTTCTCTGGAAGCAATAGCAAAAGCACTTTCCGTGGACGTGGAGGTACTTACCGATACTAATTTTGACAGCGTAAAAGCTATGCACAGGCTGTTTCAGGTATTCCGCAAATATAACGGTGAACTTCTTGAATATACGGACGAAAACGGGAACAATAAGGTTTGTATAAGTTTTGAATCACTTGAGCCGATGAGTTCGTGGCTTATAAGATACAAAGAATATATTGAAGAGATTGAAAATTGCAATAGGATAAAGGATGTCAGACAGCGCGGTGAAGCTTTGCTCAAAGCCGAGGACGACTTTAATCTCTGGATGGACGTTTATCCCGAATCCAAATAATCCGCAGAAGGTTTTTACATATGTATCGTGACTTAACCAAAGGAAAAATATCATCAACACTTATTCTGTTTGCCCTGCCAATGATAGGCGGCAACCTTTTACAGCAATTCTACAATATCGCCGACACGCTTATCGTGGGACGGGTGATCGGGCGCAACGCACTCGCGGCGGTCGGCTCTGCATACACGCTCATGACATTTCTGACCTCGGTTTTTCTGGGACTTTCGATGGGCTCCGGCGCACTTTTTTCCATATATTACGGACAGAATAGAAAATGCAGGCTCCGCCTTGCCATACTTCACTCGTTCGTGCTGATCATGGCTGTGACACTGTTGGTCAACATTCTGGTATTTGTATTTTTAGACCCGATACTCACATTTATGCGTGTTCCGGACAAGGTAAGGCCGGATATGAAAATATATCTTCAAATAATTTTTGCGGGACTTATCGCCACATCCTTATACAACTACTGCTCATGTATGTTACGCGCACTCGGCAACTCGGTGGCACCTCTTGTATTCCTCGGAATATCGTCAGTGGTCAATATCGGACTTGACCTGCTTTTTATCGCTGTATTCAGGATGGGCGTCGAAGGCGCTGCGGCCGCAACGGTAATTGCACAGTACATATCGGCTGTTGGTATATTATTGTATACTATTATAAAATGCAGGGAGTTCATTCCGGGACGGGATGACAGGCATTATAATCCGGGAATCCTCAAAGAAATAACGAAAATGTCATCGCTCACCTGCGTCCAGCAGTCGGTCATGAATTTCGGCATACTCATGGTGCAGGGACTTGTAAACAGCTTCGGGCCGGTAACGATGGCAGCTTTTGCCGCCGCAGTCAAGATTGATACGTTTGCGTACCTGCCGGTACAGGATTTCGGCAACGCATTTTCGACTTTTGTGGCGCAGAATTACGGCGCCGGACAGCATGAAAGGATCAGACGCGGAACCAAAGAAGCCTTCGGCCTTTCGATGGTATTCTGTATCGTTATTTCCGCGGTTGTATTTATTTTTGCAAGACAGCTTATGGGAATATTTGTGAAAGCGGATGAGATTGACGTAATCGCATCCGGCGTAAGATATTTAAGAATAGAAGGAGCCTTCTATATAGGTATCGGCTGGCTTTTCCTGTTGTACGGATATTTCAGGGCTATCAAAAAAGCCGGCATGTCAGTTGTACTCACAGTCATATCGCTCGGCATGCGCGTCCTTCTCGCCTATGTTTTGGCATATTTTATAGGCGAGACAGGCATCTGGATGTCGATTCCGATTGGCTGGGTACTTGCTGACATTACCGGCATTATATGCATCGGCGCCATCCGCCCTGACGGTAACGGAAATAAGATATCATAAATCCTATCGTCCAGCCAACTCCGCTGGCCCACATGATGACGTAGCCCTTCGTGATATCCGCCAGAATGTATACAAGTGCAACCCTGAAAGCAAGATTGATAAGGCTCTGCGCAAGGAACCATTTTTTGTCCCCGGCACCCCTTAGGATTGCCGCCGTGACATTCATCATTCCCATCATAAAATACTGTAACGAGATAATGGACAGATATTCGGTTCCGACATGAATCGCAGCAGCTCCGTCATCCGCATCCATAAAAAGTCCTATAACGCTCTCGGAGCCGAAATGCAGCCATACCCCAAGTGCGACACCGATTGCCGCCGCCATTATAAGTCCGGTCATGTATCCCTTCTTAACACGGTCGAACTGACCCGCTCCGATATTCTGGGCGGTGAATGTGGACACCGCATTACCGACATTTACCATCGGCACGATTACAAGATTATCGATTTTTATTGCCGCCGTATATCCGGCTAAGAAATCCGAACCGAAACGGTTGACAACCGACTGTATGAGCAGAAGGCCGATTGATACGATGGACTGCTGTATGACCGTAGGAATCGCCATGCTTACCATTTTCTTTAAAAGTCCCGGACTGAATCTGTCATAACGTTCACATTGCATTCCGCGAATCTTATGTATCAATACAATGAATGATATTATCGCCGAAACAGCCTGCGCTATAAGCGTCGCCCATGCCGCACCGGCTACGCCCCATCCGAATTTCCACACGAACAGAATATCAAGCCCGATGTTAAGCACCGAAGAGAAAATAAGGAACACAAGCGGTTTCGCCGAATCACCGAGCGCATTGAACACCGCGTTGAATGCGTTGTACATGAAAAGGAAAGCGAAACCAAGAAAATATATTTTAAGATATTTATCTGCTTCTTCGTATACATCCGACGGCGTGTGCATCCACTTAAGAATATTGCCGGAAAGCATGAATCCTATCGTGCTCAGTATAAGACTGAACGCAAATATGGCAATGAGTGCCGTGGAAATCGAGCTTTTGACATCTTTCATACGGCCGGCGCCGAACAACTGCGATATGATAACCGAGCATCCTATACCGGTTCCTATCGCAACCATTACAAAAAGAGTGGTGATTGAGTTGGAAGCACCTACGGCCGCGAGCGCATCCGGGCCTAAGAATTTACCGACGATCACCGAGTCGGCAATATTATAAAACTGCTGGAACAGATTACCGAGAATCATCGGAATGGCAAAAATTATCAGTTCTTTGGCGGGATTACCGCTTACCATGCTGCCCTTTACGGATTTGTTATTCATGAAACTGTCTCCTTTTTGTCTTTTTCTTTAATATACCACCACTTGAATATGGCACTTCCTATTATTATGATATAACCTATTACACTGAATATGTCAGGCATCTGACCTAAGAATATGAATCCCAACAATGCCGCAAAAATAACCTGCGTATAGTCGAATACCGAAATCTCCTTCGCCGGTGCTTTGGTATATGCCTTGGTGATTGAAAGCTGTCCGCCTGCTGCCGATGCCCCTGCAAGCAGCAGGAATATGAGCTGTATGGCACTCATCGGCTCATACTCTATTATCATAAAAGGCAATGTCACAATACATGAAAATACCGAGAAAAACATGACTATAACCGGGCCTCTCTCACCGCTCTGGCCTAATTTTCTGACAAATGTATACGCAACACCCGCGCCGAATCCGCCGCATACCCCGATGAGGGCATATACAAACTGCATATTCATGGACGGCTTAACAACAAAAACCGCTCCGGCAAATGCCGCCGCAACGCATATCCACTCGATTATGTTTGCTTTTTCTTTGAGTATAAAATAAGACATTATAATTGCGAAGAAAGGTGACAGCTTGTTAAGTATATTGGCGTCCGCTATGTTGAGCCTGTCGACCGCATAGAAATTACATATGAGTCCGACGGTTCCAAAGAAGCTTCTTAAGAAAAGTCCCGGAATACTCTGCTTATGAATCCTGAACTTCTCTTCGCTTCTAAGAAGCATGA
>ERZ1034753.834-NODE-834-length-10628-cov-4.560768_pt1 | contig 10628 bp, 7 predicted proteins | sample MGYA00520702_ERZ1034753 | MGnify/ENA primary metagenome ERZ1034753 (study PRJEB33766, sample SAMN09781700) | gut metagenome | biome: gut microbiome | host: Homo sapiens | place: Madagascar | study: EMG produced TPA metagenomics assembly of the PRJNA485056 data set...
GTCCAGGAGAAGCTGTAATTCCTTCAGTGCAAAAATGGGAGCGGGAAACCGCTCCTTTTTGCGTATTTGGAATCATTTTTATTATTTTTCTATCATTTCAGCAAGCAAAACAATGCGAATAGTATAAAAATGATGCATAAAGGGCCTTTCTTTATCTATCTATCAGCACGTTATGACGCATCATCAGCGCATCATCCACAGGTTTTCAATGCGCACCATGGGCACCACCACCTCTTCGCGTGTGCTGTCGGCAAAGCATAGCAACAAGAAGGCGCGACCTTCATTGCGGGCGGTGTCGGCAGTGGCGTGTATCAGGTCTACGCGAGCGAGGCCATGATGGTCGTCGTTCATTTGTGCCACATACATACGAGCATTGTCAATAAGCTGCGAGCGATAGCTACTGGGGATAGAGTCGGGTCGATAGAAACCATCTACAAACACGTCGTAGCGGCCGTGCAGCAGGTTTTCATAATACAGCTTGGCGGTGCGGCCCGCCATTTCGCTGGGGTTGTCGCCACCCTTGCTGCCACAGGCAATAACCAGTATGGCAGCAAGGATAACGACCAAGACAGAATATCTGTGTTTCATTCTGTTCACATTATCTGTGCATTGATATTATTTCTGGCGTATAAACACGTTGATGGGGCAACCGTGCATAGGCCAGTTCTCACGAATTTTGTTTTCAAGGAAGCGACGATAGGGCTCCTTGATATATTGCGGCAGGTTTGCGTAGAACACAAACGAAGGTATCTGTGTGTTAGGCAGCTGTGTGCAATATTTAATCTTAATATATTTACCCTTGGTTGATGGTGGTGGGTAAGCCTCGATAAGGGGCAACATTACCTCGTTCAGTTTAGCGGTGCCCACCTTGGCCTTTCGGTTCTGATATACCTCTTTCGCCATTTCAAGCACCTTGAAGATACGCTGTTTAGTGAGGGCTGAGGCAAAGACGATGGGGAAGTCGACAAACGGTGCCATGCGCTGACGAATGGCGTTCTCGAAGGTCTTTATCACGGCTTGGTCTTTGTTTTCTACCAGGTCCCACTTGTTTACCACTACCACCAGCGACTTGTTATTGCGCTGTATGAGCTGGAAGATGTTCATATCCTGAGCCTCGATGCCACGGGTGGCGTCAATCATGAGGATGCAGACATCTGAGTTTTCGATGGCGCGGATAGAGCGCATTACCGAGTAGAACTCGAGGTCTTCTGACACTTTGTTCTTACGACGAATACCAGCCGTATCGACGAGGTAGAAGTCGAAGCCAAACTTGTCAAAACGTGTGTAGATGCTGTCGCGTGTGGTGCCTGCAATCTCGGTTACGATGTTGCGGTCTTCGCCAATAAAGGCATTGATAATGCTGCTCTTGCCAGCGTTAGGGCGGCCCACCACGGCAAAGCGAGGTATGCCGTCTTCGGTTTCGTCGTCGGTGGTGATAGGCAGCTTGTCGAGCACCATGTCGAGCAGGTCGCCCGTGCCGCTACCTGTAGCCGAACTGATGCACTGGGGGTCGCCCAGGCCGAGCGAATAAAACTCGGCAGCATCATATATCTGGTCGTTGTTATCGGTCTTGTTTGCTACCAGGATGACGGGCAACTTTGATCGGCGAAGGATGGTGGCCACGTCTTGGTCCCAGTCGGTAAGGCCCGTCTGCACGTCAACGAGGAAGAGCACCAGGTCGGCCTCCTCAGTGGCTACGAGCACCTGTCGGCGAATAGCGTCTTCAAACACGTCGTCTGAGTTTACTACCCATCCACCCGTGTCTACCACTGAAAATTCGCGTCCGTTCCACTCACACTTGCCATACTGTCGGTCGCGTGTGGTGCCTGCCGTGTCGCTCACGATGGCGCGGCGCGACTTGGTCAGTCGGTTAAACAATGTCGATTTGCCCACGTTGGGGCGTCCTACGATTGCTACTAAATTTGCCATTTCTGTTTCTTAGTCTGTTGTTTCCCCTCTTCTTGTTATATTTGTTTGAAAGAAAGAGGGCCGGATGTGGTCTCTGCATCCATGTTAATAATTTGCCGGAGCCGACCATGCTCTGGCCCTCGCCCCTTTGGCGAGAGTGTGCCCTCTTTTCTATTCAGGGCTTTTTTAATTCATAATTCATGTTTCATGATTCTTGATTCATGATGAATTATTCATATTCCATTATGAATTATGAATTAAAAATCATTCAGGGTTATATCCAAAGCTGTCGAGCTCTCGTTTTGAGCTACGCCAGTCTTTATCCACCTTTACATATGTTTCAAGATAGATATGTTTGCCGAAGAATTTTTCCAGTGTCTTACGAGCCTCGGTCGACATCTTCTTCAGTGCCACGCCACGGTGTCCGATGATGATGCCCTTTTGCGAGTCGCGCTCAACATATATCACGGCATGAATGTTTATCTTGTCTTGCTCCTCCTTAAACATATCTACGCGCACCTCTACCGAGTAAGGAATTTCTTTATCGTAGTAGAGCAATATCTTTTCGCGAATAATTTCAGATACGAAGAAGCGGGCTGGCTTGTCGGTGAGCTGGTCTTTGTCGAAATAAGGGGGCGACGGTGGCAGCAGCTCTTGTATGCGCTTCATCAGTATGTCGGTGCCAAACTTGTTCTTGGCCGATATGGGCAGTATCTCGGCGTTAGGCAGCAGCGTGTGCCACTTCTCTACAATGTCGCCCAGCAACTTTTGGTCGCTCTGGTCAATCTTGTTAATGAGCAGCAGCACGGGTATGGTCATCTTCTTCACCTTATCGAGGAAGTCCATGTTCTTCTCGGGGTTCTCTACCACATCGGTAACGTAGAGCAGCACATCGGCATCTTGAAGGGCCGACTCGGAGAAGGCGAGCATCGACTCTTGAAGCTTATAGTTGGGCTTAAGCACGCCTGGGGTGTCAGAAAATACTATCTGTGCATCGTCGGTATTAACGATGCCCATGATGCGGTGGCGCGTGGTTTGCGCCTTAAAGGTGGCGATGCTGATACGCTCGCCGATGAGCTGGTTCATCAGCGTAGACTTACCCACATTGGGGTTGCCCACAATATTTACAAATCCTGCCTTGTGCATTTAAAGTGTTTCTATTATTTCATAAAGAAGACGTATCGACATTCTTTATGATTGATTACATGTAATTTGTGTGCAAAGTTACTCATTTTTTTCAATATATCGGTTCATATCTTCCCGAATTATCAAGTGTTCAATGGGTTATAGCATTGCATATTATACAAAAAAGGTGCATAAAAACCTTTCGTTAAGATTTTTATGCACCTTTCTTTATGAATGTTTTATTAATGCTTGATAAATGTTTACTTCACAGCTCTTACAGCTCGGCCTAAAACGCGGGGGCCGCAGCCTATTGTGGGGCATTGCTCGTCGCTCCTGAACATATACGACACGGCACGTCCTGAATGTTTCAAGTCGTCAAGAATGGAGGGGTCGTAAGCACTGTGGTCGTGTGTGTTAACATCGCACAGTTCGCCACAGAGGTAGTCGCCTTCTGTTTTACGATCCCATACGCCATTTTCGTTGCCATAGCCTGTGCAGGGGAAGAAAATTTTGTTGCCGTTAGGCCCAGTGCCCATCAATCCCTTGCAACCTTTATAGGTGGTTCGTTTAAATGTGCAGTGGGTTAGCAGCTCGTCAACCTCTTTCCTCGATGGCATGTGCCATCCGTTGCCCCATGTGGCGTGTGCCACGTCGTCGTTGCTGCCTATGAGGGCCGTTTTTCCTTTGTCCAAGGTATATTTGCTGTATGAGTCATCAAAATAGTGTGTAAACTTTTTCTTACTTTCGGTCTCGCCCCAAGCATACAGGCCGCCAGGGTCTTCGGCCTTCGTGGCACCTATGTTCCATCCTGCCCAAATGGTGCCGCTGGGCAAACCGAGGTCTATTTCTTGCGTAAAAGTGGGCTCGGCATTGGCCACGGCTTCTGTTTGTGCTGAGGGTGTCGACTTGTTATATGCTACATAGAAAACAGCTACAAGCGCTATGCAGATGGCTGCCAGCCATATGGCAATTTTCTTGTAGCTGAACCTCTCATCCTCCTCGTCGTCGTTCTCGTCATCGTCTTCTTCAGGTTCTACTACATCTATGGGGTGCGCGTTATTCGCAGGCTGGGCATGGCTTGCGGGCTGTTCATAATCGGTGTCTTCGTCTTCAAGAACCGTGTCTTCGCTCGCTACGCTGCCGTTGATGGCAGCAATGGCTTGCAGCATCTCGTTCATAGATTGAAAACGTTGCTTGCGCATGGGCGACATGGCCTTCTCTACCACGGCAATGGTGGCTGCGCTCACGCCAGCCTGTTGTAAAAGCAGGGTGGGGAACCCATCGTTCAATATCGTTGAGGCTTCGGGCGGTGTTTGCCCCGTCAGCATCTTAAACAGCGTGGCGCCCAGCGCATAAATGTCGAGCGTTACGGGTATCGTGCCATCTTGCTTGAAGTTGGCTTGCTCAATGGGCGCATAGCCCGGCGTGCCCAAACCTATTGATGTGCTCGACTCGGGTTCGCCCTTTTCATCATACTGTTTTGATAGGCCAAAGTCGATGAGCAGCAAGTTGCCCGCCTTATCGCGCATAATGTTCTTGGGCTTCAGGTCGAGGTGAATAATGTTGTGGCTGTGCATATAGTCCAGCGCCTCGCCCACCGTGCTGATGCTGGTTAGCGCCTCGTGTTCTTTTAGTCGACCCTTCGACAGAATATATTGGTCAAGCGTGTTGCCATCAATATGTTTCATTACATAATAGGTGGTGTTGTTTTCGTCAAACACGTCAACCACCTGCACAATGTTTTTATGATGAAGCTTGGCAAGGTTTTCGGCCTCTTTTCTAAATTTGTGCCTATAGTCTTTCACCAGCGTGTTTTGTGTGCCCTCAATGTTGGCTCCGTCGCTGGTGCGCACATTGATGTCTTTCATGTAAAACTCTTTCACGGCCACGTCAACCGTAACATCCATCTGCCCCAGTGGCCCATTCATCTGCACACGTGTGTTGGCCATATAGGTGATGCCGAAGGTGCCAGCCCCCAGCACTTGCGAGATGGTGTATTTGCCTTTCTGTAAGGTTGTTCCTGCTTTTAATGCGTTCATATTGTTTCGTTTTTTATCCAGTGGCATTGTTTATTGTGCAAATAAACAAATAGATACATAAACATACATATGTCATACCCATGATAAAGGGCGTTTAGTTGTTGCAAAAATACTATTTTTCTTTTATAAATGAAAGAAAAAGACGAATTATTGAGTGCAAGTTTTGTCCTATCAAAACTTCCAGCGCAGTTGCACCTCTATATCGGTCTTCGACGAGCGCCCTATGCGTTGCAGCCCCGAGCCAATGGCCGAGCGGTCGAAATAGTTGGTGGTGGCGGCCTTGGCCATTAGCATGAGGCGAGGCGAGAGGTCGGCACGAAAGCGGGCCGAATAGTGTATGCCGCGTCCGTAGAACATGGGAAAAGAAAAGTCGTATAGCAAGCCACGCTCATATACATATAGTCGGCTGTCATAATCGTCTGTGCAGAAATAGGTTAGTGCTGCATCGGCAGTGAGCCATTGGTGCGTGAGGCCGAGGTTCTGCATGGCGAGGAACCCCAGACTGTGGTCGGCGCCTGAGGTGTAGGCCGACCCATGTAGCTGGGTGCTGGCATGCCATGTGCCGCGCGACAGGGTGGCCGCCAACTTCAGACGTTGTGTAAGCCTGTTGTCGAGGGCGTCGTGCTGAGCATTGTCGTGCTGCTGGGTGCGTAAGCGGTAGCTGGCATTGAAGGTGAAGGAAGGGTAGGCGAGGCGTAACGACAGTTGGTGGTCAGAGCTGTGCGAGGCAAACGAGATGCCGTAGCGTGGCCAGGCCGACTGTGCCCAGTCGGTATAGGCTGATAGCGTGGCGTGCCCCGACAGCATAAGTTGGGCACCCAGATATAGGCCGTGCTCGTTGCTGGTGTCGCGGTTGGTGCCAAAGGCGCTGCCCATGAGGGCGTGGTAGCGGTAGGCGTAATAGCGGTGAACGGCGGTAAGGGTGAGGGCCGACCACGGTTCGTACGAGACAGTGTGCAAGGCTGCCCATCCACCGTCGACGCTGGTAGCCGTCTCGCCTGCCACTTGCAGTTTGGGCCCCATCCAGCTGTAGCTGAGCGCTGCATAGCTAAAGTGCTTGCCTTGTGGATAATAGTGTTTATAGGGTGTGTCGGTGTCGGGTCGCAACTGTCGGTTGTAGCCCATGGTGAGGGCCGATGCTGAGATGCGAAATCCGTTCTTTGCCCACGCCACACTGGCGGCGCCCACCATTTGCTGCGTGTTGCGTCGACGTTGCATCTCGCTCTCAGTGCGGTGGTAGCCTGTCTTTAGCAGTGTCTTCACAGTTTCGCCATCGGCGTTCAGCGTGGCATCGACGTTGCGGATAGAAAACAAGGTGGTAAGTTCAAGTGTGTTTGTTAGCTGTATTGTGGCTGCAGCCCCTTGCAGGTAAGGGCTTTCCTGTCTCGACGAGTGGGCCCGTAGCCTGTTCTCGGTACGCCCCAGCGTGCCCAGTGCCATGGCCTTGCCCAGGGTGAAATCGGTGTTTAAGATGAGGCCCATGCCCAGCCGAGCGCGGTATCGTCCCACCACCGCAGTCTTTATTCGCCCCACATTGCGCATGATGGCGTAAAAGCTGTAAAAGTCGTAGCCCCAGCGGTTTTGCTGTGTGAAGAAAGGCTCGCCCGCATCTTGTGCTGCCGTCAGTCCTACCTCCAGTTTTCGGCCATAGCCTGTCTTGAAACGCAGCCAGTGCCTATATTTTGGCCCAAGATATCCACGTTTGGCCCCCAACAGGTCGCCATCGCGGTTATAGAGAGGGGCGCGAAAGGCGGCCGTTAGTTCGCTACGTGTGTGGTGCAGCAAGGTGTCGAGAGGGGGAAGTGGCGCACGTCTCGGCCCTTCGCCTGCATAAACAAAGCATTGTATGAGGCGCAATGTGGCAAGGTCGAGGGTGGGCACCATCGACAGCTCGGCCACCGACTGTACAGGGCCGTAGCGGTAGACGTATTCGCCGATGTCGTTAATCTGTTTATCAGTAAGGAACGCCATGCGTTGCAGGTCGGCACGCGTGGCCGTGTTTAGGTTTATCTTGTGGGCAGACAGTTCGGCCAGTTCGTCATACAGCGTCTCAGCCATTTCGTCTTCTACCTCTTCATCGCCCACCCACATTTCATAATAGTGCTGCCACGTGTCGCCCTCGTCTTGTGCCTGCACCTGTACCAATAAAAAGGGGTTGAAGACAGCTAATGCCATCAGCATCATAGCAGTCTTCAATCTGATATATCCTTGCTTGTTATTGTGTGTCATAGGTATGCGTCAATAGGTGTTTATAAGGGCTTGGTTGATGCTTTTCTCAATATGCAAACTTACACAAAAATAGTGATACCATGCACCACTTTCTTCATTTTTTTTGTTTTATGGCAAAAATAGTTGTTTCACTCTTTGCAGCTACCTGCTTAGGTGATACGTCGTTTATGGGCACAAAAAAAGACAAGCGTTATGCCTGTCTTCTATATTGTATTTCTACAACTCTCTCTTTTAAATTTCTCTTTATGTTTAGTAGCCCGTTTCAAGGCTCTCTCAAATTCTTCTTTACGTACGAACAATGAATATATGTATATTTCTATCTTTTCTTTTCATTGTTTGTCTCTTTTCGTCTGAAAGTGTGCGGGCTGTTGCCGCTCCCTTCCTCAGAAAGTGTGGGGAGAACGTTGCTTATCGCATGTTATCGTTCACTCTCACCCACATACCCATTGCAGCCATTGCTGCAAATAGGTTGATCATCATCGTCATGTTCATCTTTCTAAAACCTTTCTTATCTTTCTTTTCAATCCTAAATCATCTACACAATCATCTTTCTATACCATCTTTCAACTAAAAACCTCAATTCATCATCTTGTGTTCATCTTTACCTTTATTCATCATTGAGACTAATTATTGCTATTTCTCAACAGACCTTTACTCTGAAATTCTTTTTCATCTTTCAGTCTCAAAACCTTTTTCCAATCTATTGCCTTAAAAAACTTTAATGCCTTATTTCTTAAAACCTAATCTATATTATGTTTCCTGATCAATCTTAATAGCCTTTACTTTATCTTTCAATGCTTATCTTGTTGTTTATACCTTTACGTTACGCGCATCGCTGCGGGTGTGATTATTTCTTTTTGACAATGCAAAGGTAACATTGTTTGCGCGCACACACAAACATTTTCATGTTTTTTTAATACCTTTTATTATTAATTTTGATATAGGTCAAAGAAGAATTGTGCTCGCACACATAATATTTGTTGTAATTGATAAGTTGACGAGTTGCCAACGTGCAAACTCGTCAACTTATAAACTTACAAACTTATCTCACCACAACCTTTTGTGCATGTGTTTGCTTTCCGTCAGATATGCGAAGGATGTATACGCCCTTCTTTTGTCCTTCGGCCGAGATGGTGACGGTGTTTCCTGCATTGCTTACTGAAGCCACCTGATGTCCATACATATTATATAATGTAGCCGTCATGGCCACGGCGCCAGCGGTATAAGCCTCGAAGGTGTTTCCGTTGAGCGAGCGAAGCATGAAGTCTTTACCTGCTGCGATGGGCGAAAGGCCCGTAGCCTTCTGGTCGAGAATATATTTCAAGCCCGCATAAGCATCAATCTTTCCGCTGCCAGCCTGGTTTCCATCGCCAGCTTTTGTATAATAATTGTCGGTGGTGCAGTGGTTGTCTGATATGGCCGTTTTCTGTGCGATATCACGTATCTGTGTATGTGTGAGTGTGGGGTCGGCTTCGAGCCACAGTGCGCAGATGCCCGACATATAGGGTGTGGCCATTGACGTACCGCTCATCTGTCCAAACTCATACACTGTTCCATCTACTGTTATCTGCTGTGCCACTTCTTCTTCAAGGCTTTCAGTATAACGGTTGAAGCTTGATATCAACAACATACCAGGGGCGCATACGTGAGGCAGCACTCTGTTGTCTGCCAATTTTCCATAGCTTGAGAAGAAGGAAATGTTGCCCGTTTTGTTTCCGAATTTAGTGCCATAGAAGACATCTTTGATGCCATAGGTTGCTCCGTCAATCGATTTATACGAAACTGCCGTATTAAACGATCCCACCACGATAGGCTCTGTGCCACAAGCAATGGTGTTGATGGTGCCGTCGTGTGTCATGTCCATATCACATTTGGGCACGTCGGTATCGAAGGAGGTGATGCTCTCAAGATAGCTGGTAACGGTTTGTCCTGCCTTTCCTCTCACCACATATCCTAAAGAGCAATTGTTGGCCAAAAGTGTAATGTCAGAGATGGTAAGCAGATAGCCTTTCATGCCATTGTCAATGTTTTCGCTTTCAACCGACACGGTGCCTTTGAACATATTGTTTGAATAGGTTTGCTTTTTGCCATTAGGGTTTGCAGCGTTAACAAATTTCCACGTTTTCTTTATCGAACCAGTGTTGCTATTATACACCACGATATCAATTTCTACCTGCTGTTCAGGATTGGTTACCGTGAAATAGTTGTATAATTCAGGAACATCAATCTCGCCGTCTCCATCAAGATCCGAATAATAAGCTGCCTTCATGGTTTCGTTTTCGGCACCTGTAAAGGTGCGACGCTGTACGATGTCATAGTCGGCCTCGTTTCCAGCGGCAATGCAGACCACGACATCATATTTTTTAATAAACTCGTCAATGAACGCGGCTTCAGGGTCGGTGGTATCGTGGCTGCCCGCATTGGCACCATACGACATGTTAAGCACGAGGCGTTTGTCGCCATTCGTCTTACACCAGTTCACCATTTTGTCAAACACGTCATAGTCGGTTTCATGGTAAGGTATGGGGCCCATCAGCAAGTCGGCATCAGGAGCCACGCCCTTTGTTTGGTAAGCTGCGCCTTGATAGCAGCCAGCAGCAATACCGCTCACATGTGTGGCATGGCTCTCCTGTTCATCGTCGGTTTTGAAAGCGGCTATTTCGTCTGGTGTGGTGAGATAGGTCAGTGCATCGCCTTCTTTAGCGGCATAGCCTATCATCTTGAAACGGCTCTTGCCTTTGTCATCAAGAAACATGATATGGTTGGGGTCGAAACCATCGTCGAGCACACCTATGGCCACCCCTTTTCCTGTGTAGGGCTGTTTCAGGTCGGTGCCCAACTGTATTTTATCTACGCCCGTAACTTTATGTGCCTTATTTAGCAAGAGGCGTTTCTTGCGCTTAGCAAAGCTGATGAATTCGATATCGTTGCGCTCGGCCAAGCTTTCTAACTTGTCGAGGCGGATGGTGGCAATGGCAAAATGGTTCACAACCGTTGAAAGGGTTACGCCCTCTGCTTCCAGGGTGGCGGCATCGCATCCAGGTGTCATCTTTACAATGGCACGCAAGGTGCGGTTATCCATCTGCTTGCGCAGCGCCTTCAGACTGTTGCCCGTGGCCTTGCTTTGTGCAATGGCGGTTTCTTCCTGTGTCTGCAGTTTGGCAAGCTCCAGCTTGCTGGCAGCATTAATCTTTCCGCTCTTTTTGAGCTGGTCATAATCGATGGCCATCGCTCCTTGTGCAAGGAGAAGGGCACAAATGAGTGAGTAGATTTTCTTCATACTTTTTTTAGTTAGTATATTCGTGTGTAAATTCTCTTTATTTTTAT
>ERZ1034753.837-NODE-837-length-10582-cov-5.562173_pt1 | contig 10582 bp, 4 predicted proteins | sample MGYA00520702_ERZ1034753 | MGnify/ENA primary metagenome ERZ1034753 (study PRJEB33766, sample SAMN09781700) | gut metagenome | biome: gut microbiome | host: Homo sapiens | place: Madagascar | study: EMG produced TPA metagenomics assembly of the PRJNA485056 data set...
GCTAGATGGATTCGTCTTAACTTAATAGCATTACCCTCTAGGGGAAGGTGCCCCGCAGGGGCGGATAGGGCACTGGCGGTATGAAAGAGAGCGGGAAGGAACATCTCAAGCAGGCGATTTATGAAAGCACCCGAGCGCCGCTCCACGTCGATTTTTATAAAGGGCGATGCCCGAAGGCTGGAGGATAGAAGTCAGATGTCTGGCATCTGATATCTGATGCCTCCTAGTCTCCTAGTCTAATCCCTAATCCCCAGCTGCCAGTCACCAGTCACTATTGATACAGTACATCCAGCACGGCGCACGCCTCAGCTGCGGTCAGCTGGCCGGGTGCGCTGGCTTTCGAGCCGGCCGCGAACGTGATGGGAGCGCCCAGATCGCTGCCCGCGATGCGGGTGAGCTGACCCGCCTGCCCCATACCGATCGCGATGACCGGCGTCTCCGGAAGATCCTCCCGGACACGGGCTGCCGCCGAGAGGAGCGACGCGGTATCACGAGGCACTCGTGGCATGACCGCGATCTTCAAAATATCCGCCTTGAAGGACGCCATATTTTCATACGTATCGATCAGCTCTGTCTCGCTCATTGCCCGCTGGAACTTGTGATAGCTCATCAAGACGGGGATCCCCTGCTCATGCGCCTGCTTGATCAAAACCTTCGTATCGAGTACTTCATGCCCATACTCCACATCAAGCACATCCGCCCAGTGCGAACGGATAATGAGAGAGAGCAGCGACACGTACTCACCGCCCGGGGTCTTGTGCGCCCCGCCCTGGCTCTTCGTGCGCACCGTCGTCAAAAGAGGTACATCCTTGAAATGCCTGCGGATGACCGCATAGGCAGTTTCCAGATCTTTTGTCGCATGGAAATCCTCTTGATTCAAGAGATAGTCCACACGCCACTCGAGCATATCCAAAGGACAGGATGATAGTGATGCGCATTCCTTTTCCAGATCCTCCAGTGTGGAAGAGACCAGCGGAACGCAGATCTTCGGCCGTCCGCTGCCGATGGTAAGATGTCTGATATTCATAGAGTTCACGCTTTCTGTAAAAACAGGGCTCCAGATGCGCCCATGGATGACCCCAGGAAAAGGTTTCATGGGGCTGAGGGCTCTGGTGATGGTTTTCCCGCGTCGCCTTCCCCTCGAGGGGAAAGCGATGCGAAGGGTTGGATAGGGCAGGGGCGGTATGGAAGACAGATGGGATAAAGGCCCTAATCCCTAGATACCAGTCCCTAATCCCCAGTCCCCCCTCCAACTTCTCCCTTCTCACATGTTCTCTCCCATGCTATAATAGGAAAGATTCATGCGTTTGTAGCTCAGCTGGATAGAGCGGCGGTTTCCTAAACCGTGTGTCGGGGGTTCGAATCCCCCCAAGCGCACCAAGCAAAGCACTCCGAAAGGAGTGCTTTTTTGTTTGGATTCCGGATTAGCCCGTGGGGCGTGCCGCCCCTTGATCGCGGCTGAAAGCTCTACTCAAATGAGGAATGAGGAATGGTGGTGCGGCGCATAAAAAATGAAGCGCCGCGAGTATATATGGGGCGATGCCCGAAGATTTTGTGGATAACAGGTTTCCCGTTTGGCGTTTACAAACATGGTCCGCCTGACCGCGAACGAAAAAGATTCGAGGGCTTCGCTCGAAATGATGATACGGGAGAGCCTAACGTCTCCTAGTCCCTAGTCCCCAGTCACTAGTCACCAGCCACCAGTCAAAACAGCTTTTTGATCTTTGCGAGAATCCCTTTCTCCTTTTTTTCTTCTTTGGGTGGAGCCGGTTTCTCGATCTCCTGCGCGGGAGCTTCCTTCGGCTTTCCGGCCTCGCTCGGGCAAAAGGGGGCGGGCGCGGTGAAGGTGGGCATCCGCAGGACCGGAGGTGCCATGATCTTCGGCTTCACGATATGACGGGTGCGGGCGGCGGGGCGGGCTTCGCTTCGGCCGTAGGGGACATAGTGGTACGCCCCCGAGGAAGGATCCGGGACATTTCTGTCGCAGATGTACTTCGTGCCGTTGAAATCAATGCCGCGGAGACGTTCGAGCAGCATGGAGGCCATGACCTGCGGGGAGAAGTAGGAGAAGGGCAGCGATGGCGCCATGCGGGCGATGGAGGAAAGGAAGGAGCCTTTCACATCGTCCATCGTCATATGCAGCCCTTTCCTGATCTCATCCATGAGCAGGATCATGCCCTTCTGCGTCGGGAAAAGGTTCTCGTAGGGCACGAGATTGTTCTTATTGCCCATACCGGACATATCCATGAAGAAGACGAGGTACAGGTAGGGCAGTGCGTAGTCATTGTGCTTGATGCGGATGTAGAAATTCGCCACGGTATAGTACATGTTGCGCAGCTTCGACCATTCCCCTGCCATGGTGTAGAGGGAGATCTTCTGCTGAAAAGCGCGGTAAAGGATGCCGCGGGCGGTGTAGGACTCGCCGCGGGCGGAGAGAGCGGTCTGCGACTCACCGATCTCGCCCTCGGTCAGACCGTAGTTCTCACGGACGTTCAGTACGTAAGCCATGTGGTGTCCGACCTCCGCCTGCCCTTCCTTGGTAAGGACGTAGATCTTCGGGACGCCATGAGCATAGTCCTTCTCCGGCACTTTGGCGATGACACGGCCCACGAGCTCGGCGTGTGTGCCTTCACCGGAGAGATCGTATCGTTTGAGAAAATCAGAGAGCGCTTTGTCCGGCAGCATGGTGAGCGTCTCCTGCGGACGGCTCATGCGGATCCAGCCGTCATCAAAAAGCTCTCCGATGCGGTCATTCGCATCACGCCCGTAGATGCTCTCTTTATAGGGTGGCACCTTGTGGTGCGCCGGCTTGCCATCGAAGTAATCCAAGAGCAGGATGTCTTTGATCGATAGTCCCATGGTATCCCTCCTTTCTTCCGTAATTCAGATGGGCGAACGATGAAAGGTCGATCGTCCGTCACAAAAAATGGGATCGGGCATCGCCCTTCTTCTATGGACGGCGAAGCTGCCGTCACCATTTCTCTTTTTGTATCATCGCTATGTATCCATCCTCAAGTATAATACAGCCGGGGCATGCTTGGCAATCAAAAAGGCGATGCCTGATAACGGGCATCGCCTTTTGATCATGAGAGAACGAGGTGCAATGGGGATCACGGAAACATTGGATCTCCGTATCGTCAGCCTTCCCCTCGAGGGGAAGGTGCCCCGAAGGGGCGGATAGGGCACCAGCGGTATGAAAGAGAGCGGGAAGGAGTGTTTCAAGTACATCGTTTATGAGAGTACCCGAGCGCCGCTGACGCGGTCCCCCTTCCCCGATGGGGAAGGCTTAGGCGGAGCGACGCTTCGTGTCGATTTTTATAAAGGGCGCTGTCCGAAGGCAGGTGGATAACAGGTTTCCCGTTTATGGTTTCTGGCACCCTCCGTTTCACCGCGAATAACAAAGATGTCTCGCTCACACTCGAAATGACGACACAGGAGTCTGCTGTCCCCCACTCACTCGAGGCGCCTAATCCCCAGCCACTAATCCCTAGCTACTAGTCACCAGTCACTAGTCACTATTTCCCAAACTTCTTGTCATACGCTTTTCTGATAGATTCTTCGCGTGTGAGGCCTTCTGCCATGCCTGTCCTGATCGCTTCTTCCATGGCCTCGTATTCCTTCGGGATGACCTTGGTGAAGCGGGAGTAGTAGACATCCCAGCGTGCAAGGATGGATTCCGCCCTGCGGCTTCTGGTCGAGAGGTAGTGGGCGTCGATCAGCTTCTTGACACTTGCGATCTCCGCTTTGTCCGTGAGCGGTTCCAAATGGATCAGCTCTTGATTGCACAGGCGTTCATCGAGGTCGAGCACATAAGCGACGCCGCCGGACATACCGGCTGCGAAGTTTTTGCCCGTCTCGCCCAGGATGATGACCTTGCCGCCGGTCATGTATTCGCAGCCGTGGTTGCCGATGCCTTCGACGACGACGGTCGCACCGCTGTTTCTGACGCAGAAGCGTTCCCCGGCTTTGCCGGAGACGAAGGCTTCCCCGCTTGTCGCGCCGAAGAAGGCGACGTTTCCGATGATGACATTGTCTTCCGCACGGAAGGTGGCTTCTCTCGGCGGATAAATGATGATCTTGCCGCCGGAAAGGCCCTTGCCGACGTAGTCATTCGCATCGCCTTCCAGGGTGAGCGTCAGGCCCTTCGGGATGAAAGCGCCGAAGCTCTGTCCCGCAGAGCCGACGAAGGAGAGGGATATGGTGTCTTCGGGCAGTCCTTCATCGCCGTAGCGGCGGGAGATCTCGCTGCCAAGGATGGTGCCGGTGACGCGGTCGGTGTTCTTGATGAAGAGCTTTGCGATGACGCGCTTCTGCTCGTCGAGAGCCGGCTTGCACATGCGGACGAGCTTGGCCATATCGAGGGTCTTTTCGATCTCATGATCCTGTGCCTTCATGAAATGGTGACCGACGGTGATGTCTGTATACGGACGGAAGAGCAGGGCATCGAGAGAGAGGGTATCTGCCTTCTTGCTGCCGGTGAAGCTCTTCTGCTTCAGGCGGTCGCTTCGGCCCACCATGTCTTCGAGCTTGTGGAAGCCGAGGTGTGCCATGATCTCACGCAGGTCTTCTGCGACGAAGCGCATGTAGTTCATCACATACTCGGGCTTTCCGGCGAAGCGTTTCCTGAGCTTCTCATCCTGCGTGCAGATACCGAAGGGGCAGGTATTTTTGTTGCAGACGCGGAACATCTGGCAGCCGATCGCGATGAGCGGCCCGGTGCAGAAACTGAAGAGCTCTGCGCCCAAGAGGCAGGCGATGGCTGCATCCCGGCCAGTCAGGAGCTTTCCGTCCGTTTCGAGCTTCACGCGGTCGCGGAGCTGATTCAGGAGGAGGACCTGCTGCGCTTCGGAAAGTCCAAGCTCCCATGGAAGTCCCGCATGGCGCATGCTGGTCCTGGGCGATGCCCCCGTGCCGCCATCGCAGCCGCTGATGGTGACACCGTCGGCTTTCGCCTTGACGACACCGGCCGCAATGGTACCGACACCGGCGCCGGCGGTGAGCTTGACATTGATCTCCGCCTTGTGGTTGGCATTCTTCAGGTCGAAGACAAGCTCTGCTAGGTCTTCGATGGAGTAGACATCATGGTGCGGCGGCGGCGAGATCAGGGCTACGCCCGGGGTGGAGTGGCGTGTCTTGCCGATGGCCGGATCGACCTTGCTGCCCGGAAGATGTCCGCCTTCGCCGGGCTTGGCTCCCTGCGCGCACTTGATCTGGATCTCTTTGCCGTGGACGAGGTAATTCCCCGTGACACCGAATCGTGCTGTCGATACCTGCTTGATCTCGTCATTGACCGAAGAACCGTCAGGGAGCGGCGCGAAGCGCTCGGTGTCCTCGCCGCCTTCACCGGTGTTGCTGCGGCTGCCGAGGGCATTCATAGCTTTCGCGATGCACTCATGGGCTTCCTTGCTGAGTGCGCCATAGCTCATCGCGCCGGTACGGAAATGATGCACGATGGAGTCCACGCTCTCGACCTCTTCGATCGGGATGCTGCATCCGGCAGGGTAATTGAATTCCAGAAGGTCACGAAGACGGATGAGCGGCTCATTGACCACCTTCGCAAATTCCTTGTAGACCTCATAGCTTTCCGTGCGGCATGCCCGCTGCAGAAGGCGGATGGCCTCCGGCGTCAGGATATGCGGTTCGTCGCCATTCCGGTGATACATATAGACATCGCCGGAGGAGAGTCCCTTGGTCCCCTCATACGCCGCCTCGTGGCGCATCTCGGCTTCCTTGGCGATCTCCTTCAAGCCAATGCCTCCGATCGGAGAGCTGATGCCGCCGAAATATTTCTCCGCCACCTCCTTGCCGATGCCGACAGCCTCGAAGATCTGCGCGCCGTGGTAGCTCTTGACGGTGGAGATCCCCATCTTGCTCATGACGCCCAGGATGCCGTTCACCGCTGCCGTGAGGTAGTTTGCGAGCGCTTCCTTCGCGCTCTTGCCATGCAGGCGGTTCTTGTCCGCGAGATCCTTCACCGTCTCCAGTGCCAGATACGGATTGATCGCCGTCACGCCGAAACCGATCAGCGCGGCGAAATGATGGATCTCACGCGGCTCGCCCGACTCCAGAATGATACCGACATCCGGACGCACCTTCTCACGGATGAGATCATTGTGCAGCCCCGCCGAAGCGAGAAGCGCCGGGATCGCCATGTGATCCTTATCGACCCCACGGTCAGAAAGGATCAGGATATTCTTCCCGTCCCTGACCGCAGCAAGCGCCGCTGCGAAAAGCTCATGGAGCGCCTTCTCCATCGCACGGCCGCCGCCGGCCGCCGGATAGAGCAGCGAAAGCACGACCGGCTTCAGCTGGCTGCTTTCCAGATGCTTGATGACTTCCATTTCCTCATTCGTGATGAGCGGACGGTCGATGAAGAGCGCCGCCGTCCCCTTCTCATCCGGATCCATGATATTGGCCATGTTGCCGATCACGACCGAGGACGAGGTCACGATCCTTTCACGGACCCCGTCGATCGGCGGATTCGTGACCTGTGCGAAATTCTGCTGGAAATAGTCGTAGAGCAGCTGCGGCGCTTCCGACAGGACAGCGAGCGGCGAGTCCATCCCCATAGCGCCGATCGGCTCCTTGCCGTTCTCCGCCATCGGCGTCAGGATATCACGCAGATCCTCGACCGTATAGCCGAAATTCTTCTGCTCGAGAAGGAGATCCTCCGGCACTTCCGGCTCCTTCTCCTCCTTCACCAGATCCTTCAGATCGAGCAGATGCTCCTCGCACCACTTCGCATAGGGATGCGCCTTCGCCATCGTGTGCTTGATCTCCTCATCACTGATGATGCGCTGCTGCGCCGTATCGATGAGGAAGAGCTTGCCCGGTTCGAGGCGTCCTTTGTATAGTACATTCTCCTGATCGACCGGCACCGCCCCCACTTCCGAAGACAGGATGACACGGTCATCCTTCATGACATAGTAGCGCGCCGGACGCAGACCATTGCGATCCAGCATCCCGCCGATGGCGACGCCATCACAGAAGCACATCGCCGCCGGGCCGTCCCATGGCTCCATCATGAAATTGTGATACCGGTAGAATGCCTTCTTCTCCTCATCCATGGACGGATCCTTCTCCCACGGCTCCGGCATCATGACCATCATCGCATGAGCCAGCGAATGCCCCGCCATGTGGATGTACTCCAGGCAGTTATCAAACATCGCCGAGTCGCTCCCCGTGTCATCGACGACAGGGAAAGCCTTCACCAGCTCCGGATCGTTCGACGGGCGCGACTTGCTCTCACGCGCATTCAGCCAGTTGATATTACCCTTGATCGTATTGATCTCCCCATTGTGGACGATGTAGCGGTTCGGATGCGCACGCGCCCAACTCGGGAATGTATTCGTCGAAAAACGCGAATGCACCATCGCCATCGCCGTCTTATAGTCCAGATCCGACAGATCCAGATAGAAATGGCGCAGCTGCTCACTCGTCAGCATCCCCTTGTACACGATCGTGCGCGAGGACAGGCTGGCGATATAGAAATCCGTCCCCATGCCTTCCGAAAGCGGAATGATCTTCTTCTCCGCGAGCCGCCGGATGATGTAGAGCTTGCGCTCGAAATCCATCTGATCCCGAAGCGATGGATTCTTGCCGATGAAGACCTGCAGAAAACGCGGACGGATCGAGCGCGCCGCCTCACCGATGATGCTCTCATCGATCGGCACCTCGCGCCAGCCAAGGACCGTCTGTCCTTCCTCCTTCACGATCTCCTCGAAGACCCTCATCTGCTCCTTACGGAAATCCTCATAGCGGTGCGCAAAGATCATGCCGACACCGTACTCTCCCTCCGGCGGAAGCGAAAAGCCCAGCACCTCGCACTCGCGATGAAAGAAATCATGCGGGATCTGCGTCAGGATCCCCGCGCCATCCCCGCTTTTATGGTCTGCGCCCTCGCCGCCTCTGTGCTTCAGATTCTCCAGGATCTTTAAAGCATCATCGACAATACCATACGAGCGCTCGCCGCGGATATTCGCCACAAAGCCGATCCCGCAAGCATCATGTTCATGTCTGGGGTCATACAGCCCCTGCGCCTCTGGCAGATCTCTCCATTTTTTCATGCCCATTCCTTCTCTCCTACAAAAAAAGCCGAGCGAAAGCAGCGCTAGCTGCCTCGCCCGACTTCGGACCTTCCTATGAAGTGTGTAATTCGTATTATATCATGGAAGGAAATCGTTTGGAAAGAGAAAATTCAGAAATAATAAGTGACTGGGGACTGGTAGCTAGTGACTGGTGACTTGTGACTAGGGACTGGTGACCAGAAGACTGGAAGACTAAGAGACGTCAGACTCCCACATTGTCATTTCGAGCGAAGCGAGAAATCTTTGTCATTCGCGGGCAAGCGGTCGATGTTTAGAGCCCCAAAACGGGAAACCTGCTATCTTGAAAAATCGTTGACAAGCCGCGCCCATTAGGCATACGATGGGATAGTTAGTGACTGGTGACTGGGAGACTAAGAGACGTCAGACTCCCACATTGTCATTTCGAGCGAAGCGAGAAATCTTTGTCATTCGCGGGCAAGCGGTCGATGTTTAGAGCCCCAAAACGGGAAACCTGCTATCTTGAAAAATCGTTGACAAGCCGCGCCCATTAGGCATACGATGGGATAGTTAGTGACTGGGGACTAGTAACTTGACTGCCACCTTCGAACATCACCCCATATATATTCGCGGCGAAGCCGCCACCACCATTTCTAATTTCTCATTTCTCATTTCTAATTTCTAATTCCCTCTCCCCATTCATGCTATAATGAGACGACATTCCCATTTCCATACCACCAAGGAGGATCTCATCCATGAAAGAATTCAAACTCGCATTCGGCCGCGGCGTGCAGTCCGTCATGCTGCCGGAAGACCATATTTCTGACGTCTTGGAAGGCGTCCCGACACCCGCCTGCGACGTCAAAGAAGCGACCCTTGCCTCCATGCGAAGCCCGATCGGCAGCGCCCCGCTGAAGGAAGTCGTAAAGAGCGGCGACAAAGTCTGCCTCGTCGTCGCCGACATCACCCGCGCCTGGAACCGCGCCTCCGAATTTCTGATCTACGTCGTAGACGAACTGAACCTCGCCGGCATCCCCGACAAGGACATCTGCATCGTCTTCGCGCAAGGCACCCACCGCCCCCACACCGACGAAGAGAACATCACCTGCGTCGGCGAAGAAGTCGCCCGCCGCATCACCATGTACCAGCATATCTCCACCGACAAATCCCAGCAGACCCACCTCGGAAAGACCACCCTCGGCACCGAAGTCTGGATCGACAAGCGCGTCGTAGATGCGGACAAGGTCATCCTCATCAATGCCGTCTCCACCCACGACATGGCCGGCTTCGGCGGCGGCCGCAAGCTCATCCTCCCGGGTGTTGCCGGCTTCGACACCGTTCAGCAGAACCATTGCCACGCCCTCGGAGCCACCCTCGGCAGCGGCCTCAACCCTGACGCCAAGCTCTTAAAGATCGAAGGAAATCCCGTATCCAGCGACATGCAGGAAGCCTGCGACATGGTACACCCCTGCTTCCTCGTCCACTCCATCATCAATGAAGAAGGCCGCATCTCCTCCATGGTCGGCGGCGACCCCTACGAAGCATGGCTCGAAGGCACGAAAGAGACCTACCGCCTCCAGAAAGTCCCGATGAAGCAGCAGGCCGACGTCACCATCGTCTCCGCCGGCGGCTATCCGAAGGACACGAACCTGTATCAGGGAACCAAGTGCTACACCACGGCTGAGATCGCCACCAAGAAAGGCGGCATCATCATCACCATGATCGAAGCCGAAGACATCATGGAGCCCGCCGCCTACCTCGGTAGCTTCAAGTACAAGAACTTGGTCGACATGGAAAAGGGCCTGCGCGACTGCTTCACCATCCCCTTCTTCGTCGCCTTTGAAAATCTGAACACCGCCCTCACCCACACCGTCTACATCGTCACCCGTCCGGAAAACTTCGACATCCTCCGCGAAAAGACCCACCAGATCCCCGTCGCCACCGTCGAAGAAGCCTGGCAGCTCGCCCAGAAGCAGCTCGAAGGCGAAGGCAAGACAGACTACGCCATCAATATCATCCCCCACGGCAGCGCCGTCGTGCCGTACTTGAAGAAGTAGCTGGTGACTAGTGGCTAGGGATTAGGGATTAGGGGTGATACTCCCGTATCATCATTTCGAGCGCGAGCGAGAAATCTTTGAAGAGGGACACACCGAAGGAAGCGGATGGATGGCAGCGATCTGAAAACGAGTGAGAAACCATCCGCTCCCCGTTTCGTCATCCCGAGCGCAGCCGAGGGATCTTTCTGGCAGACCCATAAACGGCCGACGTGGTACAGCAGGGAAACGAAACACAAAGACATCGATTTTCATTTTCACACTGACATGGATAACCGCAGAGCAAGGAAGATTTCTCGACTTCGCTCGAAATGACGTTACGAGAAAGCCGCCTGCTGCCAATGTCCCCCCTTCCGATTATACTCTGCGACGATACGAGAAGAACGCTCTCCGCAGTCCTTCGGGCATTCCTCCCCGCTGCGAACTCGTTGAAGAGGGACACACCGAAGGAAGCGGATGGATGGCAGCGATCTGAAAACGAGT
>ERZ1034753.848-NODE-848-length-10514-cov-4.056889_pt1 | contig 10514 bp, 7 predicted proteins | sample MGYA00520702_ERZ1034753 | MGnify/ENA primary metagenome ERZ1034753 (study PRJEB33766, sample SAMN09781700) | gut metagenome | biome: gut microbiome | host: Homo sapiens | place: Madagascar | study: EMG produced TPA metagenomics assembly of the PRJNA485056 data set...
GTATAAATTTTCTGTAGAATCAAAGATTCTTCCCCCTGGGTTTATCGGGTGAGCCATAATTATTGATACATATACGAGAATGTTTCTTCACTTACAACCGCTTGGTTAGACATAAAAAAGCGTGGATGCTCTTTGCCTAAGGTTGGCAATTGAGCATCCACGTTTTTTATCGGTTACACCCTTTAGGGTTTCACGTTTTATTATTTAAGCCTCGTTATCGCGAAGCGTTAGGTGTATAGTTGGCCGTTAAAATCTTATCGTTGGTAACACCCTTGTTTGTGGCAGATGTAGGATGTTTCGCAGCGTAATGATGTTTGGCCGCAGCCGTCGTGTTCTTATGTTGCACCTCTGGTTTCAACCAGCTGGCGCCACTGAACGCAAGATTATCAGTGTATTCGAAATCGAGCTCGGGCAATGACAGTGGGTCTGGTTTATAGGGAACGTGTAGTTTTTCTACCACCTCTACCTTTACCATTGCCACGCCTTGTGAAAGCATGCCCAACTCTTTGGCGGCTCCCCACGACAAGTCGATAATGCGTCCGCGTTTAAACGGTCCGCGGTCAGTAACACGTACCACCACTTCTTTGCCGTTTGAGGGGTTGGTCACTTTCAGCAGTGTACCAAAAGGGTGTGTTTTGTGCGCGCAGGTAAGGCTGTCGTGATGCAGCCTTTCACCATTGCTGGTGCGAGCACCAGTGGCGCGTTTCGAATAGAACGAAGCCTTGCCAGTTTGCTGTGTCTTTGCCCCACGGCTTTTACTTTGTGCACCAGCCTGAGCAAGGCCCGTTATTAATGCAATTACAATTAAAAATAATACTTTAAACTCTGTCTTCTTAAAAATCTTTTTAATGATCACGTTAAAAAAAGTTTGGTTAAACAGGGTGTGTGTGGTTACACGATGCCCTGAGCCATCATGGCGTTGGCCACTTTCATAAAGCCAGCCACGTTTGCGCCCTTCACATAGTCGATGTATCCATCAGGCTGTGTTCCGTACTTAACGCATTGCTCATGGATGGAGTGCATGATATAATGCAGCTTTTCGTCCACCTCGTTTTCGCTCCAGTTTAAGCGAATGGCATTCTGTGTCATTTCCAGTCCCGAGGTTGCCACACCGCCAGCATTGACGGCCTTCCCCGGCGCGAAGAGTTGATGTGCTGCCACAAACTTGTCAACGGCTTCAGCGGTACAACCCATATTCGACACTTCGGCCACACACATTGTTCCGTTGTCGATGAGTTTTTGCGCGTCGTTGCCGTCCAGTTCATTCTGCGTGGCGCACGTGAGAGCTATGTCCACCTTTTGTCCCCAAGGTTTCTCACCTGGGAAGAATGTGGCGCTGCTGTATTCGTCGGCATACGGCTGGCAGATATCGTTACCCGAGGCCCTTAATTCGAGCATAAAGTCAATCTTTTCGCCGCTGATGCCTTCGGGGTCGTAGATGTATCCGTCTGGGCCGCTGATGGTTACCACCTTGGCACCCAGCTCAGTAGCCTTCTTTACGGCTCCCCATGCCACATTACCAAATCCGCTCACGGCAACGGTTTTGCCTTCGAGCGACAGGCCGCGTGTGGCCAGCATCTGTTTTACAAAATACAGCGCACCGAAACCGGTGGCTTCGGGTCGGATTTTCGATCCTCCCCATTCAAGACCCTTTCCAGTAAGCACGCCTTCCCATTTGTGGGTAAGCTTTTTATACATGCCGAAGAGGTAGCCTATCTCGCGGGCTCCTACGCCGATATCGCCGGCGGGCACGTCTTCATCGGGTCCGATATTGCGGTACAGCTCGGTCATGAACGCTTGACAGAAGCGCATAACCTCAGCATCTGACCGCCCACGTATAGAGAAGTCGGCACCACCTTTACCGCCACCCATGGGCAGTGTGGTAAGTGCGTTCTTGAATGTTTGTTCAAATCCGAGGAACTTGAGAATAGAGAGGTTTACCGAAGGATGGAACCTCAATCCACCTTTATACGGGCCAATGGCACTATTGAACTGCACGCGGTAGCCAATGTTTACATGCACCTCGCCTTTATCGTCGGTCCATGGCACGCGGAACGTGATAATACGTTCAGGCTCAACCAGTCTTTCAATGAGTTTTGCTTTTTCAAATTCGGGATGCTGATTATATACATCCTTAATTGACAGCAACACTTCTTTTACAGCCTGAATATATTCGGGCTCACCCGGATGTCTACGCTCCAGGTCTTGGATAATTTTCTCAACGTTCATAGTAGCAATCTTAGTTAGTATATTATAGTAAAAGGTCAGGTATTTGTGACTTTATGTAATGATCACGGTGCAAATGTAGTCTTTTTCTCTTTTAACGCCAAATATTTTTGCAGTATTTCACTTTTTTTAGTTGCATAATGGCTTGTTAATGTTTAATTTATCGCACAGGCGGCCCCTAATGTGTTCGAGCACAGCTTTTAATTGTTGTGCCAGGCGTTCGCGCTCGTTGGGTGCCGTAGATGCAATATTAGTAGGCGTGATTGGCAAAAAAACATCGTGCTGCTGGGGCATGAGCATGGTGAGCAGTGGCAACGCTTTATGTGCCGCCTTTGCCACCTTATTTATATAGGCGGTGTGGCGTTCAGCCTCTTGCACATTGTTGCTGGATGAAGGCATGTTGTTGCTGGATGTAGGTGTAAGAAGCGCCAAATATTCGTCCAGCGCCTTAAAGGTTTGTGTAAGGATGTCGCGTTCAGCCTCGACATCGCCCTCGGCAAAGGCTGTAAGCGGAGCAAAGAAGTCGGGGGTGCTGTCGGTCTCGGTTTCGGGTGCCACGTCGTTCGGCGCAAAAGGCTGCCTTGTGATCTGTGTGAGTGTGGCTGCCAGCGTGTGCATTGAGAAGGGTTTCAGCAAACAGGCATCAAAGCCCACTTGGCGCAGGCGGGGCACCATGCTATCGTCGTGCGCTGTCATGGCCACCACCTTCATGTGGCTGTGGTCGATATGGTGTATGAGGTCGGTGCCAGACATTTCTGGCATCTCGATATCGGTAAACAGCACGTCGGGGTGTTGTGTCGCGATGTTTTCCAGCGCCTCGCTCACGTGCTGCGTGGCGAGCACCTTCAGTGGTGTGCCCCCCAACTGTGCCAGCATCTCGCCCAGCAATTGCAGTTGCAAGGCATCATCGTCAAGAACTAACACGGTTAGCCCTTGTCGTGCCGTAGATGATAGCTTAGGAGCGAGCGTGGCCGCACTGGGGGTTGAAGCCTCAACCTGGGGCACTACCTTCATGGGCAAGCGCACCGTAAAGGTAGAGCCCTTGCCCACTGTTGATGTAACACGAATGGTTCCGCCCAGCAGTTGCACGGTCTCGCGCGTGATAGACAGGCCCAGACCTATGCCCTCAATGCCTTGAGCACCAGGCAAACGGGTAAAGGCATCAAACACACGTTGTTGCTCGTCAGAGGTCATGCCGCGGCCCGTATCGGTTACGGCCAGCGTCAGCCAGCCAGCGACCAGGCGCAAGGTGATGGTTACCCCACCCTCGTCAGTATATTTTAGAGCGTTGCCCACCAGGTTGTTCAATATCTGTTTCACGCGGAAAGCATCGGCTCTACACATACGTTGTGCCCCCTCGTCGGCATCAGTATGCAGCGTTAGGTTCTTGGTTTGTGCCATGGGGCGCATCTCGCCCACCACCTCATTGGCTAAACGTAGCGGCACAAACGACACGTTATGCAGTTCGGCCTTTCCGCTTTCTAACAAATGATAATCGAGCAAGGCTGTCACCAAACGATGCAGATGAGAGGCCGAACTGCCTATGTTGTTCAGATATCCTGTGGCCTTAGCGCCTTGCACATAAGGTTGCAGCAGTTCGATAAAGCCCGCGATTGATGCCGCTGGCGCCTTGATGTCGTGCGTGATGGTGAGCAAAAGGCGCTCGCGTTGCTGCATCAGTTTTTCGGTCTCGGCTTTGGCCTCAACAAGGCGCTGACGGTGTAGGCGGTCGCGACGCACATCGCGCAAGATGTAGGTGAGCAAGATAGCGGCCGAACCAATGGCCATCAACGCCAGCAACACGATGCGAAGGATGGCACCTTCGCGCGACGTCATCGATTGGTCGACGGCTTTTCGTAAGGCTCGTTGCTCAGACTTTTGTATATCGCGCAGCAGCTGTCCGGTGCGGTCGGCAACCACCAAACTAACCTGTTGCAGACGACGGTAGCGACTGCTAACGGCATCTTGACGGCGGTTTGAAGCTTGCTTCTCGGCCAGCTGTATATCGGCCAGCACATGGGCCACCGAGTCGGCAATATCAATGGCTTGCTGCATGCTGTCGGCCTGGGCCTGAAGGGCAATGGTTGTGATGCCCACCGTGTCGGCATGCTGTCGGCGAAAGGCATCGCCTAACCTACGAAAGAAGCCTCGTTTGCTGCGTTCAACCTCATACACCGTTTCGTGTCGCAACACGTTTCCGGTGGTTTTGGGATGGATAACCACCGAGTCGCGCCCATCTTGCAACGCCTCTACCCTACTGCGATAATAGGCTTCGCGATGGTCGGCGCCCAGCAGTTCGGTCACCTTTTGGGTGTTGTCGCGTTTTTGCTGCATATATACCAACAAGGTGTCGACACGCTTGCGCTGGTTGCCCACCACCAACAGCTGGCGTAGCTGCTGCGCCTTGGTCATCACCTCGGTGAGCGAACGGTCGAAGTGTGGCCACGCCTCGGCATTGCCCAGTAGCACGGCGCGCTCGGCATTGCTGGTTTCGAGCATAGCACACACCAGGCTGTCAACCACATCGCGGCGGTGCACCATCTGGTCAGAGGCTTGGTTCACGGCCACAAGCGAACGACTATTGTCGTAGGTCATCCATGTCGACACTACAAGCACACATGCCAGCACGCCATAGCCTGCCCATATTTTTGCTTTTATTCCGAATTTCTTCATACAGTAAAAAATGTATCGTCAACCCCTTATGACGATTGGGTTATCATTCATATTGCAAAGATAACGATCCTTCCGCAAGTATGCAAATTATGCCTTAACCGAAAGCGCAACACGCTGAACAAGGGGCATAAAAACAAAAAAATGTCGCCTACACGTTTCGTTAACGAGCCGTGCGGGCGACAATTATCATTTAGACAAACTTTATACGGGGAAATAGGAAACCTATCTTTTACTCGGCAGGAGCTTCAGTAGCGGGGGTTTCCTGTGCCGGAGCCTCAGTAGCGGGAGTCTCTTGTGCCGGAGTCTCAGTAGCGGGAGTCTCTTGTGCGGGTGCTTCCTGTGCGGGCTGTTCTACAGCGGGAGACTCTTGTGCGGGGGCCTCAACAGCGGGCTGTTCAGTAGCGGGCTGTTCAGTAGCGGGCTGTTCAGTGGCGGGTGTTACCGAGTCGGTACTGGTGATAACCGTATCTATAGGCGCTGCGCCAGTCTGGTTCATTACATACTCGTGAGCAAAAGCGTTGCTTACTGATACCATAACGATTGATGCGATAGCTGCAAAAAATAACTTTTTCATATTTGTTGTGTTTTAAAATTAATAATGTTACTTTGTTTTACTTAGTGAACATTGTCAACTTAGTTGTTGTTGTTGTAACTTGTTGCGCCGTTCACTTATCATAGTGCAACCAGCGTGCCAAACACAACAGAAAAAGTTTAAATCATTGATAATCAATACATATACTGCATGCCATGCCCAAAACGTGAGTGTGGAAAGTGTGGAAGATGTGTAGAAACATTCCACACTTTTCTGTAGAAGGGTGTGGCGAGGAGCTACGACATTCCCCACTTTTCCATCTTGTTATAGATGGTTTTGCGGTCGATGCCCAGCAATCGGGCAGCCTTGGCCTTGTTGCCACCTGTTTGGCGCAAGGCCTCTTCTATGCGCTGACGCTCGTCGGCCTCGTCATGAAGCGTGGGCACAGCGTTTTGGCGCACAGGGCCCATGGCCTGTTGCAGCTCGGCGGCCGTTATCTGTCGGCCACGCGCCAACAACACAGCACGCTTCATCACATTATTTAGTTCGCGAAGATTGCCTGGCCACGAGTGCTGCACCAACAGTTCGGCAGCGGCAGCATCAAGGCCATCAACCTGTCGTTGCAGTTCGGCATTGGCTTGACGAATAAATAGGTCGGCAAAGAGGAATATGTCGTTACCGCGCTCGCGCAACTGGGGCATATATATCGTAAACTCGTTGATGCGGTGATACAAATCTTCGCGAAAACGGCCTTCGGCCACAGCCTGTTCAAGATTCTCATTGGTAGCACACACCAGGCGTATATCAACCGTCAGTTCGCGGTCGCCACCCACAGGGCGTATGCGACGCTCTTGCAAAGCACGCAACAGCTGCACCTGAACATCATAACTCAGGTTGCCCACCTCGTCAAGAAACAGGGTTCCACCATTGGCTACCTCAAAAGCACCACGCTTGTCGGCATCGGCACCCGTAAACGCACCTTTCTTATGGCCAAAAAACTCTGAGGCGGCCACATCTTTTGGTATCGCACCACAGTCGAGCGCAAAGAAGGGTTTGTCCTTACGCGCACTGAGCTCGTGTATGCGGCGCGCCACATACTCTTTACCAGTACCGCTGGCGCCAAGGATAAGCACCGACATGGGGGTGGGCGCCACCAATCGAACATAGTCGTATAGCTGATGCGAAGCTTCGCTCCTGCCCTCTAAATATTTTGGCACTGAGGCCGAGGCATTGGCCGTAGTGTCTGAAGCGGCAGCATTGGTTGAAGAGGCCGAAACGGGAGCCGACGCTGCCGACACAGCCTGAGAAACAGGTGTTGCGGCCGACGCTGCTTGCAAGGCATCGTTTATCTTTTGCAGCAAGATGTCGGGCTGCACAGGCTTGGCTATATAGTCGGCAGCTCCCGACTTCATCGCCAGCACCGCGTTCTGCACTTCGGCATAATGCGTCATCACAATGAAGGGCACCGCAATATTGCGTTTACGCATCCAGGTGAGCAAGAAGAGGCCATCGTGGTCGGGCAGACGAAGGTCAGAAAGTATCAGGTTTACACTGTCGGCCCCTCCCTCTGTCAGCCATCGGGCGGCGGCTCCTACATTGGTAACCTTTTCTACATCAAAACCTTTTTTCTTAAGCCATGTTTGCAGCATTGTGCCAAAGGCCAAGTCGTCTTCCACTATCAATATCTGTTTCATCTTACGTATCGTCTTTTTTATGCTAACGTTCTTTGAACAATATTATACTGTATGCAAAGTTACAAAAAACAGTTGTAACACGCTCAAAGCCATGATACATTTATATTTTTAACACAAATAAGAAAAACCTACTAATATAAAGCGCATGGCGAGATATCAGTAGGTTCTATTTTCACTTATTCTTTATGTGGTAAGCAAAGAGCTTTATTAATAGTTAGTGATCAGAAGGTGTGTTACCTTCTTATCGTTTCTGTTCATAAAACTAACAAGATACTCTTTGTCAAACGTACGAATATTTATACCTTCTTTGTTATACAAATTATAGATAAATTCGGTATTCTTTATCACCAACATCCATTTGGCTCTACACTCGTTTATCATATAATGGGCAAGGCGCTCTTGGTCAGTTTTCGTAAAAGCATTTTGAGCATAAGTGCTAAATTCGCTATCATAGGGTGGATCAAGAAATACGAAGTCGGTTTCAGTGGGTTCAACCGTTCGAAGGAACTCTTCAAAATCAAGATTATATATTTTAGTATCAGCAAAATGATTGAGCAACGGTTTTGAACGATAATAGTTCAACTTCTTGTTCATCAGTTTGCTATTATATGCAATACCACCATATGGCACATTAAAGTCGCCCTTTTTACTATAACGAAACATTCCGCTATAAGCATAATTACGCATAAAGAAGAACAATGCACAATGCAACATCATATTGCTTTCTGCTATCGTCTTATCATTATACATATGCCTATAATTCATGTAAACGGCGCTCTTTATGGCTGTTTCAATATTATCTAACAAGTCATTATCTGGCAGAAGGTGTTTCTCCATTTCAAGTTCGTTCATTCTTGACATCTTCCTAAAAAGGTTGGTTTCCATTTCCTTGACAAGAATACAAGAATAAGAGTAAAACTCTTCACCGATAATATGAAGAATATCTTCTTTCTTGTTCATACAAAACTGATGAACAAACGTCTTTAACTCGTCTTTATTTATTTCTTTATTTCGATAACGAAGATATGTTTCTACAAGAACCTTATTATTATTAAAGAACAACACAGCATTTTCCCAAGAACTATCCATTAGCTCAGCATAATGAAAGAACGCAGGGTGAGATGTTGCTATGCTTTTATATAAAGTAATTAGTTCTGACGAGAAATCGTTTATATGATACTCTCTTGCCCTAAACGCCATAAAGACAGAACCGCCTCCCACAAAAGGTTCAAAGAAGCGTGTAAACTTTGGAGCATTGGGAAGAATATATTTCAACTCTTTTTCCTTACCACCAGGCCATTTTATAATAGGTTGCAAGTTTATTGGTGAGTTATCAACACGCATTAATACATCTGGCTTCGTGTCAAAAAAGATGTTTAGTTCAGCCGATGGCGTTTGGCATGGCATTAGCATGTCACGAACCATTGACGTATCTTCGTTATCTGTAATTTTATATGTTTTTGTTTTTGACATTTGATGAAACAAGTTATTTGTTTGAAGTGCGACATCAATTCTCTTCTTGGCCGCATTGTAATAGGTTTCATTTATCTCAACACCTATAAACCGTCTATTAAGATTTAATGCTGCAACACCAGTAGAACCTACACCCATGAAAGGGTCAAAAATAATATCATCCTCATTTGAGGCTATTTCTATCATCTTTTTCAAAATAGATACAGGTTTCTGAGCAGGGTGTTTAGGATTGCTCAACCTTTCTGGGCGCATACATATCGGTGTTTCAATAAAGTTGTGCATCTCTGCCTGAGAAATAAAATTCCATGTATGTTTTTTATTCCAACATGTAAAAATCATTTCACAACTATTCAAGAAACCCGCTTTAAATATTTTAGGTGCAGGATTTGTTTTATGCCAAATCATAAAATTTGAAGTATCAAACTTATGATCAAGACAATTGTACCAACGTCCTAACTGATTATACGAGGTAAATATAAACAAGTTTCCTGTGGGTTTGAGTATTCGTATAAATTCATCTGCCCATTCTTCAGGATTAAAATCAACCATATCCCAATCTGCCACATCATTATTCATAGCAGTTCGTCCTGGCAACGGTATGTTACCAGTAGAGTGCTGTCCCAAATTGTATGGTGGGTCAGTTAAAATAAAATCAATTGAGTTGTCAGGAATTCGTTTTATAATATCCTTACTATCTCCTCGTAAGACGCATCTACGCCAATTAGGATCTTTCATTATGAGTTAGGAAGATAAGCGTGTTTTATTTCATCTAACGCTTCATTGATAAAGTGAGCATTCTCCTTGTAAGCATCAATTACGATGTCATATCCTCGTTCTGATTTGCAAACTAAGTTCCAAAAGTTTCGACTGATACACAGTTCATCTTCACAGAAGAATTGTCGCACACGTCCTTGTGTCCACGGTTTGCCTTCGCCATAGCGATTATAAGCCGTAGCAAAAAGTATCTTTACATTTTCTTCACCGAGCCTATTCGTTAGAATACAATACTGCTCAAGAAGGGCTTCTTTTTCTGAACGTGCTTTTTTATTATCAAGATCGCCTCCTATTTTCAATTCTATTAGGTAATGCATACCCGTCTCTTTATCAAGAAGATAGTAATCGCTCTCATGACGTTTCGTTTCTGCAGTACCCGTCATTTGCGATATGCCTCGATAATCTTCTACCATTGGAGTTCGGCGATTGTTATTTCTTTTATACTGCTCAAGCAGTTCTGCTATATAGTCGGTTTGTTCTTTATAAAGCGTTCCTTCAACATGTTGACTAACCTCATAATTAAGTTCGGCTATACTAATGGCCATACTTTCAAGCATATTACCTAATGAACTATCCAGAGAACGAGCCAGCGCTGAATAATATTGTATTTCAGGGCCTAACGCTGCTATAAAAACGTTGTGTATCTTCATATTAATCACACCATTTTCATTATTTACCTCAGCAAGATGACGCATTGAAAAGCCATTAGCATATGCCTTCACAGCGCTACTTACAATACTGCGTATAGCTCTTTCTTTGTTGATTTTTTCTGACATAGATAATTATTTTGTACCATTTTAATGCTGCTTACATAAGGATAGCAACACATTGGTTTTGTTTCAATTAATCATTGATGATTGCTTAACCGTGCTGTAAAGTTATAAAACAAATTTTAAAATAGAGCATAAAGCAAGGATAATCTTTATAAAATATTCAGTAGATATTGCGTGGAAAACAACATTTTCTCGCCATGGCAGGACTCAAACCCACATGTTTCTGCTCACTTAGCATAACAGAAAAGTTGTTTCTGCTGTCTTTTTTTATTCAACATTATAAGTTTTTTTACATTATGTTTGCTACATAGCTTATATTCAGCACAACAGTCACACAACCGATGGATATCCGCACAAAAAGTAGAAAAA
>ERZ1034753.853-NODE-853-length-10464-cov-5.212028_pt1 | contig 10464 bp, 6 predicted proteins | sample MGYA00520702_ERZ1034753 | MGnify/ENA primary metagenome ERZ1034753 (study PRJEB33766, sample SAMN09781700) | gut metagenome | biome: gut microbiome | host: Homo sapiens | place: Madagascar | study: EMG produced TPA metagenomics assembly of the PRJNA485056 data set...
CTTCGTTCTTCACTCTTCACTTTACACTCTTCATTTTTTACTTTTCACTCTTCACTTAACAATACCCCGTCCTACTATGACACAACAGCGCCAACACATTGATAATAGAACGTTTATACGTGTTGAATAGTTAAATAAACACAATTATAAGCGCCTTTGTTTGATATTATGTTTTGAAAACATTATTTTTGCAAAACATAATAACTGCTTTTAATCTATAATACAATTGCTGATATGAAATTTGTAGATAGAATTGAAGAACAAAGAAGATTGCATAAGGCCATTCATAGTGATAACCCCTCGGCTTTAGTTGTTGTATATGGACGCCGCCGACTCGGGAAATCGACATTGATAAAAAAAGTTCTTGAGCAAGATGATGTCTATTTTATGGCCGACAATGCCGATGCAGGGCAGCAACGTAGGTTACTGGCCAAGGCTCTTAGTTTTCACTTTGACGGTTTTGACAAAGTGGAATATCCTGATTTTGAGTCGCTATTTCTTCAATTAAACTATCGAACGCAAAAACACTTCTGCCTGTGCATTGACGAGTTTCCGTTTATCGTCAAAGAAGATAACACCTTGCCCTCAATCCTTCAAAAACTCATTGATACAAAATCGTTAAAGTATACCATCTTGCTTTGTGGTTCCTCACAGCAGATGATGCAAGGATTGGTGCTTGATGCAGCTGAGCCCCTGTATGGCCGAGCCGACACCATTATTCACTTGATGCCTATTAACATCAAATATCTTCAAGAAGTGTTGCAAACCGATGCCGTGTCAACAATAGAAGAGTATGCAGTATGGGGTGGCGTGCCACGTTATTGGGAATTAAGAGAAAAAGAAGACTCCTTAACCGATACGATTAAATATCATATCCTTGATGTGAATGGCACCCTGTATGAAGAGCCCAACAGACTTTTTATGGACGACTTAACACAAACCACCCTTTCTTCAACGTTGCTATCCTTAGTGGGAAATGGGGTAAACAGGTTGTCAGAGATAGCAGGCAGAATGGCAAAACCATCCACCGAATTAAGTCGACCTTTAGCCAAGTTGATAACATTAGGCTTTTTAGATAGAGAGATTCCTTTTGCTGAAAGTGTTCGAAGCACCAAACGCAGTATTTATCGTGTGGCCGACCCATTTATGAGCTTCTTCTATCATTATGTTGTTCCCAATCGCTCATTGATAGCGTTAGGACGTACAGAGATGGTATGCAAGATGATACAGTCGAGCTTCTCTGAGTTTGTGGCCGAAAGGTGGGAAATACTATGTCGACATGCCGTTAGTGGTAATATGATTAACGGCACGGTATGGAATGTAGCCTCAAGATGGTGGGGCAACGTGGCACGTGATAAGAGTGTAGAACTGGATGTGGTGGCCGAATCGGAAGATAAAAAGAAAGTATTGATAGGCGAGTGTAAGTGGACCGAAGGAGAATATGCCGAACGGTTGCTTGAAAATTTGAAAGAGCATTCAAAGCAGTGTCCTTTTATAAAAGGTCGCGAGGTGGTGTATGTTCTCTTCTTAAAACACCCAGCAAAAGATGGCGTTACCCAAAATGTGTTCTTACCACAACATATTATCAACGATAGATTTGAATAGATATATTTAGCATATTGCATAAATGTTCATAAAAGTGTAAGAATTGAGCGATTGAACGTTCATAAAAGTGTAATTCATATTTGTATTCATCTGGTTTTAAGACGGTTAAACGTCTCGCAAATTAAACCTACTTTTTTCTATTTTTATACTTCTAAAATTATCAAGAGGAAGAGAGTGAATACCCTTAAAAAACATACCAAAACCGACCTCTGTAGGACGGGGCACGAAGACCCCATCCTACATTTATGGATGTTACATTATTTTCACTTTACAAAAGCGGGGAAGAGAAAAATTATGGTTAACTTTACACGCTGAAATTTATAAACATTGAAAATGATCATGAACAATTCAACTACACCCAGCACCCCCTCAGGAGACAACTCCACTCACTCAACACGCCCAACACGCCTCTCAACAGGCAGACAGATACTTGACATTGCGCTGTTCTTCATCATGTTTCTTCTGATACAGATGGTGGTGATTGGGGGCGGCGTGAAGCTATACGACATGATAAAAGGCGCAGGCAACGCCAACCTGCTGACCAACGGAAACCTGATGGTAGGCCTCACCCTACTAAACAGCGTGGTGGTGGGTGCCGTGTTTATGGCGTTGCGCTGGTCGCCCTTCAGCCGTAGCTATATGCAAAAGCGCCCGTGGGCCGTGCTGATATGGACCGCCTTACTGGCCTTGGGCAGCATACCCTTGTCTGACGCCTTCAGCTCGCTCACCAATGTAAAGATGCCAGCCGACGCGTTGCAGCTGTTAACCACACTGGTTACGCACCCCTGGGGCTGGATTACCGTGGGCGTACTGGTGCCCATAGCCGAAGAGATGGTGTTTCGTGGCGCCATACTGCGCACGCTGCTGAACCTGTGCGGACACCGCTGGCACTGGGGCGCTATCGTGCTATCGGCATTGCTCTTTGGCCTGGCCCATGGCAACATGGCACAGCTGCTAAACGCCACCCTGCTGGGCTGCCTCTTGGGTTGGCTCTATTACCGTTCGGGCAGCATCGCCCCAGGCATCGTGTTTCATATGGTAAACAACAGCGTGGCCGTGCTGCTGGTGCGCCTGATGCCAGGCAGTGCCGATATGCAACTGGTTGACCTGTTTGCAGGCGACACTCCCCGCCTCATCTTATTCATGCTGTGCGCCCTGTGCGTATTTGTGCCCTCGCTGTGGCAGCTGCGCCAGCGCCTGTAAGCCGTGTGTTTAATCTTTTTTAATAGAAATAATCATTATACGAGCCACCGTAGTAGGCCTTTATTTATTAATTTTGCAAGGAGAACAATCCATTACGTTGCAAGAAGAACAATCCATTACGCAGACATACATACGAACTAATTAATTAAGCAAACTGAAATGACTATTAGAAACTGCCTTACATCCATCGCAGCCACTTTTGCTCTGGGTATGCTCGGCACCACACAGGCTGTGGGTGGCGAACTAACCAAGTATGTTAACCCCTACATAGGTTCGGGCGGACACGGACACGTGTTTGTAGGCGCCAATGTGCCCTACGGCATGTTGCAGGTAGGCCCCACACAGCCCACACGCGGATGGGACTGGTGCTCAGGCTACCACTACTCTGACAACGTGATCATTGGCTTCGGCCACACACACCTCAGCGGAACAGGCATTGGCGACCTGGGCGACATTGCCCTGCTGCCCATAGCCAATAAAGAACAGAAAGAACTGAAACTGAGCCACGACAACGAAACCGTGCAACCTGGCTACTATGCCGTAAGCGTAGACGAACCCAACGTAAAGGTAGAGCTTACCACCACCTCGCGCGTGGCCATGCACCGCTACACCTTTGGCGGAAACGAGGCCGAACACCTGTTTGCCGTCGACCTGCAACAAGGCATAGGCTGGGATAAAATGACCGATTGCCTCTTCACACAAGAAACCGACACCCGCCTTACGGGTATGCGCCGCTCAGAAGGCTGGTCGTCAGACCACCGCTACTACTTCTCAATGGAGTTTTCGCAGCCCGTACGCATCGTGTCGCGCGACAACTTCAACCGACCCATCATTGCAGTAAAAGCCAGCAACAAGCCGCTGCTGGTAAAGGTGGCCCTCTCGCCCATCGACGTGATGGGAGCCAAAGAAAACATGACGGCCGAACTGCCCGGATGGGACTTTGACGCCACCCGCACCGCTGCCGACCAGCAATGGGAAAAACAGTTGGCACGCGCCACGGTAGAAAGCAAAGACAACCGACTGAAGACCATCTTCTACACCGCCATGTATCACTTTATGGTGGCACCCTCGGCCTTCTGCGACGTGAATGGCGACTATCGCGGCCCTGACAGCAAGGTGCACAAAGCCAACTATACCACCTACAGCACCTTCTCGCTGTGGGACACCTATCGCGCCGCCTACCCCTTGATGACGCTGATATGCCCCGATATGCAGGCCGACCTGGCCAAAACCTTCATGAGCATCTATCGCGAGCAAGGCCGTTTGCCCATCTGGCATCTAGCAGGACGCGAGACCGACTGTATGGTGGGCAGCCCTGGCGTGCCTATCTTGGCCGACATGGTGCTGAAAGGATATGTTGAAGATAAAGAGGCGGCCTACGAGGCCCTGAAGCAGTCGATGCTGCGCGAAGAGCGCTCGCTGGGCTTACTGAAACAGTATGGCTACATTCCTTGGGATAAAGAGAAAACCAACGAAACCGTGGCCAAGGCCCTTGAATACTGTCTGGCCGACGCTGGCGTGGCAAAGGTAGCCAAGCTGCTGGGCAAGACCGACGATTATGAATACTTCTACAACCGCTCACAGTCGTATAAGAAATACTTCGATGCCGAAACGTGCTTCATGCGCGCCGTGGGCACCGATGGCAAGTTCCGCACACCCTTCAACCCCTTCGACTGCTCGCATCGCACCAACGACTACACCGAGGGCAACGCATGGCAATACACCTTCTTGGTGCCGCACGACGTGCACGGGCTGGTAAGCCTCTTCGGTTCAGAGAAACGTTTTGAGAGTAAGCTCGACTCGCTGTTCACGGTTGAAGGATCGCTGGGCGACAACGCTTCGCCCGACGTGAGCGGACTGGTAGGACAATATGCGCAAGGCAACGAGCCCAGCCACCACGTTATCTATATGTACAACTATATTGGCAAGCCCTACAAGGCCGCCCCGCTGCTGCGCCGCATGATGACCGAGATGTATACCGACCAGCCTGACGGACTGTCGGGCAACGAAGACGTGGGACAGATGTCGGCATGGTATGTGCTGTCGAGCATGGGCCTGTATCAGGTAGATCCCTCGGGCGGAAAATTCATCATTGGCTCGCCCATGTTTGACAAGGTCAAGCTGAACGTAGCCAACGGTAAGGCCTTCACCATCAAGGCGTTGAACAACTCGGCCACCAATATGTATGTGCAGAAGGCACGCCTCAACGGCAAAGCCCTGAACCGCACCTACATTACCTTTAACGAGATAAGCGCTGGTGGCACGCTTGAGCTTACCATGGGCGCTAAGCCCTCAAAGTGGGGCACTGGCAAGAAAGACAGACCTTAATGGTTTCGCTTCATAAAAATCTCACGAATAAGAAATAATCACTAACTAAAACATAGGAGACAAAATCTATGAAAATGAACTTGAGTTCTTCCATCGTGTTGAACAAAATTCCTGAACAGTTCTACCGTCCGCGCACAGCAGTCGACAGGTCGGAGATAACTCGTAACGAAAAACTCACTACCGAGATTTTCGCTAAAGTAGACGAAGGCGTAAGGCTTATTGCCAACGCCATTGAAGCCGACATTAAAGCGGCAGAAACAGCCGGACGCGACTGTGTGCTGGGACTGGGAACAGGACAGAGCCTCACACCCGTGTTTGAAGAACTAATACGCCGCCACGAGGCTGGACTCAGCTTCGCTAACGTTGTGGTGTTCAACGCCTACGAATATTTCCCTCTGAACGAAGGCTCGAAGAATAGCAGTCTGGTAAAACTGCACGAGCTATTCCTCGATAAGGTAGACGTGAAGCCCGAAAACGTGTTTAGCTTCGACGGCACCATCGCACAAAACATGGTGACAGAACACTGCCGCGCCTACGAAAAACAAATTAAGGCACACGGCGGCATCGACATCTTGGTGCTGGGCATTGGCCGACGCGGAAACGTGGCCAGCAACGAGCCAGGTAGCGGAATGAACAGCGTGGCCCGACTGGTATTGACCGACGACATCACACGCAACGAGATGAACATGAGCTTTGTATCGCAAGAGCCCGTGCCACCGTGCTCGGTAACACTGGGTATGAGCAACATACTGAAAGCCAAGAAGATATTTGTTACCGCATGGGGCGACGAGAAGGCCGACATCATACAAAAGATGGTTGAGGGCAACATTTCAGAAGACATTCCTGCCACCTTCTTGCAAACACACGCCGACGCCACCGTGGTTACCGACCTGGCGGCCGCTGCTAAGCTCACACGCATCGTACACCCCTGGCTGGTAACACGCTGCGAGTGGAACGATAAGCTCACACGCTCGGCCGTGGTATGGCTGTGCCAAAAGACGGGCAAGCCCATCTTGAAGCTCACCAATAAAGACTATAACGACAATGGCCTGAACGAACTACTGGCGCTGTATGGCTCGGGCTATAACGTGAACATCAAGATATTTAACGACCTGCAGCACACCATCACAGGCTGGCCAGGCGGCAAACCTAACGCCGACGACACCTATCGCCCCGAACGTGCAAACCCCTTCCCCAAGCGCGTGATTGTGTTCTCACCCCACCCCGACGACGACGTTATCTCGATGGGCGGCACCATTCGCCGACTGGTACAACAGGGACACGACGTGCACATTGCCTACGAAACCAGCGGAAACATTGCCGTGGGCGACGAAGAGGTGACACGCTTCATGCACTTTGTTAACGGCTTCAATCAGCTGTTTATCGACAATAGCGACGAAACCATCAAGAAGATGTATGCCGACATTAAAACCTTCTTGGCCAGCAAGAAAGCAGGCGACATCGACACTCCCGAGGTGCGCACCATCAAGGGACTGATACGCCGTGGCGAGGCTCGCACAGCCTGCACCTTCAACGGCATACCCCTCGACCATGTTCACTTCCTCGACCTGCCCTTCTACGAGAGCGGAAAGATTGAGAAGCTGCCCATGAGCGAACGCGACGTAAACATTGTGCGCGACCTTATTCTTGAGGTGAAGCCGCAACAGATATTCGTGGCTGGCGACCTGGCCGACCCACACGGCACACACCGCAAGTGTACCGACGCTGTGCTGGCCGCACTCGACCTTGAGAAGGAGGCTAACGCTGCTTGGCTAAAAGACTGCCGCGTGTGGATGTATCGTGGTGCTTGGGCCGAATGGGAAATTGAAAACATCGAGATGTGTGTGCCAATGAGCCCCGAAGAGTTGCGCGCTAAACGTAACTCTATCCTCAAACACTCGTCGCAGATGGAGAGCGCTCCCTTCCTCGGCAACGACGAACGCTTGTTCTGGCAACGCTCTGAAGACCGCAACCACGATACCGCTAAGCTGTATCACGACTTAGGCTTGGCTTGCTATGAAGCCATGGAAGCCTTTGTCGAGTATGTGCCTTGATAGATAAGGAAGTTAACGGGAGTTAGAAGGAAGTTAGAAGAGGAGTTAACGGAAGTTAGAAGGAAGTTAACTCGCTTCGAGAGGGAAGTTAAAGGGAATATGCATAACTTATTGAAAAGTAATGTTATTCGTATTGAAAAGTAATGTTATTCGTATTGAAAAGTAATGTTATTCGTATTGAGAAACAAGGCTTTTCGTATTGAAAAAATAAGGCTTTTCGTATTAAGAAGTAAGGCTATTGTCCGTTAACTTCCATCCGCCAAAGGCGGATAAACTTCCTTCTAACTTCCGTTAACTCCTCTTCTAACTCCCTTCTAACTCCCATTAACTCCTCTTCTATCTCCCTTTTTCACCCTCAAGAGAAACATTTTTATCATAAAACCGTGCTTTCTCAGTTAAATTTGATAATTTTGCAGTAATTTACATTATATTACGCGTGTATCCGCACACACGGCCAACAAGGTGTAACCGTATGCACTATATAGAAACAGAGTGGGCCGCCGGCAGACACATACATAAACACTGCAAAATGGTACTCAACTACATCTGGATAGCATTCTTCCTCATAGCCTTCGCCATCGCCTTGGTGAAGCTCGTTTTCATGGGCGACACCACGGTGTTTCCGGCCATGATGAACTCTACCTTCGACACGGCAAAGACGGCCTTCGACATATCGCTGGGCCTGACAGGTGTGCTCAGCCTTTGGCTCGGCATCATGAAGATAGGCGAACGTGGCGGTGTGGTAAACGTGCTGTCAAAGATACTATCGCCTGTGTTTACGCGCCTCTTCCCCGACATTCCGAAGGGACACCCCGTAACGGGCAGCATCTTTATGAATATGGCGGCCAATATGTTAGGTCTTGACAATGCTGCCACACCCTTAGGCTTGCGTGCCATGGAGCAGCTGCAAGACCTGAACAAGAAGAAAGATACGGCCACCAACCCCATGATTATGTTCTTGGTGCTCAACACCTCGGGCCTTACCCTCATACCCATCTCTATCATGGTGTATCGTGCACAGCTGGGCGCAGCACAGCCCACCGACGTGTTTATACCCATCTTGCTGGCCACCTTCTTCTCAACGCTGGCCGGCATTATCATCACCTCGCTCTTCCAGCGCATCAACCTTATCAACCGCACGTTGCTGCTCACCCTGGGCGGCATGGCCACACTGGTGGCAGCCATCATTTGGGGCTTCGGGCAGCTGGATAAGGAGATGATGAACACGGTGAGCACCTCGGTGGCCAACATCTTGCTCATGTGCATCATCGTAGCCTTCATCATAGCAGGCATGCGCAAGCACATCAACGTTTACGACACCTTTATCGAGGGCGCCAAAGACGGCTTCTCTACCGCCGTGCGCATCATTCCTTACCTCGTGGCCATACTGGTAGCCATTGGCGTGTTCCGCGCCTCAGGAGCCATGGACATGCTGGTGAGCGGCGTGCAATGGGTGGTGAGTGCCTGTGGTGGCAACACCGACTTTGTGGGTGCCCTGCCCACCGCCATCATGAAACCGCTGTCAGGTTCGGGCGCTCGTGGCATGATGGTCGACGCGATGACCAACTATGGTGCCGACTCGTTTGTAGGGCGCCTGTCGTGCGTCCTGCAAGGCTCTACCGATACTACCTTCTACATCCTTGCCGTCTACTTTGGCAGCGTGGGCATACGCTACACCCGCCATGCCGCCACCTGCGGTTTGCTGGCCGACCTCTCGGGCACCGTTGCCGCAATAGCAATCTCTTACCTGTTCTTCTAACAGCATCAAAGCAAAAGAATAAAAAAAGGTAAATACATTTTATGGCTAATTTAAAATCGCTGGCCAAGGACACCGCCATTTATGGCATGAGTAGCATCCTTGGTCGTTTTCTCAATTATTTGTTGGTTCCGCTCTACACCGCAAAGCTATCGGCGGCCAGTGGCGGATACGGAATCATTACCAACGTTTACGCCTATACAGCGCTGCTGCTCGTCATCCTCACCTATGGCATGGAAACCACCTTCTTCCGCTTTGCCAACAAAGAGGGCGAAAACGCGCAACACGTGTATAGCACCATTCTTATTGCTGTAGGCAGCACCTCGCTATTGTTTATGGCGCTGGTGTTTACCTTTCTTCACCCCATAGCCTCGTTCATGGGCTATGCCAATCATCCTTCTTACATCTGGGTTATGGCCATGACGGTGGCCATCGATGCCTTTCAGTGCATACCTTTTGCCTACCTGCGTCAGCAAAAGCGTCCCATCAAGTTTGCAACCCTCAAGCTGTTGTTCATCGTTTTGAACATAGCGCTCAACATATTGTTCTTCGCCATCTTGCCCGCCCTGTATGCGCAGCACCCCGACACCATTGACACCATTTACAACCCCACGGTGGGCGCAGGCTACGCCTTCTACATCAATCTGGCGTGCACGGGCAGCATCACCTTCTTCTTCTGGAAAGAGATCACTGGCTTTCGCTACGTCTTCAACAAAGCACTTATGCGCCGTATGCTGGCATACAGTTGGCCCATCTTGGTGCTGGGCATTGCTGGCATCTTGAACCAAACGGCCGACAAAATACTGTTTCCTTACATCTACAAGGGCACCGACGCCCACACACAGTTGGCCATCTACGGTGCCGCATCAAAGATAGCCATGATTATGGCCATGATCACGCAAGCCTTCCGCTATGCCTACGAGCCCTTCGTGTTTGGCAAATCGAAAGACAAAGACAACCGCGACACCTATGCCAAGGCCATGAAATATTTTATCATCTTCACGCTGCTGGCCTTCCTGTGCGTGGTGGGATACCTCGACGTGCTGCGCCACATCATCGGACACGACTACTGGAGCGGCCTGCGCGTGGTGCCTATCGTGATGGCAGCTGAGATCATGATGGGCGTTTACTTCAACCTCTCGTTCTGGTATAAACTTATCGACAAGACCATCTGGGGCGCCTGGTTCTCGGGTATTGGCTGCGCCGTGCTCATCGCCATCAACGTTATCTTCGTGCCCATGTATGGCTACATGGCTTGCGCCTGGGCAGGCTTTGCGGGCTACGGCACGGCAATGATCCTGTCTTACCTTGTTGGGCAGAAGCACTACCCCATCAACTATCCGCTGAAAGACATCGCCGTATACACCCTGATGGCTGCCGTGCTGTTTGTGGCGATGACGATGGCCAACGAGAAGTTGGGCTATGGAGCGCTGGTTGTCAACACGCTGCTCATCATCCTCTTTGCCGCCCACATCGTAAAGCACGAGGGGCTGGCACAAACTATTGCAAAGAAAGTAA
>ERZ1034753.855-NODE-855-length-10443-cov-12.296015_pt1 | contig 10443 bp, 9 predicted proteins | sample MGYA00520702_ERZ1034753 | MGnify/ENA primary metagenome ERZ1034753 (study PRJEB33766, sample SAMN09781700) | gut metagenome | biome: gut microbiome | host: Homo sapiens | place: Madagascar | study: EMG produced TPA metagenomics assembly of the PRJNA485056 data set...
CCTTACGAGGATGAGAATGGTAAGGTTATCTACGGATAATAGAAAAACAAGGAAAAGATGATACTCTATATATCATCACATCTATTCATAATAGGCAATATACGCTCATTCCTGCAGGGAAAGAGGTGTATTGCCTATTTGTTTTGCGACTCACACCGAACGAAGTAAGCACGTGCGTCGAACGAAGCACGCTCTCACATCGAACGATGCACGTGCTTACTTCGAACGATGCACGACGCATAATACATAGACTTTACACTATATAAATAGTTATCTTACGTTGTTAGAATATACGTTTTACACAGTCTGCAAATCCTATTCTAGATGACTCAGACAAGAAGTAACCATTGCTGACGTAGTATCAGGAAGTGCTATATATTATTCCTAAATGGCATCCGAAAGGAGTAATATTTCTACAAATACTGCTTCTTTTTGTAGGAATGCGACATTTTTTTTAGGGAATGCGACACCTTTTTTCAGTGAAAAACACTATTTTTGTGGCACGAATGAAATATTTGAATCTTATGCCATAAAACAAGATTTGGCTTCCCTGCTAATCATATCGGCAAGTCTCATAATATTTTCTGAAGTAAGTAAATGACATTAATGTAGAGTTATATATATGATGAATCGTTCAACGACACAGATTAGACTACTGGTTGCCGTGCTTGTTTCCATCCTTTCCTTTTCCTTTGCGAAAGCGGAAGCCAGCAATCGTAACCTGCCAGATTCCAAAGGATGGTATCTGGGCGTGGATGGCGGATTGCCTTTCGGCTTATCCACTTTTTCCAGTTTCGGACACGACAAGACCCACATGGGCTGGGCTGCCGGCATCTATGGCGGCTATCGTTTCAACCCCATCTTCTCAGCAGAACTCTCTGCCAGATATGGAGAGGTGAACCTGTCGGCACAAGACTGCTGCGTGGAGCGCAACTACTGGCTGGGGAGCGATGGTATGCTCTACAATGCAAGTGTCCTGGGTATGGATAGCTGGGAATATGCCCAGTTGAAAAGCCATGTCAGGATGGGCTGGTATGGTGCAAGGGGTCACGTGAATCTGCTGGGGCTGTTACGCAATACCGCTCACAGCCGCTGGACTGTAGCCGTATCTCCTCATCTCTATGCAGTGACCACCTGCGCAGATATCCAGACCCTGGCAGATAATGCTGAGGTGGTGAAAGGCTCTACCCGCTGGCATCTGGGCTATGGAGCCAGCTTGCAGGCTGGTTACCAGTTGACCTCCAATCTTAATCTGGGCATCTATTCCGGTTTGACACGCCTTTCAGGAGAACGTATGGACGGAATGCCGGAACATCTGCACAAGAACAACTTCGTATGGGAAAGCGGTATAAGATTGGGAATCAGCTTCGCCAAGACGAAGAAAGAAAAGCTGATGGAAACATCGCCGATGCCGCAGCAGGAAGTTCTGATGCAGGAGACACAGCAGGCATTGAAGCAGGAGACACAGCAGCAGGAATCTGCCCCAGAGGTGAATACAGCCAAGCAGCTGCAGACGACAGATAAGGCGGAAACCAAGGTTGCCGTACAAGGCGCAGCTGAATCAGCAAAGGTGACATTCCCTGCCATCTATTTCGGTTTCAACCGCATTACCATTCGCCCAAGCGAGGTATCCAAGCTGAAAAACATCCTCTGTATATTGAAGGAGAATCCTGAAATGAAGGTGACGGTGACCGGCTGGTGCGATACAAGGGGCAGCGTGGCTGTAAACAGACGCATCTCCCGCCAGCGAGCACAAGTCCTGAAGAACTGGCTTGTGAAGAGAGGTATTGCTGCGAGCCGCATCTCGGTAGTAGGAAAGGGAAGCGACGCTTCCCGAACAGCCCCAAAAGCCCGCCGAGTAGAGACTACAAATCATCATCTGTAACCCATAAAACAAGATAGGAAATGAAAGTAAAAAAAAGATTTAATATTTGGTTATGGGTGCTGCTAGGCGTCCCATGCCTATTGGTAAGTTGCGATCATGATGTCCATGATGGCGAAGGGGATGGAGGCTTGTCGGTTTCGCTCGCCTGGGCAGACGAAGTCGATGAGGGTACGGAAGTGAAGGATGTGAAGACATGGATCGTGAATGCTACAGACGGTACGCAGGTGGTGCAAAGACAGCATGGCAGTGCGCAGGAAATGGCAAGCGAGCACTATGATATGTCAGAAGGTCACTACCGCATTCTCACCACCACCAACCTGGTGGCTCCGTTCACCATCAGTGAACAGACAAGAGCCATTGCCAACATGAATAATCTGGTGCTAGGACTGTCGAATCCGAGTGCTTCAACCGAACATGCCTATTATGGTGTAACAGACATCGTCATCGACAAGGAGGATGTGCACTATATCACAAGAAGCGAAATGCGCCGTATACTTGCAGAATTGACCATCTTCATTGAAGGAGTTCCTGACAATTTTGCAATGATAGGCAAGGTTCTGAATGTGGCAACCGGACTCCTTCCCCTGCAAAAGAATGAGGATGGAACATTCGGGACGGCAAGCTATACCAAGGAAGAGTGTGATATACCTTTGAAAATCGCAGTGCCTGGCGAAACTTTAAGAATGGAAACATTACGCTTGATGCCGACAGCCAACGGTTTTCATACCACCAAGTTGTTTATCCAACTGATTTCTCCTGGGGGAGTAGTTAGCAACTACGACATCGAAGCACCCGTCATGAAGTCTGGTGGCAAGTACCAAATAAACTTGGAATACGAGGCGATGAAACCTTACATGTATCTTACGAGTACGAAGATAGATGACTGGACAGAAGGCTGGGTATATCGTGGTGAAATCCTGAATCCGGAAGATTAAGCGGCTCTATCATTCAAGCAAGAATCAAAACGAGAATATAAACATAAAATAGTAAAAGACAATGAAAACAAAGACTTATCTCTTTGTACTGATGACAATGGCATTGGCATTGGGCAGTTGTTCTGACAACGAGAATGGTATCGGAGGCGAGACCTCCAAGTATATCACCGTTTCTACCAGTATCGGCAATATGACACGTGTTGCCACAGATGCGAAAGGCGGTCAAACCTTTGAGGAGGGTGATGAAATCAGTGTGTATGCCTGGACAGGTGCCCCAACTGTAGCCCCTGAGACAAGCGAACGAGTGGTGAACAACGCTATCAACAAGTTGACTAACGGTTCATGGGTATCCACTCCACAGATGCTTTGGAAGAACAACCGTGACAAGCATTATTTCATCGGTGTCTATCCTACAGCAGCAATATCCGACCTTACCGCTGGAGAATATACATTCGATGCAAATAAGCAAACGGAAAGCGACCTCTTGGTGGCTGTCAACCCAGACGGCTTATCCTATAGTGCTGATGCCCAACAGACAGTACCTCTTACCTTTACCCATGTGATGGCAAAACTTGTGGTGAACCTTACCTATAAGAATCAATGGGGAACAGAGGGACCTACCGTAGATAAGGTAGCTGTAGTCAATGCCGCAAAAAAAGCAACCGTCAATTATCTGACCAAGGTTGTCACCCCATCTGCTGTAGCAGAAGATAAAGCTGACTTTGATATGCCAGCATTAACCGCCAACAAGCAATATGCTTCCATCATCATCCCGCAGGATGGCGTTCAGAAGATTACAGTTGTGATAGGCGGCAAGAATTTCATCTACGACAATGGAACTCCTTTCAAGTTTGAGAGTGGCAAGGTTACCACCATCAACCTGGAGGTAGGACGTGATATCATAAAACTTGGCGATGTAAACATCTCCGACTGGGGGTCTACAGGCGAGTCTATCAAGGGTGAGGCTTACGATTAACTTTCCTAAAATTAAAACATAAAATTCGGCAATATGAAAGCAATTAAAATATTAGCAATGGCAGCTTTGGCAACGGCAGTTTTTGCCAGCTGCTCCAGTGAGGATGAATTGGCACAGAACAATTATCCTATGGATAATGTGGTCAGAATCATGACAAGCGTAGATGGCATGAATACCCGTGCCTCTTACGGAAACAGCACCGATAAGCTTAAATCGTTCGGCTTCTGCATCAAAAATGCTAATAGCGAAAAATATACCTATGATAATGTCTTGATAACAAAGGAAGGCAGCAATTGGAATCCTGCTACCCAGATGTTGTGGCAGAATTCAACTACCGCTGTTGATATTCTGGCTTATGCGCCATATCAGGTGACTACCGAAGATGCAAGTGGCAAAGTAAAAGTCTTCGGAAAGTCTGATTATGCCTTTTCTGTAAAAGCAGACCAAAGCGGTGCTGATGACTATTCTTCAGACCTTATTGTATATAAGCAAACGGAATTCACGCCTGGTACGGAATTGAATACCTACCAGGCAGTTAATGTTGCATTCACCCATCTCCTCAGTCAGCTGAATCTCATTATCGAGTTAAGAGATCAGTTTAATCAGAATAATAATACGGTTACGGCAGGATTTGTAACTGATGTCAAGGTGAATGGCACCATTATCAGCAGCAAAGTAGATTTCTCTGCAGCTTCTATTGGGGTTCAAGTTGACGGTACCCAGGCAACAGCCATTACTCCTGAAACTACAGGATTCACGCCGGCAGAGAAAACAACCGACCATGCTTTCTTCAACTATTCTGCCATTGTGATTCCACAGACCGTTACTGCAGGAAAATTCAGTATTTCGTTCAAGGTGGATGGCACTGAGTACACCTGGATTGCCACCAGCGATGTGAATTTTGAATCTGGTAAGAAACATGAGTTGCATCTGTTGGTAGGTAAGGATGTAGTGCAAGGGGGCACCATAAGTGCGACGTCTTGGGGAAATGGAGGTACTGGCAGTTTAGAGACTGATTAAAGAATTGTTTGACATTTAAAATAGACAAGGTATGAAGATTACAAGATATATGGGAGCATTTGCAGTTATAGCAATGCTTGCCGCTTGCTCTACTGATGACGAACTGGGAGCTAACATTGCTGCCAATGAGGTGAAGATTGCTGCCACCGTTGGGGGAAACAGCATTTTTACCCGTAGCAATCCTGTGGGTTCAGCAACGGAACAAACGAGTTTTAATGAGGGCGATGCCATCAGTGTAACTACTGAAGGCAAAACCGTGATTTATACCAAGAAGGACGGACAATGGGCGAATGCGAATGACTATCTGGTCTGGACGGGTAATGCCCAGACTTTCGAGGCTTGTTATCCTGAGAAGGCGGATGAAAGTTCCACCAATTCTTTCTCTGCAGGTTATGTCGCAGCAGACCAATCTACAGTTGAGAAAATTGCTCTGTCTGATTATATGACATGCACAAAAAACGAAACAACGAAACCTGACGACAGACAGTTGACATTGAACTTTGAACGTCAGACGGCTCGCATCATAGTCAAAGTAAGCCGGTTTGGAGATAAGTTCGACGGACTGGCCCCTACGCTTTCTGCCGTAGAAGTTTATTCTAAGCTGAAAGTTCCTGCAGAAGATGGTGACAGCTACGAAGCTATCAAAGCTTGTAAAAAAGACAATGTATTCTATGCTTTGGTATCTCCTGGAGCAGGCAATTCGGCAGAGAAATTCCTCAAACTCATTGTGACATACAATGATGGCAACGCAACTCAGACTAAAGAACTGTATGTAACGGGTATTCCTGCTCTTAGCAAAGCCAAGAGCTATACCTATGATGTAAAAATAGGTAAGGACAAAGCTACAATAGGAAGTGTAAGTGTTGCAGATTGGGCTCCTGGCGATGCAATTACTGGTGGCGATGCCTCCATACTCACACCGGAATTAATTATAAAACAAGCTTTGGCTGCAGGAAAAACTGGCATAACGCTCAATTTGGCAGAAGGTTTTAGTGACTTTTCTAAAATAACAGATGCTCTCAAAAATGCTGAAGCAGGTACTATAAACTTAACTCTTAAGGGATGTGAGAAGATAAAAGATTTTAACTCTGTCAAAAGTCTTAAATCAATAAATTTGCCAGATATAATAACTATTTATGATAGAGCTTTCCAAGAATGTACTAATCTTGAGTCTGTTCAAGTACCAGAAGCATTAAAGATATCAAATTGCGCTTTCACTAATTGTAGCAGACTTGAGTCTGTTTATGCTCCAAACTTAGAGATTATTGAACGGTATATTTTCGACAACTGCCATAATCTCAGAAAAGTAGAGTTTGGAAATATTGAATACGCGGCAGTTAGTTCTTTTGATGGAATTGAAACCAGAAATATATCCTTGACATTGTCTGCCGACCAAATGAAGATGACGGAAAACTTTATCTCCTGGGAACCAACTTCTACTAAATACAAGGATAGCCAAGACCACAAGGACCGTAAATTTTGTAATTTTATATTCAAATCCATCAAATGTGGAGATAGCACTTACTGATTGGGAAGTTAAAGATATAGTATAAACTCCTAAGCTGGGCAGGAGTATAAGGTGCCCAGCAAACATAGTCACCCGCACTTCACGGGAAACGCCCATAACTCTAAAAACATAGCGAGATGAAAGCAATACAATTTTTCGCAATAACGGCATTGGGTGCCGCCCTGTTTGCCAGTTGCTCCAACGAGGAGGAACTGGCAACGGGCAACTATCCTAGCGACAACCTCATCCGTGTTACTGCCGGAGTAAACAACGACATGACACGCGGCGATGAGGCGACTACTGCATTGACCAAGAATTTCTCGCTGACTGTGGTGAACCAAACGAATGATAAATACAGTTATGCCAACGAGATCTTCTCATTGAGCGGCACCGAATGGACCTGCAGCAACAAACTGTTGTGGCAGAATTTATCAACCCCGGTTGAAATCGTGGCTTTGTATCCCGCAACAGATGCCAACACATTCTCCGGCGTGTACACAAAAGAGAACAACACCATCGGCACGATTACTTATGGCGTAAACTCCGATCAGAGCACAGCCGATGAGGCTAACGACCTGCTCTTATATCATAACGCCCGTTTCGTACCGAAGGATGATCTGAAAGCCGAAAAACTGGATATCGAATTCAATCATGCCTTCTGCCGGGTAGATATCGAAGTAACCATCGGCTCCGAGTTCAATACAACCAATGGTCTTGCTGTAAATCCTATCCAAGGAATCAGGGTAGAAGGAACAAAGATTGCTGCTGATATCGATTTAGCCTCAGCATCTCCTACCATTACCGCAAAAGGAGATGCAACCAGCATCATCCCTACCCCAGGCAATTTCACCCCGGCAGCCAGTGCAGCGAATCAAGCCGTAGCCAGATATTCCTGCATAGTGATTCCGCAAACCGCCTACTTGAACATTGTGCTGCATACCAGCGACAGGGAATATGAATGGACTGGCACAGAGATGGCGTTGGAGAGCGGCAAACAATACACCCTGCAGCTGAACATGACCAATAAGTCAACAACGGCAAGGAAGTTCATCCTCAGAGAGAGAAAGTGAAAAGATAACGCAAAAAGAGACAGAACATGAACAAGACGATAAAACTCCTTTGCACATGGGCAGCCGGCCTGCTCCTGGCAGGATGCAGTTCGGAAGCTGATATGGAAAAGCTGATGGATTGGCAAAGCAATCCCGATGCCGTTCACTTCACGGCATCGGTGAATAATGCTACCACCCGAACCAATCCTGCAGCAACTGATGATGCCCAGACGAAATTCAACGAGAACGACCAGGTTACCGTGTCCAACAATGGTAACCAGGCCGACTATGCCTATAACGGAACGTCATGGGTTCCTGCCATAGCCGATAAGTATCTGTTGCTGGACAAGTCCAATCTGACATACAACTGCTGGTATCCTGCCGGTGGCAATAACACCGCCACCGTCGGTTATCTGACTGCAAACCAAAGCTCAGAAGAACTCATGGCGAAGTCAGACTATATGAATGCAACGACAGTCCTCCAATCAGCCGATGAAGCTCTCAACTTCGGTCTGGAGCGCAAGACAGCCCGCCTGATTCTCAAAATCAGCGCATTCACAGAGCAGTTTGAATCCACCGCTACCATCAAGCACGTGCGCATCGTCAGCAAGGCTTCAACAGCAGAGGGTGAAACAAATACCATCGACATCACGCCATTAACTAGCGGAGGAGGTGGCATCGGCAGTACCTATACAGCCCTTGTAGCCCCCGGCAAAGTTGTAGCCAAGTTCTATTTCACAGATAATACAAGCACAGAAGAACCAGTTACGATGACAACAAACGTCACCGCAGCAGGCAACAGCTATATCTATAATCTGATTGTGGGCAAGAAAAAGATTGAAGTTACTGGAATCAAAGCTGTGCCATGGGGTCAAGGCACTGAAATTGTAGACAATTTAACTTCGATTCCATACGTTACCTTTACGGCTGATGCTATTCAGGAATTGATGATGTCGTTGGATAACATCTCCAATCTACAATATTCTGTGAACTTCGGTGAATGGACAGACGCTAAAGATTTCTTAGATGTTGAGTTTGGTGGAAAAAAAGGTTGTCTCCGTTTGCGTTGTAAGAATAATCAGTCTGGCACAGCAATTGGTTATGAGAATTGTTCTCAAATTTATTTCAGCGAATCTGCAGAGGTGGCATGCACAGGCGATATCCGCACTTTGTTGGACTATGAGAACTATGAGACTGTTCAAACTAGTGGAGCTCAATTCTGCAGTTTATTTGAAAATTGCACGCAATTGACCTCTGCCCCAGATTTGCCGGCTACAGAATTGTATGATTACTGCTATAATAGTATGTTTAAAGGGTGTACATCTCTTGAAAAAGCTCCTGATTTACCTGCTACAACGTTGAAACAAAGCTGCTATAGTGGTATGTTCCAAGGTTGCACTTCTTTAAAAGAAGCACCTACTTTGCAGGCTGAGAAGATGGCTCCTAGTGCATATAGAGGTATGTTCTATGGCTGTACTAGCCTTGTAACTGCGCCAGCTTTACCTGCAACCCAAATAGCAGAAGAATGTTATTCGTATATGTTCCAAAAATGTACTAGCCTTACAAATGTTCCAACCGAGCTCCCGGCTAAGACAATGACAGATTATTGCTACGCCTGTATGTTCCAAGGTTGTACTTCTCTTAAAACGGCTCCAGTTTTGCCAGCTACAACTTTAGCTGAATCTTGCTACAGTTGTATGTTTGAAGATTGTAAGAACCTTAAAACCGCTCCTGATTTGCCTGCGGAAGTTGCTGAAGTAACTTGCTATTATTTTATGTTCTCGGGTTGTAGTAAGCTCGAAACAGCCCCAAAGCTATCAGCTAAGTCTTTGGAGAGACAAAGCTGTTCTAACATGTTTCAAAATTGCACTTCTCTTAAAACGGCTCCAGTTTTGCCAGCTACGAGTTTAGACTTGTTCTGCTACGGTAGCATGTTCTCGGGTTGTACTTCTCTTCAAAAAGCTCCCGATTTGCCTGCTACAGAATTGGCTGAAAGCTGCTATAATAGCATGTTCTCTGGTTGTACATCCCTTACTACAGCACCTAAATTGCCTGCCAAAGAGTTGTATCCTAGATGCTACTTAGGAATGTTTAAAGAGTGTACATCCCTTACTACAGCACCGGATTTGCTTGTTACGAAATTAGAACCTGGATGCTATAAAGAAATGTTCAATGGTTGCAAGAATTTGAAATCAGTTAAGATGTTGGCACCAAGGCATAATAAAATGAATGATTATTTCACAGATTGGTTAACCGACGCAGGAACAAAAGTCACTACCGGTCGCACACTCATACTGACGGATCAAACTGCCTACGATGCGTTGAAGACTAATAATCTTCTCCCAGCAAACTACTGGCAAGCTGGCAAATGTACTGTCAAAGCAGCGGACGGAACTGTGATTAAATAATTGAGCTTTCGCAAGTAAGCCGTCAGGCGTCCCGGCGGATTTGAAATCCGCCGTAAAAAAAGGTTCGACCTATTAAAACCGGGGGATTTGTAATCCCCCAACAAAAGGGAAAGCAGACTCCTTTGCTGCGGATTTGAAATCCGGCGAAACGCCAAAGCTCTATGAATGGACTTCTGCAGCCGCTGTCGTGCTAAAGAGCGGCTACAGATATACCCTCGAACTTAGCATGGGTAATGATGTGGTATTGTTGAAGGGTGACAACATCAAGGCTACTCTATGGACAGAAGTCACTGGTGGCTCTCTGGAGACAGACTAAAGAATATGAACTTAAAATAGTACGACTATGAAATATCAGAAGATATTGGGTCTTGTAGCAACAGCCGGCTTATTGCTGGCTGGCTGCGCTACAGATCCCTTCATCGTGTCCCGATGCCCGTTCGGTGGATGATATGGCTGTGTGGTGGTTTCGTGCTACCTGTTTTCATGGTTTGAAGTACCTTTGCGTCAATCGTGAGGTGACAGTTCAACTCCTATTTTCTCTCCATATCCGTGTAAACAATATTCAAGAAAGAGAAAATCAGACGAAAATACCTGGAAAATGGGGAAAGAAGAGATTGAGAATTTTCCCTTAAGGGTTTTTATTTTTTTCCTTAAGGGAAAATA
>ERZ1034753.858-NODE-858-length-10432-cov-4.072661_pt1 | contig 10432 bp, 10 predicted proteins | sample MGYA00520702_ERZ1034753 | MGnify/ENA primary metagenome ERZ1034753 (study PRJEB33766, sample SAMN09781700) | gut metagenome | biome: gut microbiome | host: Homo sapiens | place: Madagascar | study: EMG produced TPA metagenomics assembly of the PRJNA485056 data set...
AAACTTTTTAAAGAATTAGGAGCAGATGAAAGGCAATTTGTAATTTCAATTCCTCCATCTTTAAAGTTTGTAACAGAAAAATCAGGGATAAAGATCTATGATTATACTTACTATTTGGCAGCGGAAGATAGGACAACATTATTAAAAATTGCTTACTCATTGCAAAAGCTGAAGAATATGGGGAAAAAAGTAGGTATTCGTCCTCATCCTAGATATTCGGATATTGAAATGGTAAATAAAATATTTTGTAATTTTAATATAGAAAAACCGCAAGAGATTACAATAGAGGAATCATTATTGCAAACAGGAAATGCAATTTCATTATATTCAACTGTTTTAAATCAGGCAATATGTAATTCAGTAGGTATTGTCATTGATGATGTAAGTAATCCGATAAAGTTCGAAAAATTGCAACAGATGGAATATATATGTATAAATAAAAAGCATACATTGTTATCAAGTATAATAAATGAGGAAAAATAATGTTTGGAAATATATATAGAAGAATAAGAACTATAGTATGGACATTTTTATGCAAGAGAAGTGCTAAGGAGTATGGCAAGGATATACATATAAATCATTGGTGCAAATTCACTTCAAATACAACAATAGGGAACAATTGCCATTTTAATGGAATAAAAGTTAATGGGAATGGTCGTGTTGTGATAGGAAATAATTTTCATTCGGGTGCAAATATTCTAATACTAACATCTAATCATAATTATGATAAAGGAACAAAAATACCGTATGATGAAACCATGATAGATGGTGATGTGATTATTGAGGATAATGTATGGATTGGACAGAATGTGACGATTCTACAAGGAGTAAAAATAGGTGAGGGAGCTATTATACAAGCGGGAAGTGTGGTGGTTTCAGATATAGAAAAATGTGCTATCGCAGGAGGGCATCCGGCTAGAATTTTTAAAAAAAGAGATGAAGAACATTATTGGAATCTAAAGAGGGAATCAAAGTTTTTTTAAAAAAATCGAAAAGGTATATTAATAAAATTCGAGTTAGTGAGAAAATGAAAGAAAGTAAGCATAATTCATTTATAAAAATTGGTCTGGTTTATACTATAAGTAATTTTGTGATTAAGGGAATGGCTTTTTTGACTACCCCTATATTCACACGCTTGATGAGTCAAGAGGAATATGGACAATTTAGTAATATAGCATCGTGGGCAAATATAATGATGATAATAACAACATTATGTTTATATTCTTCAATAAGTAGAGCTAAATATGATTACAATAGTAACATTATGGGATATATATCAACTATAACGATTCTGGGAAGTATTGTAACATTGTTAATATGGGCAATTATTGAATGGAGAATAGATTTCTTTGAAGAAATGTTTCAAATGAATCGAGTTTACATTAGATGCATTATGTTGAATTGTTTATTTACACCGGCGGTACAATCGTTAATAACAAAGTATAGAATGTACAATGAGTACAAGCTTGTGATTTTTATGACATGGATTACATTGTTAATTACTACTATTTCTTCATTAGTTTTAACATACTTTATGAAAAATAAATTAACAGGGAGGGTTGTAGGAAATTATGCAATAATAGCAGTGGTGGATATAATCTTTTGGCTATATATTGTTGTAAAAGGAAAAACATTTTCTATAGATATGTGCCGATATGCTTGCTTTTTAGCAATCCCATTATTGATTCATGAACTTTCAGGGGTTTTGCTAAATTCATCGGATAGAATTATTATAAATCAGTTATGCGGATCTACAGATGCAGCATTATATTCCATAGCTTATACGATAGCAATGATAATTACAGTGCTATTGTCATCACTCAATAATGCATGGATACCATGGTTTTTTGATAAATTGGAGGAAGATAGATATGACGAAATAAAAAAGTATGCTACAGGATATACATTTTTATTCACAATAGGATGTATAGCTTTAATGATGATTGGACCAGAATTAGTGATGATATTTGGTGGTAAAAATTATATAGATGCTATATATGTAATCCCACCGGTTTGCTTGGCGATAGAATTTCAATTTGTATATACGTTATATGTTAATATTGAATTTTTTTTAAAGAAAACACTATATATATCAATAGCAACAGCAGGAGCGACAATAATTAATATAGTTCTCAACTATTGGCTTATTCCTAAATTTGGATATGGTGTGGCAGCATATACAACTATAATAGGTTATTTATTTATGCTAGTGTTTCATTATATTATCTGTTCAAAAACTCAATATAAAAAGGTTTTTGATGAAAGAAAGTTGTTTTTAGGTATAGCAATTACAGCAATTGGGATGTTTGTTACATTGATACTATATCAAAATCAGATAATTAGGTGGTTAAGTATATTGGTTATAGTGATCGTCATATTAACTATTTTGTATTTAAAAAGAAAAATGATATCTGAGATTTTAAAGAAATAAATATATGTAAATAAAGGAGCATAAAATGTTTGACTTAGATGAATTTATTGGCAAAAATGTCACCAAAAGAGAAAAAAGTATGTTTTTAGAGGATATTGAAAATAATAAAGATGTTTTAATAAAACAAATACAAGGAAAAAAAGTTTTGGTTATAGGCGGAGCTGGATCAATAGGCTCATCGTTTATTAAGGCAATTTTGCCTTATCAACCACAAACGCTAATTGTGGTTGATATTAACGAAAATGCATTGGCTGAATTAACCAGAGATCTTAGATCTACTAAAGGGATGTATATTCCTTCTGAATATATAACATATCCAATGGATTTTGCTTCTCCAACATTTAAAAAGATGTTCTATAAATATAAAGGTTTTGATATAGTTGGTAATTTTTCTGCTCATAAACATGTACGATCTGAAAAGGATATTTATTCGGTGGAGGCTTTGTTACAAAATAATGTATTGCATGCAAAACTATTGCTGGATCTTTTGACACAATATCCACCAGAAGAATATTTTTGTGTATCTACGGATATTTTGTTTCACCAGAAGAAAGCGGGCAGATTTGTATGCTGGCATGTATGCTTGGGAAAAACCGAGAGATTTTTTTCCCAAGGCTTGAGAAAGAGCAAATGATGACATTTGACAAAATCGCGATAAATCTTTTGCAAGAATATAAGTATGATATAGAAATGTGCAATAGTGATGAGGAGGCAATAGAAAAAGCAGTATTATTAAAACATGGAAGTAATAGGTATCCGGTGCATTTTTCAATATCAGATACGTCTGGAGAAAAACCATATGAGGAATTTTATACAGAAACTGAGAAGATTGATATGAATAGATTACAAGCTCTAGGTGTAGTTACAAACAAAGGAATACCGGATCAAGGAAGGATAGATTTGTTGTTTCAAAAACTTAATAGAGCGTTTGATGAAGTAACAACTACAAAAGATGATGTAATTGCAATTATGAAAGAATATCTTCCAAATTTTGAACATATAGAAACAGGAAAATCTTTAGATAGTAAAATGTAATTATGAAAGGGAAATAAATATGCAAAAGCTAAAACATATTTTACTGAATTTAAAAGTCTTTATGATAGCATTTTTCATATGTAATTTATTCAGTATGTGTTTGTTTACAAAGAGAATATATAGTATATGCATTCCGCTATTAATTTTATGGGGTGGTTTGTTATGTGTATATAATTATGTGATAAAAAGACAAAAAAAGGATTTTGCTTTTTGGGTTTCAAGTGCAGTTTGCATAAATTATCTTATAATAATTTTGTTTTTTTCTAGTTCATATATGCAAGATATAGCACAGTTATTGTGCGTTATGGTATATTTATTTATATTATTTGGAGCATTTTCAGATTTAGACCGTAAAGATAGAACGGATATAATTATGAGCAACTGCTATATTATGTTTTATTTTAATATTGTAGTTTCTTTGGGATCGGTAATTATTATGTTCTCAAAATATGTCGGAGAAATTGTCATAGAAGGAGATACGTATTTATTAGGACTAATACCTAGATCCAGCGGATGCCAATTAAGAGGAATAGGGGGATCGCCTACTAGCTTTTCGGTACTTGAATGGCTGTCGATAGTGGCGTCAATATTTATTTTTAAAAGGAGCAAAAGTAAGCTTAATAAAGTGGTTGTAGTTATAGCGGATATTGTATCATGGATATGTCTGGTAGGTGCAAATAGCAATTACTTTATTTTAATGTTTGGAGTTTTTGGCATAATGCTATTCATATGCAATTTGATAAACAAAAAATGGAAAAATTGTCTTGTAGTTATAATTGGGATGTTTAGTGTGCTTATTTTGTACCAAGGAACGTTAAAAGGAATTGATTATACAGTTAATAATGTGGATATATCACAAATTTTAGATAAAATACAGATAGATGATGATACAGCATCGACTGATACAGAAAAACAAGACGTGGTAGATTCAGAAGCAGGAGATGTGAAAGTTGAGAGATCGATAAGCTCATCTACATTGTCCGTTCGCATGAGTATTTGGAAAGAAGCGTTGAAAATATTAAAAGATCATCCATTTGGAGTAGCAAAAAGTAATGCAACAGTAGAAATTTATTATGGCAGACCCAATTATAAGTACACAAACTTGCATAATGGTTATTTGACTATTCTAGTGGCGTCTGGAATTCAAGGCTTTGCTTTAATAATACTATTTGGTGTGTGGTTATTTATTAAAGTAATCAAGTGTCTTGCAAAAAATAATAACACAAACATTCGATTAATAGTTTCTTTATGTGTTGCAATTTTAGCGGGAGAAATGGTGAATGGTTGTTTCTTATTTGACCGAGGATTAACATATGCATCACTTTGGCCTCTTCTTGGATACCTATACAGTGAATGCAAACTTAGTGACAACGTTATGCAATAGGATGAATAGATTATTTTGTAAATAAAGAATTTATTAAAATAAGTCAATTTATTTTGCTAAAAAAAGACCGAGACTAGACATAGAACATTTTGAAAAAACAAATGCTTAGGAAATACTATTTTGATACTAAGCAGAAGATGGAGTGAGATGTATATGAATAAATTTATTCCTTTATCCATTCCCAATTTTGAGGGAAATGAAAGAAAATATGTTGATGATGCAATTGATCAGGGATGGGTATCTACTGGTGGAGCATATATTAGTAAATTAGAGAAGAATATGGCAGAATTCCTCCATACTGATAATGTGGCGGCCTGTCAAAGTGGCACTTCTGCACTTCATCTTTCTTTAGTGGAGGCAGGCGTTAAGCCAGGGGATGTGGTTATTGTTCCGCCACTTACCTTTATTGCAGCCGTTAATCCTGTAAAGTATCAATTCGCAACACCGGTATTCATTGATTGTGATGATACCTTTACCATGGATCCGGTTAAACTGAGAGAGTTCTGCGAAAATGAATGTGAATTTGATGGAGCAGTTCTTACTTACAAAGGGAAAATAGTTAAAGCATTAGTTGTTGTCCATGTTTTTGGCAATATGGCTGATATGGTATCTATTCTTACCACTGCTCATAAGTACAATATTAAAGTTGTGGAGGATGCAACAGAGGCTTTAGGTACTAAATATATAGAGGGACCTTTAGCTGAAAAGTATGCAGGAACAATTGGTGACTTTGGCTGTTATTCTTTTAATGGAAACAAGATTATTACAACTGGTGGTGGTGGAGCAATTACGGCAAACAGGAGTGAAGTGGTTGATCACATTCGTTATCTTTCCACTCAGGCCAAGAATGACACGCACTATTATATCCATAACGAAGTCGGATATAATTATAGAATGACCAATGTTCAGGCTGCAATAGGTGTTGCTCAATTGGAAGAGTTACCGGAATTTATTAGAAGAAAACAGGCAAATTATGAACTTTATAAGGAACTTTTCAAGGATTGTGATTTAGGAAAGATGATAGACTTTAGAGAAGGAACGTCTTCTAATAAGTGGTTCTATTCTTTAGAGATAAATAGAAATAGAGTACATGCAACAATGCGGGAGATTATAACATCTCTGCAGGAAAGGGGAATTGAAACCAGAGCTATTTGGGGATTGATTAATGAACAGATTCCTTATCAAGAAGAAGATACATATAAGTTGGAGAAGGCACCATATTATGCGGCACGCATACTTAATCTCCCATCCAGTACGCAGATTACCAGGGATGAGATAAAATATGTTGTCGAACAAGTAAAACTCGTATTGGAGGGATATTCTAATGGAGAAGGAGAGAATAGATAGTTTCATTGGGACTAGATCTCTTTCTATTGTTGATGCAATGGGAAAAATCGATATAAACTCTAAGGGAATTCTGTTTATTGTTGATGAAAACGGTAGTTTAGTAGGGTCGTTGACTGATGGGGATATTAGAAGATGGCTGTTAAAATCAGGTAAGATAACAGCTACGGTTGTGGAAGCAATGAATCCTTGCCCTTGCACATTAACAAGGGCAATGGATGCTCTTCAGATTATGAAAGATAAAAGTATTACAGCGATACCAATCATTGACACTAATAGAAATATAGTAGATATATGTTTATTATCTGATTTTGAAGAGGACAAGCAGAAGGGGGATTTATCCGGAGTTCCTGTGGTTGTTATGGCGGGAGGAAAAGGAACACGTCTTTATCCATACACTAAGATATTACCGAAACCGCTTGTGCCAATTGGTGATACTCCTATTGTAGAGCGTATTATTGATTACTATGCTGAGTTTGGCATAGACCTTTTTTATATGACAGTGAATTATAAGAAAGCAATGATACGTTCATACTTTGATGATGTTGAACATCAGTATGAGATTAAATATGTTGAGGAACCAAAGCCGTTAGGAACAGGTGGTAGTATAAAGCTGATAAAAGATAAGTTTGACAAGCCAATTTTTGTAACGAATTGTGATGCCTTAATTTTAGCTGACTATTATGACATTTATCAGTATCACATAAGACTAGGCAATGATATTACAATTGTTTCGGCGTTGAAGAATTTTCAAGTTCCATATGGAGTACTCCATACAGGTGAAAATGGCGTATTAGAATCCATGGAAGAGAAACCAAAGTTTTCATATTTTATTAATACGGGAATGTATATCATAAATCCAAAGCTAATAGATTTAATTCCTGATGACACAATGTTTCATATGACACATCTTGTCGAAAAAACGATGGAACGAGGTGGTAAGATAGGAACATACCCGGTCAGTGAAGATTCATTTCTTGATATGGGTGAACTGGATGAAATGAAGAGGATGGAAGAAAAACTGGGACTAGCAACAAGTAAAGGATAGGTAAGATGAAACGGATAGCAGTTATACCCGCAAGGAGCGGATCAAAAGGATTAAAAGATAAAAATATCAAGGATCTAAATGGTAAACCGTTGATTGCATATTCTATAGAGGCAGCAATTAAGAGCGAAAGATTTGACAAAGTTTTTGTTTCGACAGATTCTCAGAAATATGCTGATATTGCTATAAAATATGGAGCGGATGCATCATTCCTTAGATCTGAAAGGAATTCTGGTGATACAGCGGGATCTTGGGATGTAGTAAGAGAAGTGATAGATACATTGAAAACCAAGGGTGAAGAATACGATGAGGTTATGTTATTGCAGGCAACATCGCCGCTTAGAACGACAGAAGATATAATAAATGCAATAGATTTGTTGCATGAGAGAAATGCAAGAGCTGTTGTGTCTTTAACAGAGTGTGATCATTCGCCCATTTGGTGTAATACACTGCCAAAGGATGGAAGCATGGATAATTTTGACAGAGCAGAGTATAAAGATTTGCCGCGTCAATCACTGCCGACATATTATCGTTATAACGGTGCAATTTATTTAGTAACCAATAATGAACTTTATAATGCGGATCATATATTGGAACATGGTTGTTATGCGTATATAATGCCACAAGACAGATCAATTGATATCGATACTGCATTAGATTTTTTAATTGCTGAAACAATAATGAAAGCAGGAGTATGATGAAAAAAATATGTTTTGTGACAGCAGCAAGGTCTGAGTATGGAATTTTAAAGTGGCTGATGAAAGATATAGATGCATCGGATGATTTTACTCTTCAGCTTATAGTGACAGGAGGTCATTTATCTTATGATCAAGGACATACGATAGATCAGATTATAGAAGACGGTTTCAAGATTGATTACACAGTGGATGCTAAGCTTGATACATCTTCAACAGCAAGGATTGCAGAATCTATGGGAAGGATGGCAGAAGGATTTGCTAAAGCCTTTGAAGAATTGAAACCAGATTATCTGTTGATATTAGGTGACAGATATGAACTTCTACCAATTTGTAGTACCGCATTTGTTATGCGAATACCTATCATTCATATATCTGGAGGCGACGTTACAGAAGGAGCAATAGATGATGGTATAAGAAATGCGGTTACGATGCTTGCTCAGTATCATTTCCCGGGAACAAAGGATTCAGCGGAAAATATCATTAGAATGCGCGGATCGGATAAAAATGTTTGGGCTGTTGGCGAACCTGGCTTAGATTCCTTTAATAGGGAAAAACTGTTGTCGCGAGATGCACTTGCCGATATTTTGCAATTGGATGCAAACAAGCGATGGGCATTGATGACTTATCATGCTGAAACAAAAGAAAATATTGAGTATAATATTTGTAATGTGAAAAATTGCATTGATGTTTTAGTGAGTCAGAAAAACTTGCAGACGGTAGTGACGTATGCAAATGCTGATTTTGGTGGCAGGCAAATTAATGCATATATTGAAGAGGTTGCAAAGAAATACTCAGATAAGATAAAAGTTGTTCCATCATTAGGTCATTTTAAATATTTGAGTTTTATGAGGCAAGTAAATTTTGTGATTGGAAATTCAAGCAGCGGGATTATTGAAGCACCCTTTATGAACATTCCAACGATTAATATTGGAGACAGACAAAAGGGGCGATACCAGTGTGGGAATATTATTCAATGTGAGGCAAAGATAGACATAATAAAAAAAGCAGTCAGTGATATTGAAGTTTTAAGGAATGCGCCACATGATGACTTGAATTATTGGGGAGATGGTCATACAAGTGAAAGAATTATAGAAATTTTAAAGAATGAATTATAAGAATGAATCAAGACGGAAAAGTTTAATAGTTGATAAATTGTTACAGAGAACATGGGATGATGAGGAAATATAGCGTTGGAAACATTAATAACGGATAAGTGGAATGGATATTTACTTTGCTTTGATGATACTCAAAAAGATATCTATTACGCAGAGGAATATGTAAAACTTTATGAAATGGAAGATGGTAAAGCAGTGTGTGCCATATGTCGTGAAGACGACAAGGTTTTGCTAATGCCATATATAAGAAAAGAGATAGATAACGAGTATTATGATTTTGAGACGGCATATGGGTATGGCGGTCCTATTGCAAATACAAAAGATACGGAATGGATTGATAGAGCCCTCACAAAAATGCAGGAACTATTTAATCGAGAAAAGTATGTGTGTGGATTTATTAGATTTCATTCGTTGTTAGATAATGCAGAGATTTGTAAAAATCATATACAAGTTCTGTTTGATAGAAATACTGTAGCTATAAATACAGAAGAGTCAGAAGATGATATTTGGTCTAAACAAATTATATCTAAGAACCGTAATATGATTAGGAAAGCTGAAAAAAATGGATTAGAATATAAAGCGGAATATGACTTTGAGTCTTTACCACAATTTGTACAATTATATAATGCAACAATGAAACGTCTGGAAGCCGAAGAATTTTATTTCTTTAAAGATGCGTATTTTCAATCGTTTGTGAAAAAATTTCGAGGAAAATCTTTCCTTGGAACTGTAAAAAAAGATGGAGAATTGATCTGTGCTGCCTTGTTCATGTATTCAAAAGATTATGGACATTACCATCTTGAGGGAAGTAATCATGAATATGCGAGGCTTGCAGCTAATAATTTGCTATTGTGGAAAACTGCGTGCGAATTTCATAGATTGGGTGTTAAGGAATTTCATTTAGGCGGTGGATATAATAGCGAACCGGATAATTCTCTTTTAAAGTTCAAAAAATCTTTTAGTGGTAATATGAGGGAGTTTTATATTGGTAAGTGGATATTTAATCGTGGAAAGTATGATGAGTTGAAACGAAGTTGGATTATAAAAAATCCGGAAAAAGTAGAAAAATTTGGAAAATTATTGTTATGCTATAGGTATTAACGGAGAAAACGATATGCGGGATAAGTGTTTAATTATTGCAGAGGCGGGAGTCAATCATAACGGTGATGTAAATTTGGCATATAAATTGTGTGATGTAGCTAAAGAAGCCGGAGCTGATGTGGTAAAATTTCAGACATGGAAAACAGAAGCTATAATTACAAAAAATGTAGATCAAGCTGAATATCAGCAGGAAAATACGGGGATATCGGAATCACAGTTTGATATGTTAAAAAAACTGGAACTAACCCAAGATGAATTTAGAAAAGTAAAGGAACACTG
>ERZ1034753.860-NODE-860-length-10422-cov-26.188193_pt1 | contig 10422 bp, 8 predicted proteins | sample MGYA00520702_ERZ1034753 | MGnify/ENA primary metagenome ERZ1034753 (study PRJEB33766, sample SAMN09781700) | gut metagenome | biome: gut microbiome | host: Homo sapiens | place: Madagascar | study: EMG produced TPA metagenomics assembly of the PRJNA485056 data set...
CTCGCCAGCCTTTATCTGTTTCAATATATCGTCCATCATTCTTTGCCATACATTAATTATAAAATAAGTAAATACGCTTGCAAAAGTACGAAAATAAATTTAGAAAAAGGTAAAATATTCACAAAACATTTACGAAACATGCAAATAATTGAGTATTTCGCAATATGATTCCTTTCATTGATAATCATAAAATACGAGCGAAAAAGGTTATTTTGGATATTTTTTGAATTACCACTAATACAGAGATGACATAAATATCATTTCAGGATATCTCCAACATCGATTGTAACAAGATTTATGCAAAAGAAGATTTTGCCGAGAAATAATATAAAAATAGGTCTAGCAACACCGCACTTTGCGGGGGTCGCTAGACCTATCTTCTAATCTATCAAGAACTTATATTCTTATTTTAGTCTTCATCAGCAAACTCATCAAGAGTATATGCGCTGCTGCCATCGAAGCAGTGGGTACATACCTGGCACTTTGGAAGACCGATAGCCTCAACAAGCTGCTCGATGGTATTGAACTTCAATGTAGTCAAGCCCAACTGGTTGGCAATCTCATCTACCATCTTCTGATACTCAGGAGAACCAGTGGTAGCGTATTTCTCAAGATTCTTGTTGGCATCGCCCTCAAACTTCTCGATGATGCGACGGGTAATCAGCTCCATATCACTCTTTGAAGAAGTGAAGTTGATGAACGGACAACCATATACCAATGGAGGACATGCAATACGCATGTGGCACTCCTTCAAGCCTGCCTGGTCGAAAAGCACCTTCACGTTGTCGCGAAGCTGGGTACCACGAACGATACTGTCATCGCAGAATAACACACGCTTGCCCTTGAGCATCGCCTTGTTAGGAATCAGCTTCATCTTGGCTACCAATGAACGCATGCTCTGGTTGCTTGGAGTAAAACTACGAGGCCATGTAGGAGTATACTTGGCAATACAACGCTGATAAGGCACACCCTTGCCGGCAGCATATCCCATCGCCATACCAGTACCAGAATCCGGAATACCGCTGCAGCAGTCTACCTCAACATCATCACTCTTGGCGAGATTGAAACCGTTGGTAAAACGAGCCTCCTCTACATTCTTGCCCTCATAGGTAGATGTAGGGAAACCATAGTAAACCCAGAGGAAAGAACAAACCTGCATCTTCTTGTTGGCAGGACGAAGCTGCTCCATCTTGTCGGCAGTAATCTTGACGATTTCGCCCGGACCCAGCTCGTATTCTGTTTCATAATCGAGGTTAGGGAACGAGGTGGTCTCGCTGGAAGCTGCATAGGCACCTTCTTTCTTACCTATAATAATAGGTGTACGTCCCCAACTGTCGCGAGCGCAGATGATACCATCCTCGGTAAGGATCATCATGGTACAGGAGCCCTTGATGTGGTGGAATACATTCTCGATACCTTCGCGGAATGTCTTGCCCTGAATAATGAGTAATGCAACCAACTCGGTTGGGTTGGTGCTGCCTGAAGACATCTCTGCAAAGTGCATGTTCTTGTCTAGCAGGTACTGGGTCAGTTCATCCTTGTTTACAATCTTAGCTACAGTACAAATAGCGAAACGGCCAAGATGTGAGTTCATGATTAATGGCTGCGCATCCGTATCGCTGATTACGCCGATACCAGAAGTCGCTCCCTCAAACTTGTTGAGTGTAGGTTCAAACTTCGTTCTGAAATAAGAACTTTCGAGGTTGTGAATTGAGCGCACAAAGCCTTTCTCACTACTATAGGTTGCCAAACCGCCTCGACGTGTGCCGAGATGTGAGTTGTAATCGGTGCCGTAGAATAAGTCTGCGACACAACTTTTCTTGGAAATAGTTCCGAAAATACCTCCCATAAGAGTATAATTCTATGTTATTGTTTGTAATATTGGGTGCAAAGGTAATAAAAAGATGTAAATTATGCAAGAAAAAATAGTCGATTTTCAGAATTTTAATGTATCTTTGCGCTCAACATAAGATGACTTTGCACATGAATATCAGAATGAGCATCATACTGAGCACGGGTATCATCATGGCCAGATATGGCTATGACCAGATGAACCTGACCCTATGGCTCATTCTCCTGCTGGTCATGACAAGCATGGCTATTGTCCTGCGGAAATGGATACAAAGTCAATGCATTCTTTTTTATATCTGTCTGTTTCTTTTGGGTGGTCTTCTCACTTCCTATCAAGAATGCCGCAACCGAAAGCCTGTTACCTATTTTACGATGGATGAACTGTCGGAACAGAACCGGTTTCTGACAACAGCGCAAGAACGGAGAGCGGAAATAGAACAGAAGCTGAAGGGATTAGGTATTGAGAATGAAGACTTTGAGGTCATTGCTGCAATGGCAATGGGCGATAAGGCGGCACTGGACAAGGACACGAAAGAGGTTTATTCCGTAGCTGGAGCAAGCCATGTATTAGCCGTAAGCGGACTGCATATCAGCATCATCTTCCAACTGCTTATCATGTTACTGGGAGGCAATCGCCGCCACATCTTCGTTATACTCTCAGCCCTTGTAGCCATCTGGATGTATGTCCTGTTCATAGGCATGCCAGCGAGTGCCGTTCGTTCAGCCACCATGCTGAGTGTTTATGGATTTGTTACCATGACCCGGCGAAACAAGAATTCGCTCCGTTCGCTATCCATCGCTTTTACCATCATGCTATTGTGTAATCCGCTCTATCTCTTCGACCTCAGTTTCCAAATGTCGTTTGCAGCAGTAGGTTCCATCATCGTATTCCTTCCGTTGCTCAGTTCACTTTATCACCCTACCCATCGCTTATCCCAATGGATCTGGGGGATGCTCTGCGTATCGGCGGCAGCACAGATAGGAACTCTTCCTCTCATCACTTACTATTTCGGGCGCATCTCGTGCTATTCCCTTCTTACTACTTTCATTGCAATTCCAGCAGCCATGGGCATTCTTTATCTCTGTTGCATGCTGATGCTGATGAGCCCTTTCCTACTCCTGTCGCCAACAGTCTCTCTTTTCTCCTGGCTGATAACCTGGGTGGCAAAGGCATTGGTAGTCATCACTCATTTTGCCAACACCGCCTTCCATCTCACCTCTCTGGCTCCCGGTGCCAGCATCGATGGAATCCACCTTCCCCTCCCTATCCTTTTCATCATCTATGCCGCCCTGGGATTAGTATATGCTGGCTGGATAAAAATGAAGAGGATAAGAAACAAAATGGCGAGAAGTCAGGAAGACTTCTCGCCGGAAAATGCATTATTTACAAATTATAGATAATGCTCAAAAAAACAGGATTGTCGGGAGAATACCTCAAAAGGCATCTCCCTATCAATTTTCATTCATTAATCCAAATTCAAGCTCTTCTTTATAGCTTCAATCTTATCCATTGCAGCAGCTGTGCAGCGGTTGTAGCAGCCAGCGCACTTGAAAGAAGGATCCTTTACCTCAATATAGAACTTGATCTTAGGCTCTGTACCAGATGGGCGAACGCTTACCTTGGTATTGTCATCGCAGAACCACTGGAGTACATTGCTTGTTGTAGGCATATCGAGCTTCTCTACGCTGCCGTCAGCATGCTTAGCCTCCAAGCTCTGGTAGTCCTTCCAGGTAACAATCTTGCTGCCACCCAACTCCTTTGGAGGGTTGGCACGGAAGTCTGACATCATCTGCTTAATCTCGTCAGCACCGGTCTTACCTGGGCGAACTACGTTTACTGTAAACTCCTTACTGAAGCCATACTCTGCATAGATCTGCATCAGGAGGTCGTAGAGAGTCTTGCCCTGATCCTTAGCCCATGCTGCAATCTCGCAAATCAGACAGATAGATGCAGGAGCATCCTTATCGCGTACCTTATCGTATGGCAAGAAACCGAAGCTCTCCTCACCACCACCGATGTACTGCTGCTTGCCCTCAGAGATAGCAATCTCGCGTGCAATCCACTTGAAACCAGTGTAGCAGTCGCGCAACTCTACGTTGTTCTTCTTGGCAATCTCAGCGATAACTTCTGTTGTTACGATGGTCTTTACGAGGAAGTCTGTTGGCTTCAACTTGCCCAACTTCTTCTTGTTCTCGATGATGTAGTAGCAGAACATCATGGCTGTCTGGTTACCATTGATAATCATCCACTCGCCCTTGTCGTCGCGGCAAACGATAGCCAGGCGGTCAGCATCTGGGTCAGTAGCTACCACGAGGTCAGCGTTCAACTTGGTACCGAGCTTCATACCGAGGGTCATAGCCTCTGCATTCTCTGGGTTTGGAGAAACTACTGTTGGGAAGTTGCCATCTACAACCATCTGCTCAGGAACTACATTGATGTTCTGGAAGCCCCAAGAACGCAGACAGAGAGGAACGATGACACGACCTGTACCATGCATAGCTGAATAAACGATGTTGAGGTCTTTCTGACGGTTGATGACATCCTGGTCAATCATAGCAGAATGAACGGCTGTCATATAGTCGTAATCCATCTCACCACCGATAATCTGAATTTTATCCCAGTTAGCCTCAAACTTCACCTGGTCGATAGTAACCTTGTTTACCTCCTCGATGATACCTGTATCGTGTGGAGCCAGAACCTGAGCACCATCGCTCCAGTAAGCCTTGTAACCATTGTACTCCTTAGGATTGTGAGAAGCAGTTACGTTGACACCAGCCTTGGCACCGAGCTCGCGGATAGCGAAAGAAATCTCTGGTGTAGGACGGAGGCTCTCGAAGAGATAAGCCTTGATGCCATTGGCAGAGAAGATGGCAGCTACGGTCTCAGCGAAGAGACGGGAGTTGTTACGGCAGTCGTGACCTACAACAACAGAAAGGTTCTCCTCACCTGGGAAAGCCTTGAGGATGTAGTTGGCGAAGCCCTGAGTTGCCATACCAACGATATATTTATTCATTCGGTTAGTACCTGCACCCATAATACCGCGCAAGCCACCAGTACCGAACTCCAAGTTCTGATAGAAAGCATCAACGAGAGCTGACTTATCTTCAGCCTCGAGCATTGCTTTTACTTCATTACGAGTTTCTTCATCAAAAGCAGGTGTGAGCCACTGCTGTGCTCTTTCTTCACACTGCTTGATCAATTCTGCGTTATTAGCCATAGTTTGATTCTATTTTGTTATTAATAATGTTCATATAGAGGGTTGTGCCCGAAAACAGCACAATATATCTCTTTTTGCGTACAAAGTTATATAAAAATTTTGATAAACCAAGCAAGATTGAAGTTTTTTTTGTATTTTTGCACATTGAAAAAGAAATGAAATAAAAAGTTAGGTATATGGAATTATATTATACGGGCGTCATCATCGCCATTTCCACCTTTTTAATAATAGGTATCTTTCATCCTATTGTTATCAAGACAGAATATCATACCGGCACCCGATTCTGGTGGGTGTTTCTCGTGACAGGTATTATCTGCATAGGGGCAGCCTTTCTAGTTGCCAATGTACTCGGATCTGCTCTTCTGGGCGTTATAGGAGCTTCGTGCCTTTGGAGCATAGGTGAGCTGTTCGAACAGAAGGAAAGATGCGAGAAGGGATGGTTCCCGAAAAACCCGAAACTGGAAAAGAAAGGATACTACAAGAAATGAAAACAGAACTCATACTGGTCGGAAAGACCGTGAACAAGCATTTCATTGCGGGCATCAAGGACTATGCCGAACGCATTACCCACTATATGCCGTTCAACATTACGACAATTCCTGAGCTCAAGAATACCAAGAGCCTCAGCGAACAGCAGCAGAAGGAACGGGAAGGAGAAATGATTCTGAAACTCCTGCAGCCTTCCGATACCGTGATATTGATGGATGAGCATGGACAGGAATTCCGAAGCATCGAGTTTGCCAAGTGGATAGAACGCAAGCAGGCTACGGCTAGAAGACTTGTCTTTATCATCGGTGGTCCTTACGGATTCTCGCAGGCAGTATATGACCGCGCCAACGAGAAGATCTCGCTTTCCAAGATGACCTTCTCGCATCAGATGGTACGCCTTATCTTTACCGAGGCACTCTATCGCGCATGTACAATTATAAAAGGTGAGCCTTATCATCACGAATAAGGGTAAAAAGGTAAAAAAAAGAAAATGGGGAAAGAGAAATATATAGAGATTAAAGGGGCGAGAGCCAATAACCTGAAGAATATCGACGTGAAGATACCGCAGGGCAAGTTTGTTGCTATTACGGGAGTCTCCGGGTCGGGAAAGTCTTCTTTGGCTTTTGATACCTTATATGCAGAAGGTCAGCGACGCTATGTGGAGTCGCTGTCTTCGTATGCCCGCCAGTTTCTGGGCAGAATGAGTAAACCGGAATGCGATTTCATCAAGGGATTGCCACCTGCCATCGCCATCGAGCAGAAGGTGATTTCACGCAATCCCCGTTCTACCGTGGGAACAAATACTGAGATTTACGAATATCTCCGTCTGCTCTATGCCCGCATCGGCAAGACCTATTCGCCAATCAGCGGACAAGAAGTGAAGCGCCATACCACAGAGGATGTATTAGCCTGTACCCGTCAGTATTCGAAAGGTACCAAGTATGTCATCCTCGCTCCTATCCATGTCATCGAAGGAAGAAACCTCAGCAAGCAGCTGGAGATGTACATGCAGGAAGGCTATGCTCGCATCATGGTAAATAATGAGTTTGTCTGCATCGAAGATTTTTTGGAATCTGCCGACAAACAACTGCTGGAAGCTAGCGGAGAAGACCTCAAGAAAATCATAGGACAACAGGGAAAGGAGATTTACCTCGTCATCGACCGTGCATCGGTAAGCGATGAGAAGGACGACATCAGCCGTCTCTTCGATTCTGCTGAGACAGCTTTCTATGAAGGAGACGGTGCCTGCCGAATTGTCTTCCTGCCTAGCAATATCAGCTACGATTTCTCTACCCGCTTCGAGGCAGACGGCATCACCTTCGAAGAACCGTCTGACAACATGTTCGCCTTCAACTCTCCCCTGGGCGCCTGCCCTACCTGCGAAGGCTTCGGAAGCGTGATAGGCATCGATGAGAAACTCGTGATTCCCAATACCTCACTCAGCCTTTACGATGGTTGCGTGGTTTGCTGGCGTGGAGAGAAAATGGGCATGTGGCTGAAAGAGTTTATCCGCCGTGCAGAACCTTTCCACTTCCCTATCTTCAAGCCATACTATGAGTTGACCCAGAAGGAGAAAGACTGGCTCTGGCATGGTCTGCCTACAGAGAAAGACCGTGAACCGCACGACCGTGTGAGCATCGATGAATTCTTCAGAATGGTGAAAGAAAACCAGTACAAGATACAATATCGTGTGATGCTGAGCCGATTTCGCGGAAAGACCATCTGTCCGGACTGTCACGGAACCCGACTCAAGAAGGAAGCCAACTATGTAAAAATAGGTGGCAAGAGTATCACAGAACTGGTAGATATGTCTATAACCAATCTGAGTATATGGTTCAAGAAATTGGAATTGACCGATCACGAAAGAGAAATCAGCAAGCGACTGCTCACCGAGATTACCCATCGTCTGCAATTCCTTCTGGATGTAGGACTAGGTTATCTTACACTCAACCGTCTCTCCAACAGTCTTTCGGGCGGTGAGAGCCAGCGCATCAACCTGACCACTAATCTCGGTTCATCGCTCGTAGGCAGCATTTACATCCTCGATGAGCCAAGTATCGGTCTGCACAGTCGTGATACCGACCGCCTCATCAAGGTATTGAGAGAACTGCAGGAACTGGGCAATACGGTTGTGGTAGTAGAGCACGATGAAGAAATCATGCGAGCTGCCGACTATCTGATAGATATCGGTCCGGATGCAGGTCGCCTTGGCGGAAGAATGGTCTATGCAGGACCAGCATCGGAATATTCTGTAACCGACCAGGAAGAACAGGAAAAGCTTCTGGCGAAATATCCGGAGAGTTATACCATCAAATATCTCACCCATGCGGAGAAGATAGAGCGCCCAGCCAGTCACCGTGCCTGGAACATGGCGTTAGAAATCAAGGGAGCACGCATGAACAACCTGCGGGGCATCGACGTAAAGATTCCGCTCAACGTGTTCACCGTAGTAACCGGAGTATCAGGTTCAGGAAAGAGCTCACTCATCAAGGGCATCCTCTACCCAGCCATGCGCCGCAAGCTGGATCTGATAGCCGATGCACCAGGCGAATATACCTCAATAGAAGGCGATTTGAATGCCATCAGTCACGTAGAGTTCGTAGACCAGAATCCTATAGGCAAGAGTACACGAAGCAATCCTGCCACCTATCTGAAGGCATACGATGCCATCCGTTCGCTCTTTGCCAACCAGCCACTTGCCAAGCAAATGGGTTTCACCGCACAATACTTCTCCTTCAATACCGAGGGAGGACGATGCGAGGAATGTAAGGGAGCAGGCTATGTAACCATCGAAATGCAGTTTATGGCAGATCTTACCCTGACCTGCGAAGCCTGCAAGGGCAAACGGTTCAAGCACGACATCCTGGAGGTGAGATACGGTGGAAAGGACATAAACGAAGTGCTCAACATGACTGTTAACGAGGCCATCGAGTTCTTCAGCAATGAGAAACTTCAGCACAATGAAGATGACTTTGCAACCTGCAGCATCATCGTGAGCCGTCTGAAACCTTTGCAGGAAGTAGGTCTCGGCTACATCAAACTGGGTCAGAACTCCAGCACCCTCTCCGGTGGTGAGAACCAGCGTGTCAAGCTGGCTTATTTCATCGGCAAGGAAGAACAGTCGCCGACGCTCTTCATCTTTGACGAGCCTACCACTGGACTTCACTTCCACGACATCAAGCGACTGCTTCATGCCTTTGAAGCCCTCATCATGCGTGGTCATTCACTGGTAGTCATCGAGCACAACCTCGATGTCATCAAGTGTGCCGACTATATCATCGACCTGGGACCAGAAGGCGGTGACAAGGGTGGCAATCTGGTAGTGACAGGAACTCCAGAAGAAGTGGCAGCCTGCCCAGAGAGTCTGACAGGCAGATTCTTGCAGAAATACTTATAAGAAAGAGGCAAAAGAAAGTTAGGTAAGCAACTATTAATATAAATAATGTAAAAAATTAGCGTTATACTAAACTTTATATGTAATTTTGCATCGAATTATATAAAAAAAGCAAGAGAAATCAAAAGAAAACAATAATAACAAGAAAGGAAATGAATATGAAAAGAATCATATTGGCATTGACTATGCTCGTAGCTATCACAGCCACAGCCTCTGCCCAGGCAGAGATTAAGTTTGAAAAGCTCGTTCACGACTTCGGTACATTCGAAGAGAGCAACCCTGTTCAGAAAGCAACATTTACTTTCACCAACGTGGGCAACAAACCTCTTATCATCAACCAGGCTATTGCCAGCTGCGGTTGTACTGTACCTACTTATACCAAGAAGCCTATTGCTCCTGGTCAGAAGGGACAGATTAGCGTTACTTACAATGGCAAGGGCATGTTCCCTGGTCATTTCAAGAAGAGTATCACTGTACGCACCAATGGAAGTGTAGAAATGTCTCGCATCTATATCGAAGGTGTGATGTCAGAAAAGAAATAAACATGATATTCTATTTCTCAGGAACAGGAAATACCAAGTGGGCGGCTTCCAGACTGGCGACCGCTACACATGACAAGCTGGTATCCATTGCCCCTTATATGAGAGCAGATGATACCAAGCATGATATGGCCGAGCCGTTTACCCTCCAGGAGGATGAACGGCTTGGTTTCGTTTTTCCGGTACATGGCTGGAGAGTACCGAGACTGGTGAGAGAGTTTATCGCAAACCTCAAGATTCAGAGAGCTGAAAACACAGAAGATGGAAAGAAAGAAGAGACAAGACGTCCTTTCGTCTACTGTGTATGCACGGCTGGTGACAGCATCGGACTCACCATCGAGAACCTCAATGAGGCCATCTCATCCAATCCTTCTCTTGCAGCTCTGGGCATTACAGCCGTAGATTCGTCCTACTCCCTGATTATGCCGGAATCATACGTGGGACTTCCTTTTATGGATGTAGACCCAAAGGAGCGTGAAATCCGGAAGAAGGAAGAGGCTGCACAGGAACTGGCGATAATCAGCGAAGAGATTTTCAATCGCAAACAGGGAGTAAACCGACTCGTCAAAGGTCCTATCCCTTGGTTCTTCACCAAGGTAGTGGGAGGATTCTTTGAGAAAGTGCTCATCACCGACAAGCGGTTCCGTGTTGAGAAAGACCGTTGCGTAAAGTGTGGCATCTGTGCCAACGTCTGTCCGGTAGGTGATATCAAGGGCGGTCATGGTGCTTACCCGGAATGGCTGCACCACAAGGATTGCCTCACCTGCTTCACATGCTACCACCATTGTCCGCATCATGCCATCGAGTTTGGTCACCAGACTCAGAAGAAAGGACAATACTTTTATAAATAAACAACAGAACTTTCGCATGTGGTTTAAGTACGGGCTGAAGGCCCAAAAGCTCCTAGCCCAGGGCATCGCCCTGGGTATAA
>ERZ1034753.869-NODE-869-length-10368-cov-9.429652_pt1 | contig 10368 bp, 6 predicted proteins | sample MGYA00520702_ERZ1034753 | MGnify/ENA primary metagenome ERZ1034753 (study PRJEB33766, sample SAMN09781700) | gut metagenome | biome: gut microbiome | host: Homo sapiens | place: Madagascar | study: EMG produced TPA metagenomics assembly of the PRJNA485056 data set...
AAAAATGATGAATAAATTAAAAAGAGGATGTGACATAAACTTATGACACACCCTCCAGCTTATGATGAATATGTATTAGATGGAAGAATTACTTCTTCTCTTCTACTGCCTTTCTGTAAGTCTCGTTCTTGACGATGAGAGTTCCTTCTTCGGTATCAACAGATACCATATCCTTTACTTCTGCATCGAGACCCTTGCGGATGAGGTTGATGCTGGCAGATGGACCCTGTGGCTTGACATCCATATCCCACTTGAAGTAGTCCTTGTCCAGACCTGTGGTCTTTACTGTAAAGTCTGCGTTGACAGTAATGATGCGCTTTCCGTCAGCACTCTTGTATTCACCGGCAACAGCCTGCTGGAATGCAGAGTCTGTAACTACCTCTTCTACCTGAGCTGCAGGGGCAGCAGCTGGTTTTTTCTCTGTGCATGCTGTGAAGGCAAGCATACCCATGGCAATAGCCATCAATGTAAGTTTCTTCATAATCTTGATCTTTTAATTATTGATGTTTTGAAAATATTACTTTCTTTAGGATGTGAAAAACATGATCAGACTTGTAGCAAACATTGTTGCTATGCTGATCAGTCCTACTGATATGGGGAGATAATCATACTGGATGTTTTTCTTGCCGTTCTGGAATTCCTGGGTGTATGATCTTGCCCAACGGTTATAGGCATAGAATACAATCGATGCCATAACGAAGCCAATAAAAACTCCTACCAGCAAATCGCCAGGATAATGTACTCCCAGATAGGCACGAGAATATGTTACCAGTGCAGCCCAGAACGCCAGGAATATACTCAGCTTTCTGTTTCTTACCAGATACATGGCGAATATGGCTACTCCCCACGAGTTGGCGGAGTGGGAGGACGGAAATCCGTATCTGCCGCCCCGGTATCCATCAACCACGTGTACCATATAGGATATGGAGTTGTCCAGGTTGCTTGGGCGGAGACGTCTTACCAATGGCTTGAGTAAGCCTGATGCTGTCTGGTCACAGAGCAATATGAGGAGCGCTACTGCTAGAATAGTGACTATCGTTACCTTCCAGTGGAAATTCTTAATCATCACGAAGATGAACGCTGCATAAAATGGAATCCATGTGAATCGGTTGCTCACCAAAACCATAAAGTAATCGAATAGTTCGTTGTGCATGCCATTGAAAAATAGCAATATCGTTGTATCTATCTGTTCCAGATAATGAATGAGTTCTAGCATAGTTGCCTTTACTATTTTTGTTGATATTTATATTCTCTTTTTTTTTACTGTCATTCAAGATGTTGCCTATTTCTTGGCTAAGTCATCGTATAGCTTCTGGAGATAGGCTTGACCTCGTTTCAGATTAAAGCCTTTTTCGCCTTTGTCATATACGATTCGCTTGGCTCTGTTGTCGTAGATGAGTGAGTTCTCTTCTGAAACAATACCAAATGCATCGTTCACCGCAAAGAATGCGAATTTAGGTGTGGCATCACTCATCATGTTCTTACTGAAAGTGAATTCCCTGTGCTCTACTCCCAGCTGACCGAGCAGGGTGGCTGCAATGTCATGCTGTGAACCGATGATGCCCACTTTCATAGGGCGCGAGATAGCTCCACCTGCCAGGATGAGTGGAATCTGGTAACGGCTACGGTCGTGATCGTTCAGCTGTTCCTTGTAACCTCCCACATGGTCTGGTACGAACACGATAAGTGTATTCTTCCATCTTGGCAGTTTGCGGTATTCCCTGACGATAGCACCCATTACGCTGTCGGTGTAGGCGAAAGCATTCAGACGCTTGTCTTTCAATCTGTGGTAAGGCACCTCGAAAGGCTCGTGGCTGCTGGAAGTCTGCAATATTCTCAGCATAGGACGCTTCTCATTCTGCTGTGCCTTGATGTCTTCCATCATTTTGGCAGCCAGGATATGGTCTGGCACACCCCATTTGCTCAGTTTGTCTTCTATCGGGAAGTTGGCATCAGAAATGATATGCTGATAACCCTGAGAAACAAGATAGGAGCGCATGTTGCAGAAATCTGCATCTCCACCATAATAATAGGTGGTTTTGTAATTCTTGTATTTCGCCAGGTTGCGGGCTATGGATGGCAACTGGCTAGTCTTGCGTGGATAGCGCATGATGCTGGTTGTGGGCTGTGCAGGATAGCCGCTCAATATGGAAACCATACCTCTGTCCGTGCGGAAACTGTTGGCATAGAATCTTGTGAAGAGGATACTCTGCTGGGCGATGGAATCCAGGCATACGGCAACATCCTTGTATGAACCCATGGACGGCATGATGTCGCTGGCAAAACTTTCCATGATGACAATGAGAATATCAGGAGTTCCCTTCTTGAAGGTTGCCTCATTGAGCAGAGGGTAGGTGTTCTCATCGCTTGTACTTGTCATCGTAGCGAATATCTTGTCAGCCTCTTTATCTTTCATGAAGCGATACTGTGAGGCGAAGTCCTCCTGGTGAGTAATCGATTCCAAGAGGCTGAACAGCGGATTCACGGCTGAGTGGTTCAGATAGGCGTTCTGACTGTAGTATGCCTGTCCCGTGTTCATCGTAGAAACGGTGATGCCACCTCTGATAGGCAGGAAAAGTAAGCCTGTGAGCAGGAGGAGTATGATGGATGTACGGCCACGATGGCGGTCGAAGTCATCGAATCGGTTTCTTTTACCGCTTCCGAGTCCTCCATATCCGTAGGCATAGCGACTGTATTGCTGGCGTTTCTCGCCTCGCATTCGCAATGTGAACCAAACTCCAATGGTCAGGACAATCAATATGACAATTGAAAGAATCACTTGCCAGATGCTTACACTGGCGATGGCATCAGCCGGTGAAGTGAAGAAGTAGAAGAGTGGAGTACTGTCCAATGGATACTTCCAGTATGGATAAAGACTTGCGTTAAGCAGGAAACTGCAAGTGATGAAAAGTGAGGCAATTATGAAGTAGATGTTCATAATTGGTTTAACCAGCTCTCTTTTCAGCCATACCACGGCAATGGAAAGTAAACCTGGAATCACAGATAAGTAACCTGCCATTGATAAATCGAGTGGAAGTCCATGCCAGATAACGGCAGGCAACTCCGTGAAGATATTGTCGACAGGTTGTGTGGCAGAACCCTTTTCCAAAAAGAGGAACAGCGGTTTCTGCAAAACAAACAATACTACAAACGTAGCATAAGTCTTAACAAACCATATAATTTGCTTCATACGAACGTTGAACTTTTCTATATTTAATGTTTAAAATTTCTATATTAATAATGTATCTGTATGCAAAATTAGGAATAATTTTCGAGATAGACAATTATTTTTATAGTTTTTTTCAAAAAAGTGCCAAAAAATTTGGTAGTTTAATAATTTTGCCGTATCTTTGTTGTATTAATTTATTACGCATTATGGCTAAGTATAACATTCAACCCAAAAAAGAGAAGTCAGCAAGATATCAAACCTTGCTGAGTGAGGAGACTAAAGACCGCCTCCGTGATGAGATTATCCGTCTGATTGTAACGGAGAGAAAATACAAGGATCCTGAGTACAACTCTAAGAAGTTGGCTGAGGACCTGAGCACGAACTCTCGTTATATTTCAGCAGTGTGTGCAACTCGATTCCACAAGAATTATTCAGAGTTGGTTAATGATTATCGTGTGAACGATGCAATGTCGCTGCTCACAGATAAGCGCTACGCAAAGATGAGCGTGGAAGATATCAGTGAGATGGCTGGATTCAGCACTCGTCAAAGTTTCTATGCAAACTTTTACAAGCGTCTGGGCATAACTCCACGTCAGTATCGCCTCGAACATTCACAGCATAAGTAACTTCTTATAGAAGCAATGCCGCTCATATAAAAATGGCTGTACAGGACAGTTTCTTGTACAGCCATTTTTATTTTGTATTACAATCCATATTCGCTGGCATTTAAGAGAGATCATCATCTGACTTTATTTTCTTAGAAAATGCTTGAGCACCTTACTGGTTGTATTCTTTGATATCTGGCGTATCGCCTTGTCTCTGATCTGGCGCACACGCTCTCGCTTCAGCTGCAGGTCTTCTGCTATTTCTGCCAGTGTTTCATGTGCCATTCCTATACCATAGAACTTAGAGATGACTATGCGGTCGCGTTCTTCCAGTTCTCCAACGCAACGCTCCAAATCGTTGAGCATCTGGCTGAAAGCCGTATTGTCGTCTGCCGGCTGGGCATCCTTGTTGATAAGGATGTCGAGTAGGGTGTACTTGTTTCCCTCACTGATAGGGGCATCGATGGAAACAGCTTTTGCAGCATTGCGTGGAGCATATTTTTTCTGATCCTTTGGTACACGATAGAGTGCTGCCTGCTTGTCGATTGTCTGCTGCATCGCCTTGCGAATGAAAGGGGATGCATAAGCCACAAACTGCGAACCGCGTTCGGCATCGTATTTTTGAGCTGCCGTGAGCATAGCCAAAGTTCCTTCGCTAACCAAGTCATCGAAGTCAACACCATTACCACGATAGTGGTTGGCTACCGATTTTACGTAGTTGATGTTATCGCTTACCAACTTATTGATTTCTTTCTCTGTCATATCTCCTTTGGGTCTTTTAATTCATGAATGATGTTTATGATGCAATTTTCTGCCGAGAGAAACTCTTGCGTGATTGCGTAGTGTGCTCTCTCTACTGCAAAAATACAGAGAAATATTTGAAGAAACAAATTTTGCTCCCAAATATTTCTCATTTTAACATTCTGCAATACCTATTTGCATAGTCCGGCGTACGGACAATACTCGCAACGTTTCTTGTCGCTGGTAGGGCGCAGTGGCAATGCGGGATTGTAGATGTCGGCAATCAGACTGCGGAGATGTGCCATGAAGTCTTCTTCATACGGTGTGATGTCTTCTATCTTTTCCCTGCCTAGTTTAAGGGTTGGGTCGTAGTCTTCAGCACCTGCATTCTGTATGAACAGCAAGCCTGGTGATACGGGATCCTGTGCAGAATTGTATCTTTTGCTGTTCTTGATGATCATCGAGTAGAGGAAAGCCTGCAGATAATAATCCGTATGCTTGCTCAGTGCCTGGGGAGTTGCCGAGAACATCTCATCTATATCCTTAGGATGGGTTGTCTGTGCTCTTCCCGTCTTGTAATCGATGACTCTGATGCGTTCAGAGATGTTCGATATAGGAGAAATGGCATCCAGACGGTCGATGAAACCACCGATCTTGAACTGCTTTTCGCCCCTGCTTGTGTTGACATTCAGTGTATCTGAAACTACCAGTTCCATACCGATGATGGTAAATGGTGTCTGGCGTCTGTCTATGGAGATGAGCTGTCGCAAATAGCTGGCTATTACCTCCTTGTTGATGAGTTGCAGACCGTTGTATTTCGGATGATAGTCGTTGTTGCCTACCTTGAAGAGCTCTTCTCTGAAGGCCTGATCTACCAGTCTATCTACCAGCATCTTATCCTTCATTGCCTGGTCCAGGATGTCTGCAGTGATGACGATTGGGCGGATGAGCTGCTGCTTTCCTTTCTCATCTGTCTGGATATCGCTCTTGCTGGCAAATCCATAGTAGAAAAGTTCGGCTGCCCGATGGAAAATGTTTCCGAAGATGCGGTTATCTACTTCGTCTTCATCTATTTCATCCGGTTCCAGCAACCCCTTTACATATTTATAATAGAACTGCTTCTGGCATCTCTGGTATGTATTGAGAAAAGTAGGTGTGAGCATTCTCACGTCGTCAAGTACCTTCATCACTTCTTCGGTCTTTGGCTCTTCGTCGTATGCCGGGCGAAGGGGTTTCTGACCAGCGATGAGGGTCTTGCGAACGATAGGATGCTGACTTTCTACCATCAGCTGGAGCATGAATCTGCTCATCTCGCCCGATTGACCGTCTTCCGTAGCATTGTTGTAGGTAAGCGTGATGTCGTGGGCACGCTGCAACATACTGTGGAAGTAGTAGGCAAAGATGGCCACCTTGTTTTCTACGGTGGTGAGGCCGTAAGCCTTGCGCAGGGAGTAAGGGATGAATGAAGAATCGTTCACGCCCTTTGGTATTTTTCCTTCGTTGCAGGATAGAACCAGAATATGATCGAAATCGAGGTTTCTGGTTTCGAGTACACCCATTACCTGTATTCCTTCTGCCGGCTCGCCATGGAATGGTATGCTTGTGGTCTGGATGAGCTGCTGTATCAGTCGTTCCAGAGTGATGGTATCTACCTCTAGGTCGCCGGATGTGATGAGTTCCTGCAGACGGTTGAGTAGGGTGTAGGTGCGATAGAGTGATTCGTGGAATAGCGGATCATTCAGATCCTTTGCCTGGGTTCCTATCATGCGCAGAATATCAAGCAAGTAGCTGATGAGCTGCTTGTTGTAGCTGTTTTGCGTGGCTTCAGCCGTCTGTTCTTCCAGGTTTCTGAAAAGCAGAGAGAGTCCTTCGTCTCCATCCATGCTGAGGAAATCGCGCGATGGGTAGAAGCGTTTCTGCTCTTCCAGCTTTTCAAGCAGGTCGGTATATCGAGAGCTGATGAATCTCGTATAGGGATGGCGCAATGCTGTGAGCACATAATGAAGACGGTAGGTCTCGCTATGCAGTGGATGACCTGTTCCCTGCAACTGGATGAGCTGCTGGATGAGACTGTAGAAAGGTGTTTGCTGCAAAGGATAACCTATTGTGATATTGACGCTTTTCACCTCTTCCGGAAGTGAATGTATCACACTCTGCAAGAGGTTTTCGTCGCTCAGTACGATGGCAACATTGCGCCCCATCTTGTAGCGGTTGTGCTCCTTGAGCCAGGCGTTTACGTATCTGGCCTGGATGTTCTCTGTTGGTGCAGATATGTAGGTGATATCCTTGTTCTTCGACATGTTGTCGTAGATGTCTTTCTGCGGATAGCTGGCAAGTTCGTTGGGATAGTGCTTCAGATACTGACGGATGTAGTGGCCGGCTTCATTTTGTCCCTCCATATAGTACTTGTCGTAATCCCAGTAGAAAAGGGCTTTGTCCTGTTTCATCAGTCGGTCGCATAGTGTCTGCTCTACGATCTGCATCATATTGAAACCGATGAAGAGATACTTCTTGTAATGGAAGTCTATATTTTCATCGTTTACTACCTTGCGGTAGAGCGCTCCTTCATAAGCCAGTTGCTGTTCGCCCAGTTTCTGGTTGAATCCTACGTAGATGTCGTAGAAATGTGACCATAACTGCAGGAATCGCTTCTTCAGTTCTGTATTGTGATCATCAGAGAAATTGCTGAAGAATTTCTTGATCATTGCTTTCTGATAGTCTGTGAGATAAGAAACATCGTCGAGTTCATGGATGTCACTCAGATTGGCAAAGAGCAGTTTGGCATCTACCATGTTCTTATCTACATCGTCAAAATCGGCAAGGAGGAGCTGCCCCCAACCGTAAAAGTGATCGAGGGTCTCATCAATGCCTGTGCATGCTACGAATACCTTGTGCAGGTCGCAGATAGACTTGATTGGGTCAGCAACCTTCAGGTCGGAGTGTCGGCGGAAGAGGTCGCTGATGGTGATGTATGTGGGAGTCCAGATCGGCTTGCCGGCCAATTGCGCCAGATAGGTATTGAGGAAGAGCGCTGCACGTTTGTTTGGAAAAACCACTGCGATGTCGCTCATGTTGGTGCCGTATTTTGCCAGCATATCCTGGGCTACTGTTTTCAAGAATGCTTTCATTGTATATTGTTTTTTATTATCTTTGCATTTCTTTTATTCATCTATAATACTTCTTCTATTTTGTTCGGATAAACATACCAGAGGTATCCCTTGACATGAGCGTGTCCCATGCTTTCGAGCAGCTTCATATAGCCTTTTATCTGGTCGTGGTATTCCGGCTTCGGTTTACCGAATTTGAAATCTACCACCACGGTTTCGTGCTCATCTTTCATCACTCGGTCTGGGCGGTGCTCTACCATGTTTCCGTCCTTGTCTGTGCTGATGATGGAACACTCATTGAAAACATTCCATCGGTCAGAGAACCAGTCGCTTACCTTGTCTGATTCCAGACGTTTGCGAATCATCTTCTCAACTCTGTCTCGCGAGATGTTTTCATCGTAGAGAACTCCATCAAGTTCCAGCTGTTTCAGTGCTCCTTCGATATCATCTCTTGTGCGGATGGTAGAGAAGAGACTGTGCAGTACTGTACCCATCTTGATATAGAATTTCTGCTGTTCTTCCTGTTCATCTCCTTTGATGAGATCGCGGCTCTTGTTACTCTGTCTGAATTCTGGCAGCTTAGGTGATACATTGATATCTATCTGCATCATTTCTGCAGGCATGGTAAAGACATTTCTGTTGATTTTCATCTCCATCTTTACTTTTTGCTTGGGTACCACCGGTTCGCCATATTTAAAGATGATGTCGTTGGTCTTGCTGTCTGTACCGATGCCTTCCAACTCTACATTTACTGCGTCGGTAAGCATTTCGTATGCTTCTTTCTCTGCATTTTGCTTCAGCTTCTCAGCAACAGTTTCCAGTGATTTTTCGATGATTCCCGAACGGTAGGCTGTAGATGCGCGTTTGCCGAAGACATAGAGATTATGACTGGCTCTGGTGAATGCCACATAGAGCAGGTTCAGATTATCTACGATGTTCTGCAGATGCTCGTGATGGTAGTCATCTTCATAGATGCTTCCTTTCATCTGTTTGGCACTGAAATCTACAGGAACCAGAGGGAGTTCGTTGTAAGGAGCTTCCTGAGGAGTACACCAGATGGTATTGGCTTTCTCCAGCTGCCAGTCGCAGTATGGCATGATGACATGGTCGAATTCCAGTCCCTTACTCTTGTGGATGGTGATGAGTCGGATGCCCTCGATGCCGTCACTATGGATGCTTTTTTCGTGGAGATTGTTTTCCCATTCCTGGAGAAACGCCTCGATGTCGCTGCTGTTGTCTGTCAGGAAGGAATTCAACTTGTCGTAGAAGGCACATACGTAGGCACTTTGTACTTTCATGTCTTCTATCTCGCCAAGGTGAAGTTCCGTAAACAGTCTTTCGGTCAGGTCGAGTAGAGGCATCTCCAGCAATTCCTGACGTTTTTCTGTTATCAGTTCAATCACCTTTTCATCATCCAGATAAGTATGGGCAAACTTCAAGAGTGTGGCGCGGGCAATATCGTCGGCAGTGTGCATCAGCAGCTTCAGGGCTGTGATGAGTATCTGTACTGCCTGCGAAGCGTCGAGGCGGAATGCTTCGTCTGAAACCATCTCATAGTCTGAATGCTCCATAAAGTAGGCTGCGATATCCTGGATGGTGCGGTTGTTGCGCACGAGGATAGCGATACGATGGGTTGGAACACCACGTGCAGTCAACTCATCTACTGTCTGCAGACAGAGTTGCATCATGCGGTCTTCTTTATTTTCTGCATCATTTTCATCGTCCTCTTCCTGTGTCTTGAGGAGTCGCACCTCCACATATCCCTGCACCTTTTTCTTCTCCGGAACTTTCTGTTCTACATCGGCATAGGCAGTAAGCAGTTGCTTGGCAGTTTCCGGTATCGTTTCTGCCAGTTCGTTATATTCCTGCTGGGCGGCTTCTACGAAGAAGGCATTGTTGAAGTTGATGACATTGCGGTCTGAGCGATAGTTGGTGGCAAGGGTCTCTACATCCAGTTGTTTCTTCGGATTCTCAAACTGGTCTTCTATGTTGTTGAGAAGTCGCCAGTCGCCTGAGCGCCAGCGGTAGATGCTCTGTTTTACATCTCCTACAATCAGATTGCCTGCATCTTCGCGGCTCATCGTTTCTTCCAGCAGCACCTTGAAGTTTTTCCACTGTATGGTGCTGGTATCCTGAAACTCGTCTATCATCACGTGGTTCAGCTGGGTACCGATTTTCTCGAAGATGAAAGGTGAGTCGCTGCCTTGGATGAGTGAGTGAAGCAATGTCTGTGTGTCGCTGAGCAGAAAGCGGTTAGCCTCCTGGTTCATTTCTCTCACCTTCTTGTCTATGCTGCCCAAGAGGCGCAGCTGGTTGAGGTGCTTGATGGTGAGGTTGGCGCTCTTGTACATTCTTTCGAGCATATGGCGGTGCTTTTCTGAGACCTGGAGGATAGGATGTAGAACATTCACCACATGCTGATAGAGTGGAGAATTGTTCTTGACTTCCGACTTCTTGACCCAGTTTTCCGGATTATCCAAGCATTTTGCTAAAGTCATGTTTTTGACGTCATCGTCTCCGTATTTTCCGTTTCTCAATTTATTGAAGTAGCTCCAGATACCCCTTGTCTTGTTGTTGAGGTCATCGGCCGAATATCCTTCCTCTTCCAGCGCATCGAAAAAGGAAGCTGCGATTTCTTCGAATTTTTCTTTAGCCTGGTTTCGGGTTTCCTTCATCTTGTCTTTGAATGCTTCGAAGAAGCCTTCTTCTTCCATTCGTTTTGACAGCTCGTCGGCGTGCTCCTTAT
>ERZ1034753.870-NODE-870-length-10367-cov-7.056827_pt1 | contig 10367 bp, 8 predicted proteins | sample MGYA00520702_ERZ1034753 | MGnify/ENA primary metagenome ERZ1034753 (study PRJEB33766, sample SAMN09781700) | gut metagenome | biome: gut microbiome | host: Homo sapiens | place: Madagascar | study: EMG produced TPA metagenomics assembly of the PRJNA485056 data set...
ATATTTTTGTGTGGTGCAATTTGAAAAATTGTGATACAATTTATTTGCGTGTTACGAAAGAGCACAGGCACGAATAACAGGTGAAGGAGAAATTCATGAACGATAATTACATAACACTTACCATTGGAAAAAAGAAAAATATCGCGCTTATCGCGCATGATAATAAAAAGGCAGACCTGATCGAATGGTGCGAGCAGAATAAGGATATTCTGACGCAGCATTTTTTATGCGGAACCGGAACAACTGCAAGGATGATCACAGATAAGACCGGACTTCCGGTCAAGGGATACAACAGTGGTCCTCTTGGCGGAGACCAGCAGATCGGTGCAAAGATTGTGGAAGGAAGAATCGATTTTGTGGTATTCTTCTCGGATCCATTGACAGCACAGCCACATGACCCGGATGTGAAAGCATTGCTCCGTATTGCACAGGTTTATGATATTCCAATCGCAAATAACCGTGCGTCTGCAGATTTTATGATCCATTCTGAATTTATGAATGAAGAGTATGAGCATGAAGTAATTAATTTTAAAAAGAACATCAAAGAGCGCTCTGAAACATTATAGGAGGAAAAGGCCAGGATGAGCAAAGTAGCAATTGTAACAGACAGTAACAGTGGAATTACACAGAGTGAAGCAAAAGAATATGGCGTAACGGTTATGCCAATGCCATTTTTTATTAATGACCAGACCTATTATGAAGATATTGATCTGACACAGGAAGATTTTTATCAGAAGCTTTCTGAAGATGCCAATATTTCCACTTCCATGCCTCTTGTCGGAAATGTGACGGACACATGGGATGCTTTGCTGCAGGACTATGACGAGATCGTGCATATTCCAATGTCTTCTGGGCTGAGTGGTTCCTGCGAGACGGCTATCATGCTTTCACAGGATTATGACGGCAGAGTGCAGGTTGTCAATAATCAGAGAATTTCAGTCACACAGAGACAGTCTGTATTAGACGCAAAGGAACTTGCAGAGAAAGGATACAGCGCAGAGGCAATCAAAGAGATCCTTGAGCGTGAGAAGATGGAGTCCTCCATTTATATTATGGTAGACACACTGTACTATCTGAAAAAAGGCGGACGGATCACTCCGGCTGCTGCAGCACTTGGAACTTTATTAAAATTAAAACCGGTACTTCAGATCCAGGGTGAGAAGCTGGATTCTTTTGCAAAGGCAAGAACAGTAAAACAGGCAAAGAAAATGATGATCGATGCCATGCGCAATGACTTTGACCATCGTTTCAATGATCCGGAGGGAAAGAATATATATCTGGAGATGGCATATACACATAATCTGGAAGATGCGGAAACATTCAAAAAAGAGGTCGAGGCAGAATTTCCGGGTATGGAGATTGTGCTGAATCCGTTATCCTTAAGCGTATCCTGCCACATTGGACCGGGAGCGTTAGCAGTTGCATGTTCCAAAAAGATTCCGGAATTATTAGAGTAGAGACTTAAGAATTCACAAAACCATACGATATATATAATAGTACATTGGATGTAAGAGAAAAATGACCAGGACGGCATATGATTTGAGAGAGAAAAGAATCATATGTCGTCCTTTTGGCATTGATAAAAGAAAATCAGATTTAAAGTGCATATCGGAAATACATCATATTGTAAAAACAGCAGAGTTTGACATGGGTGTGGAGGAGAGTTATGAGTATGGCAAATGTAACAAAGACAACCAGAATACAGGCAATTGCAGAGTTGCAGAAACGAAAAACAGAAATCCAGAATCGGTTACAGAACGGACAATCGCAGGATTCTACAACAATTGGCGGCAATTCTTTTACGGAGGATGAATGGAAAAAAATCATTCAGAAAATGGATGAATATCTGACCGAGGTAAAGCAGGAGCAGAAAGAGCGGTTTGAAAAACGCGATAAGGAAAAGGAAATCCAGCAGTTTTATGAGAAAATGAAAATGGCAGAGCAGTATAAAAAGCCACAGGCGGAGAAATTAACCATACAGAAGCATTTAGATGGTGAGGACATTGCTCCATACTCTTATCTGGCGGAGGATGGAGTGATCACTTATAATGGCGTGTCATTTTTCTGTGATTATGAGAATAATGCGATCACACTTGGCGACATGAGTGATGAAAAGAATGTCATTACAGTGCAGTTAGAGAATGGAGGCTGCCTGAAAGTGAACAGGGACAATATCGAAGATCTGTCAAAAGCGATTGCAATGTTTTCACCGGAGGATATACGGAGAATCTTAGTTGCATTGCAGCAGGACGCAAAAGTCCGCCAGATGCAGCAGGAGATCGAGCAGGACAAGATCAAGCAGCTTCTGGCGGAACGTTAAGCTTATTCGTTATTTAAAAGACAATGCAGCAATCTGTCGTTATCTTCCGGATTCATGATACAGAAACGAATGTACTTATTATCTAAGAATGGGAAGGTGGAACAGTCACGGATCATCATTTTCTCACGGATTGCACGGTCAAATAGATCCTGTGAGGTGAGTCCATCACGCAGGATACGGACTAACATAAAGTTTCCGCTTGGCTTATATACTTTGTAATCAGGACTTTCAGAAAATGCCTGATACATGCGAGCCCGTTCTCTGGTAATGAGCTCTTTGGTTTCTTTGATGTAAGCGGTGTCTGAAAACATTGTTTCCCCGGCAACAACTGCAAGTGAGTTGATCGTCCATGGATTCTTTCTGGTGTTGATCGATTTGATGAGGTCACGGTTTCCGGTAATGGCGTAACCAAGGCGGAGTCCCGGTGCTGCGAAAAACTTCGAGGTTCCGCGGAGAATGACAATGTTGTTGTAGTAGTTTGTCAGTGGAACGGAATCAATTTCAGCCATGTTTTCTGCAAATTCCACGTAAGTTTCATCCACCATGACGTAAATATCATATTCCTTGCAGGCATCTAAAATGTGACGCATATCAGCGCTTGTGATGCAGGAAGAAGTCGGATTGTTTGGATTGCAGATGACCAAAAGGTTGATATTTTCATTTAAGTGTGCGATAAAATCTTTGACATCGAGTTTGAAGTCGTCTTTTTCACGCAGCGGATAATAAAGTGTTGTTCCGCCGCCAAGTGAGATCTCACGCTCATATTCAGAATAAGTAGGACCGATGATCATTGCTTTTTTCGGATGTTCGATCTGAATGAAAAGAGAGATCAGCTCTGTAGAACCGTTTCCGACAATGACATTTTCATAATCGGTACCGCAGTATGCAGCGATACATTTGCGCAGAGAGGTGTATTCCCTGTCCGGGTAAGTTGTGATCGCGTCAATCTTATCGGCTAAGGTTGTCCGCAACAGGGGCGAGACACCGAGAGGGTTTACGTTCGCTGAAAAACTTACGATTTCTTCTTTTTTGATACCATAGATTTCTTCTATTTTCTCTAAATCACTTCCATGGAAGTGGTCTTTGTGTTTTATCATTGATTACTCCTCCAAATTAGTTTATAATTTATTATAGTCATTGCTAAAAAAAAAGCAATAAAAATAGATAGGAGCAGGTGTCGAATTGCGGAAAAGGATACAACAGCTTGCAAATGGAAAATTCGATAACAATGGTCCGAAACTATCGCTTTCTACCGAGAAGATAGAATTAGAGATACTGGAAGGAAAAGATGAGACAGGCAGCTTTGTCATAACAAGCACGAATCAGGTAAAGATGCGTGGTATCATTTATTCTTCAAATCCGCGCATGGAATGTCTTACCCCACAGTTTGAGGGGGAGGAAGTGCGTATCCGGTATCAGTTTCACAGTGAAGGGCTGATCGAGGGGGATATTCAAAAAGGGGAGTTTTTTATTGTATGTAACCAGGGAGAATATAACCTTTCTTTTGTTGTGTCTGTTTCCAAATTATATGCGGATTCCTCTCTGGGTAAGATTAAGAATCTGAATGATTTTGCAAAGCTTGCAAAGGAAAGCTATGACGAGGCATATCGTTTATTTTATTCCAGCAATTTTAAAAATCTGATCAAAGAGGAGAAAGACAGGCGTCTTTACGAAGGACTTAGAACCCAGCCACAGTCGCCGTTGATCGTGGAAACATTTCTGACTGCCACGCATCACAAGAAGAAAGTAGAGCCTGCTTTCGAAGAAACGGAAAAAGCATTTTACGGAGTAAGCGGACAGCGGAAGGAACAGTTAGAGATCCAGAAACCACAGTGGGGAGCTGTGCGTATCCGGGTTGCTTCGGATGCAGACTTTTTGATTCCGGGGAAACAATTAATCACAGAGAATGATTTTATCGGAAGCACCTGTTTTTTTGATTATTATATCGATGCGGATAAAATGCATGCCGGCAGGAATTTTGGAAGGCTTTGCTTTGAACTGCCGGAGCAGTCGTTTGTCTATACAGTTACTGCGTCGCAGAAAGAAATGCGCGACGAAGAAAATGTGTCGGATCACTGTGAGGCAGAACGAGCACGCGCAGAACTGATGCAGCTTTACATTGATTACCGTTTGAAACGGATTGTTACCGGAGTGTGGTCAAAGCGCTCTGTGGAACTTTTAGATCATCTGGCGGTTTTAGAGCCGGAGAATGCGATGTATCGTCTGATGAAGGCACAGGCGCTTTTATTAAACCGCCAGAAGCAGGAAGCAAGCTGGATCTTAACAGATTTTAAGAGGGAATGTCTTGACCGGACAACGCCTGTCTGGGGATATTATCTGTATTTGTGCACGTTAATGGAGCGGGAGGAATCCTACGTTGATCGTCTGACAGAGGAGATCGAACAGATTTTTCACCATTATCCGGATAATTCCATACTGTTTTGGATTCTTTTGTTTGTGAGGGATGAATATTACCGCGACAGCTCGAGAAGGTGGAAGGCAATTGAACAGTGGATTTCACAAGGAAATAGCAGCCCGTACCTTTATCTGGAGGCGTATTATCTGATCTGGCAGGATCCATATCTTTTGTCCGGGTTAAATGATTTTACCTTAAAAATTTTAAAGTGGGCGGCAAAACAGAACGCGATTTCTAAGGACATTGCATTGCAGGTGCGGAATCTTTTGCCGGAGCAGAGAGAGTATCAGAAAAAATGGTATCCGGTTTTGGAGAAGTGCTATGAGGCAGATCCTTCCGAGGAAATGGTTGCGGCGATCTGTACTTATCTGATCCGCGGTCAGCAGTTTGCACCAAAGTATCATATCTGGTACGAGCGTGGAATTGACAGTGAGATCCGGATCACGAATCTGTATGAGGCGTTTTTGATCTCCATGGATCAGAATGAGGTCACAGCGATTCCGAAGATGATTCAGTTGTATTTTCAATATAACAGTGGATTATCGTATCGTCATATGGCAGTTTTGTATGTGAATATCATTGCTGCAAAGGACAAGCAGCCGGATGTGTACCATAAATATCGCAGGAATATGGAACAGTTTGCAATCACGCAAATGGAAGCAGGTCACATGGATGACAATCTGGCGGTCATTTACAGGGAGATCCTTCCGGTCAGTATCTTAAATACGGAGCTGGCGCACAAGGCGGCGGCGATCCTGTTTGTACATAAATTAAGCTGTGAGAATCGTAAAATCGCAAGGGCATATATTTTACAAAAGGCATTAAAGGAACCGCAGATAATCACACTGACAAACGGATGTGGTTATTTTAAAGCATATACCAGAGATTATACGGTGATTTTGTGCGATACAGACGGAAATTGTTTTACGGATGATTATCAGGATGATGCGCTTTTGCAGCCGGAAAATTATCTGGAAAAGTGCATGGAATTAGCACCCGAGGAATTACCATATCTTTTGTATTATTTTGATAACAAAAATGGGTGTGATGATTTTTCCATGGAAGACGGAAGATATTTCCGTATGCTTACCCAGTCGGAACGTATCAGTGAGGAATACAAGGCATATCTGATTCCGGAGATTATCAGGTTTTACCAGAAAAAAGGGGAAATGCTCGTGCTTGAACCGTATCTGGCAGAGGTGGATATCCGGGGAATGTCGCAGGAAAATCAATGTTATGTGGAAGAAATGCTCATTGAGATACACCAGTATGAACGCGCATTCGGGCTGGTACAGCATTTTGGATATGACAGACTTGGAAGCCGGGCATGTGTGGAACTGTGCAGTTATGAGATCACAGAACATTCGTTCGAAGATGATGATTACCTGCTTGGAATGGCGCAGAGCTGTTTCGCACATGGAAAGTATAATGATGTGCTCCTGATCTATCTGTGCAAATTCTTTCAGGGAGCAACAAAGCAAATGGCGGCTGTCTGGAAGGCGGCGGGAGAATTTGAAATCGATACGTTTGATCTCGAGGAGCGCATTATCACGCAAATGCTGTATTCCACAGATTACGTGGAAGAGATTGACCGGATTTATGACAGTTACCTCGCCGGAGGCGGCAGGGAATTAGTCTGCATGGCGTATTTATCCTATTTTTCCCATTGTTATCTGGTCAACGATATGATGATACCGGAACATGTATTTCCACAGATCCGGAAACGTTATCTTGCAGGTGAAACATTGAATGATGCCTGTCTGCTCGGATTGTTAAAACGTTTATCGGAAACGGCACTTTCGGATGCTGCAGACCGGAAAATCGTGGACGACCTTTTGCTGGTGTATACCGGAAAGAATATTTATTTTGCTTTCTACAAAAAGTTTGGGGATGCTATGATAAAAAAATATCATTTATATGATAAATTTTTCTTAGAGTACCATACAAAACCGGATCAGCATGTATTGCTGAATTTCAGTCTGAATGGCGGGGAATATCATAAGGAAGAATTGTCAGAGGTCTATGACGGCATTTATGTGAAGATGTTCGTTCTGCTTTTTGGGGAAGCAGTGTCTTATTATGTATCGGAAAAACAGAATGGTGAGTGGAAGGTAATGGAGAGCTACCAGATAGCCAGTCAGGATATTTATGGGGACAAGGACCAGAGCCGGTACGAACTGATCAACAGTGTGATGTTTGCATATGCCGCACAGGATGAGGCAATGCTTTCTGAGAGTATGCGAAAATATGAGAGCATGGATTATGCAGCGAAGAAGCTGTTTCAATTATTATAAAAACTTTGGGAAGGATGGCACATAAGGTGGCGGAGCAGTGTTATTATATTGGAATTGATATGGACGATGACAATGCCGTCATCAGCTATTATAAAAGCGGCATGAGAGAACCGGAAACGCTGAGTATGATCGCCGGAAGCGAGATATACCAGATTCCGGTGGCACTCGTAAAGAAGCGTGGCATCGGTCAGTGGTTTATCGGCGAGGAAGCAAAAAAAATGGCGCTTTTACAGAATGAGGAAGTCATCGATCATCTGCTTAGCGGTGCCATCGAAAAGAAACAGGTAACCATTGAAAACGCGGTGTTTGAGAAGGAAGATCTTTTTGTTTTATACATCAAAAAACTGATTCTTTTTGCAAGCCGTCTGGGAAATCCCGGTCTGCCGGACTGTCTGGTGGTCACAGTGGATGCGCTGTCAAGAAATATAACAGAATTATTTACGAATGTTGCAGAAGAACTCGGACTAAACCGCAGCAAACTGATCCTTATGGACCGGAAGGAAAGCTTTTATTATTTTGCCTATAACCAGAAGCAGGAGCTGTGGCTGCATGATATATTTTTGTTTGACTGCCGTGGGGATGAGGTGAAATGCTGCACCGTTGTCCGCGATGCAAAAACCATTCCGCAGATCGTGACGATCACGGATGAAAAACATGCGCTAGACCGGATGCACCGGGATGAGTCCTTTTATAAAATTCTGCTCGACAGTTTTCATGGGCATATCAGTTCCGCTGTCTATCTGGTAGGCGATGGATTTGACGGTGACTGGATGAAAATGTCACTCTCCTATATGTGCAAGGGACGGAGAGCGTTCATTGGAAAAAATCTTTATTCCAAAGGTGCCTGTTATGCGGCAATGGTGAGAGAACAAAAGACGCCGTGGCAGTATGTTTACATGGGTGACAACGAGATGAAGGTAAATGTCAGCCTGAAAGTAAAAAATGGCGGAAAAAGCGAGTTCTTTTCGCTGATCAGCGCAGGAGATAACTGGTATGAGGCTTCTGGCGAATGTGAAGTGCTGTTGGAGGATGACAAGGAGATCGATTTCTGGCTCCAGCTGCCACACTGCAGGGATGCGAAGATCGAAAAACTGGAATTATCGGATCTGCCGGACCGGAAACCGAAGACAACAAGACTCCGTATCAGTGCAAAACCGTTGTCTGATTCGCAGGTAAAAATAAAAATCCGTGATCTTGGCTTTGGCGAGATTGTGAAAAGTTCAGAGCTGGCATGGGAATATACGATGTCATTATAAAAAGGAGTGGGAATATGGGAGAATTGATTTTGTGCAGTCATCCAATTGCTGCTATGCCATACTATATTGATAATATCTCACTCAATGTGTATTCGTTGGAAGAATTATGTTACTATATTGAGAATCATCTGTATCTGATCGAGGCAGATTTTATGAGTGAGGAACTCTGTCTCTGGGTGGAACAGGAGCTTTGTGATAAGAAGCTGGCGCAGTCTCTTAGGGAGGCGTTGCATGAGAGGGAGAGCCTGTCTGATTTTACAGAACTGATTTTAAGAAGCTGCGGATACTGTTCGGAGACATCCATTCGCCATATCCTTTCCGTTTTGCAGGAAATGCAGAATAAATCCGTATTTGAATGCTGTAAAATCCGTGCAGACCGCTATATGGATAGTGAAAAATATGTCAGAGCCATTCAGGAATACCGGAATCTGCTTGGAATGCAGGAAGAATGTAAGAACAATCCGGTACTGGAAGGAAATATCAGGCACAATCTTGGAACTGCGTATGCCAGACTGTTTTTATTCGATGAGGCGGCAGCATGTTTCTTAAATGCCTATCGGCTGAACCAGAACCGGGAGTCACTGACAGCGTGCATGACTGCATGCCGGCTGGCAAAAAAGAATGATATTTTAAAAAAATACAAGGATGAATTTCATATTTCAGATGAAGCGTTTAAGAGTATGTCAGACCAATGGAATTCTGTTTTAAAAAGTGAGGATATTCTTGAAAAGCAAAGAGAGGCCGAACATCTCATAAAAGATGCACAGGGACAGCTGGAGGAGAATAAACCGCTTATGGAACAGATCAGGAAATGGTCAGAAGCGTATAAAAAAAGTTGTAGATTATAAGGGATGAGAATATGTTTTTTTTCAAAAGAAGAAAAAAAGAAAAGACACTGGAAAATAAATTTGATGAACTGAATGAAGGCATTCTGAATGAAAAGGACAGGGAGAATCCACATAAAGTGGAGCATTATGTCATTGAACGTCTAGAGCAGATGATCGAGACAACGAAAGAGATCGAGGATGAAAAGGCAGAATACAAAGTGGTCACTTCTTATCTGAATGATATCCAGACTCTGGAAGGGCTGACAGAGGAAGAAAAAAAGCCAATCACAGATATCGCATCCAATATTGTTGCTTTAAATAAAACACGATATGAACTGATGCATTCCGAGAAAAAAATTGCAGATGTGCAGTTTGCACAGATGCAGCAGGAGGAGAGTGATATTCCAAATGCGATCAAACGCCTTCAGTCTAATGAGGCTTATCTGGAGACTATCAGGCGTGACATGAAATACCTGGAGCGTGAGAAGGGAGAATGGCAGTTATATCAGGAGATCCTTTCCCATGACAGGGTAAAAATGCAGAAGTTTATGTATGTGGCAGCAGGATTGGCTGTGACTGCGGCATTGATTCTTCTGATCGCGCAGATCATACTGGGGACAGATATGAGACTCATCTGGATGATCCTTATTTTTATAGCAGTACTGGGCATCTGCCTTCCGTATCTGAAAATGATGAATGACAGGACTGAGAGCCGGAGAGCAAAGGCAAATGCGGATAAGGCGATCACTCTTTTGAATAAAGTGAAGATCAAATATGTCAATATGACAAATGCAGTGGATTATGCATGTGAAAAATATCATGTCCGCAATGGAAAAGAACTGGAATATATCTGGGAATGCTATATGGATGCGGTCAAACAGAAAGAGAAGTTTGAGCAGAACAGTGATGATATTGATTATTTTAACAACCGTATGATCCGGGAACTCTCCGCATATCGTTTATATGATTCACGGGTATGGATTCCGCAGGCAGCTGCACTGATTGACCACAAGGAGATGGTGGAGATCACCCATAATCTTGTGATGCGCAGACAGAAGCTTCGAAGCCGGATGGAATACAATGCCGGTATCTTAAAAGAACAGCGCACGGAAGTGGCAAAGTTTATGGAAGAAATGCCGGAGATGAGACCTCAGATCCAGGATATACTCGATTCTGTTGACCGGTTAAGCCGGCCGTGATGAAAAACCGGTATGACCGCTAAGATGAGTTGATCAGTTGAAAAAATTAAAAAAT
>ERZ1034753.871-NODE-871-length-10362-cov-5.009023_pt1 | contig 10362 bp, 6 predicted proteins | sample MGYA00520702_ERZ1034753 | MGnify/ENA primary metagenome ERZ1034753 (study PRJEB33766, sample SAMN09781700) | gut metagenome | biome: gut microbiome | host: Homo sapiens | place: Madagascar | study: EMG produced TPA metagenomics assembly of the PRJNA485056 data set...
CTGACTGTAGTTGTCAGCGCGCTTGGTCAAATTCTTAAGTTCTTTAGCCATATTCCTATTTATATTTCTTTTTTTTTATATTTTTCACTTTATATATATAATAATGTATAGCGCCCTGGGCGGAGAAGGGGAAGCCTTGATGGAGGGGTCTCCTGAGTCTCCCGAAAGTGGCATTTAGGGGATTTCCTACATGGAAATAGGCATTTTCCCTGTCTCAATTCGGCAAATACATGTAAATTTGCATGCAAAATTACAAAAAAAATATTAGAAACCTATCATTTTTGGGGAAAAATAAGTATCTTTGCACCAAAAAATAGGTTTATTGAACAATTATAACATAATTATAGGAGAATTTTAAAATGAAAAAGATGAATTTAACTGCAGCAGCGCTCTCTATGCTGCTTGTTCTTGGTAGTTGTGGAACCAATCAGCAGACAGGTACTGCCGTAGGTGCTGGTTCTGGTGCTGCTTTGGGTGCTCTCGTTGGCGGTTTGCTGAACAATAGCCATCGTGGAACAGGTGCTGCAGTGGGTGCTGCCATCGGCGCTGCCGTGGGTGGCACTGCGGGTAACTTGATTGGAAAGCACATGGATAAGGTAAAGGCAGAGGCTGCGGCTGTGAAGAATGCACAGGTATCCACAGTGACTGATGCCAACGGACTGACTGCCGTGAAGGTGACCTTCGATTCTGGTATCCTCTTCCCATTGAACGGTTCTACTCTCAACGCCAATGCCAAGAACGATTTGGCTAAGTTTGCTCAGGTGTTGAAGAACAACAGCGACTGCGAGGTTGCTATCCAGGGTTATACTGATGCTACAGGTTCTGACGCCGTAAACGTTCCTCTGAGTGAGAACCGTGCCAAGGCGGTATACAACTATCTTTCTTCTTGCGGCGTATCTGCAAGTCAGGTAAAGAGCGTACAGGGTCTGGGTTCTTCTAACCCAGTGGTTGATACCAAGGCTGCATGTGCCCAGAACCGCCGCGTAGAGGTTTATCTCTATGCTAGCAAGGCAATGGTTGACGCTGCCAACAAGGGTACTTTGAAGTAAGAATCTTTCTTTGCTTTGAAGTTAGGAAAGAAGTAATAAATCGACTTTAAAATTTTTTGTTTTTCAATCTATGGTATTGAAAAAAGTTAGAAATATAATCAAATGGGTGGTGGTGCTGTTTTTCAGCACCACCATTCTTGCTGTAGTAGCCTATCGTTTCATCCCGGTGTATCTCACTCCGCTGATGATTATCCGCTGCTTTCAGCAAGTGGCTGATGGCGAGAGTATTACACTGCATCATCATTGGGTTTCGATGGAGAAAATCTCGCCCCACATGCCTGTGGCGGTGATGGCGAGTGAGGATGCCCGTTTTCTGAAGCATCATGGTTTCGACTTTGATGCCATTGAGCATGCGGCGAAGAACAATGCCCGTGGCGGCAAGGTGCACGGAGCCAGCACCATCAGTCAGCAGACGGCGAAGAACGTGTTCCTCTGGCCGGGTCGTTCGTGGACGCGCAAGGGCTTCGAGGTATATTTCACCTTCCTCATCGAACTGATGTGGAGTAAGCAGCGCATCATGGAGGTTTATCTCAACAGCATCGAGATGGGTCCCGGAATCTATGGTGTGGATGCCGTGGCGGAGTATCATTTCGACAAGAAGGCGCAGGATCTGTTTCGTGGCGAATGTGCCCTGATAGCGGCCACGCTGCCTAATCCCCGCAAGTTCAGCTCCCTGCATCCTAGCGCCTACATGAAGAAGCGCCAGCGCCAGATAGAACATCAGATGAAGTTCATCCCTTCCTTCCCTCGCGAAGGTGAGGATTACGACCCGGGTACTGCCGTGGGAGGATATAGGGGGAAGTGATTCTTAGTTGATAGTTGATAGTTTATAGTTGATAGGGGTGACCTTAAAATAGTTTTTTGCCTCAAATATTGATTCATGGATTTACTGAAAGACTTGAACGAAGCGCAGCAACAGGCTGTGAGTTATATAGATGGACCTTCGCTGGTGATAGCCGGCGCAGGTTCCGGAAAGACGCGTGTGCTTACTTATAAGATTGCCTATCTGCTGCAGCAGGGGATGAAGCCCTGGAGCATCATGGCACTCACCTTTACCAACAAGGCAGCCCGCGAGATGAAGGAGCGTATCGGAAAACTGGTGGGCAACGACCTGGCTCAGCATCTCTACATGGGCACCTTCCACAGCATCTTCTCCCGCATCCTGCGTGCCGAGGCGGAGCATATCGGATTCAACAGCAATTTTACCATCTATGATGAATCCGACTCCCGTTCGCTCATCAAGGCGATTGTGAAGGAGAAGGGGCTGGACGAGAAAACCTACAAGCCGGCTGCCGTGCACGCCAAGATTTCGAAGGCGAAGAACAACCTGATGAGTGCGGAGGCATACGATGCCGATGCCGACATCTTTATGCAGAACAAGCGCAGCAACATGGAGAAGATGGGCGAGGTGTACAGGGAGTATGTGCAGCGGTGCAAGCAGGCGAACGCCATGGATTTCGACGATCTGCTGGTGCTTACCTTCCAGCTCTTCAGAGACCATGAGGAAGTGAGACGAAAGTATGCCGAGAGGTTTGACTTTATCCTGGTGGATGAGTATCAGGATACCAACCATGTGCAGATGTCAATCGTGATGCAGCTGTGCAGGGAGAAGTTGCGCGTGTGTGCCGTGGGCGATGACTCGCAGAGCATCTACAGTTTCCGTGGTGCCAACATCGACAATATCCTCAACTTCCAGCATCAGTTGCCGGGTACCCGCCTCTTCAAGCTGGAGCAGAACTACCGCAGCACGCAGACCATCGTGGAGGCGGCAAACAGTCTGATTCGCCGCAACCGCAACCAGATTCCCAAGGAGGTGTTCAGCCGGAATGCCGAGGGCGAGAAGATACAGTATAAGCCAGCCTACAGCGACAAGGAGGAGGCGCTGATTGTGGCGAAGGACATCAAGCGCATCAAGCGCGAGGACGATTGCGGCTATGATGATTTCGCCATTCTCTACCGCACTAATGCCCAGAGCCGAAGCTTCGAGGAGGAGTTCAGAAAGCAGGGCATTCCTTACCGCATCTATGGCGGACTGAGCTTCTACCAGCGCAAGGAAATCAAGGATATCATCGCTTATTTCCGACTGGTGGCGAACCCGGACGATGAGGAGGCGATTAAGCGAATCATCAATTATCCGGCGCGCGGCATCGGTGCTACCACGGTGGCAAAGGTGGCTACCTGCGCCCACGAGAACCAGGTGAGCATCTGGGAGGTGATAGGCGAGGCGGCGCATTACGGGCTGAACGTGAACAAGGGTACCTTGACAAAGCTGGAGAATTTCCGACTGCTGATCAGTTCGTTCATCGACCGCTCGCATACGCTTGATGTGTATGCCCTGGGCGATGCCATCATCAAGGAGGCGAGAATCAGCGAGGATATCATGCAGGGCAAGGATGCCGACGACCTGGCAAGACAGGAGAACCTGGAGGAGTTCCTGAGCGGTATGCAGACCTTCGTGGCTGAGCGCCAGGAGGAGGGCAGGATGGATGAGACATTCCTGACGGATTTCCTGCAGGATGTGGCGTTGCTGACGGATGCCGACAGTGACGGCGAGAAGGATGAGCCGAGGGTTTCGCTGATGACGGTTCATGCGGCGAAGGGTTTGGAATTTGCCACGGTTTTCGTGGTGGGTTTGGAGGAGAACATTTTCCCGAGTCCGATTGCGGCTACCACGTTGAGGGAGCTGGAGGAGGAGCGCCGCCTGCTGTATGTGGCGATAACCCGTGCTGAGAAGCATTGCATCCTGACGAATGCGCAAAACCGGTTCAGATATGGCAAAATGGAGTTTGACAATCCGAGCCGATTTATAGAAGAGATTGATCCTGAATTGATTGAGGAAGAGGGAATGAAGTCGAGATCATCATTTGGTGGTTATGGAAGAAGAAGTTCCTATGGTTCAGATAGAAGTTCCGGCAGAGATTCTTATGGTTCAGATGGCGGTTATGGCGGAAGAATGCCGTGGGATTCTAAGTCTGTATCATCGCAGTTTAAGGCAGATCCGAAGCCATCCTATACATCGCCGAAGCCAAAGCCAACTGCATCAGCTGCATCATTCTCTTCATCATTAAAGCCTGCATCTGCTGCATCATCATCATCTTCACCAAAACCAGCATCCTCATCTTCTTCTTCTCTTCGAGAAGGATGCAAGATAGAGCATCAGCGTTTCGGCATTGGTGAAGTTTTGAAGCTAGAAGGCTCTGGCGAGAATGCCAAGGCAACGGTGGCATTCACCCATGCCGGCACCAAGCAGCTTCTGCTGAAGTTTGCAAAATATACGATTATCGGATAGAAGCCTATGAGGGTGTGTCATCAATCCATGCCACACCCCTGTGGGTCTTCCTTTTATCCCTCTACCTTAAAATACCTTAATATTTTTATGCTTTCTTTGCATTTCTTATCTTTTTTCCTTAAATTTGTACTGTTTTTTAAGAACATGAATTTTAATTTAATCATATTTAGGAACAATGAAAACAAAACACTTGAAAATCAGGCTGTTCTCATCCTTGATCGTGATGGGAAGCCTCTTGGTAACCGGTTGTTCTGATAGCGACTATGATTTCAACAACATAGACGCTACCATTGGAATCGGTGGAGATGGTTTGGAATTGCCAGCCAGCAATACCGATAACATCAAACTATCTGAAGTGCTCGACCTGGAGGAAAACGGCTCCGTGGTGGCTGATGCCTCTACCGGATTCGACTATGTATTCCGCCAGCAGGGAAATGATGTGGAGGCGGCTCATCCTTTTATCAACAGCATCACGGTGGCACGCCGACAGTCAAGCTCCAGCAATATCACGCTTTCGTTCAACTCTTCGGCTCGAAATTCAAGAGCATCAAGAGCTGCAGTCATGCTTCATGGCGAGGGCGACGTGTTTGATTTCTCTTATGAGGGTAACAAGCCTCAGGAGGTGGAAGAACTGACTGCTGCCGAGGTGAGCAGCACCATCAACCTGAAGGTTGGCTTCGAGAACCTGGCTAACATGGTAGAGAAATTCGACAAGATTACCCTTACCTTCCCATCCTACATGAAACTTGCCGTGGACGGAAAGATGGTTGAGGGCAATACTATCACATTAAATAATGTGTTTACTTCGGAAGATCTGGAGAAGAAGATTGACATCGTGGGCCTCGATTTCACCAAGAAGGATGAACTGGGCGAACTGAAAATCGCAAAGACTTCACTTGGCGATAAGATTCAGCTCACCGGTAAGGTTCACATGGCGGTGGAAACCAGCAACTACTCTTTTTCATCCGGTATCTCATCCGTTTCCATGAAGAACAATCTCTCGATGAGCGATATCAAGATTACCGGCGCTACGGGTAAGTTTAACCCAACTATCAACCTGAATACCCTGGGCAATGTTCACATCTCGGGCATTCCAGATTTCCTGAAGGATGGCAACGTGGTGGTGGATCTCTATAATCCGCAAATCTATCTCACACTCAACAGCAACCTCGGTATCGAGGGCTTTGCGGGCGGTACGCTCAAAAGTCTGAAGGATGGCAAGGAAATCGCCAGCGTTGAGGTGCCTGAGTTTGCCGTCAAGGCGAATGGCACTACTCATGTGGTAATCTGCCGAAATGCTGCGGCAACGGAAGCTGGCAGCGACGTGGAGAAAGTGGAGGTTCCAAAACTTTCTGATCTCGTGAAGACCATGCCTGATGAGATTACCTTCCAGGCAAACGCCAGAGCCAACAATCAGAAGGCGGGTACCTTTAAGTTGGGCTATCATGACTACGAGGTGGCTCCATCTTACAGCATCGATTCGCCTATCGCCTTTGCCGAGGATGCCTGCATTGAATATTCCGATGATTTGGACGGATGGAACGACGATATCAAGGATTTGAACATGGCGGATGGTGCCTATGTCCAGTTGTCTACCCAGGTAACCAGTTGTGTGCCAGCTTATCTCAACGTGAAGGCAACCCCTGTGGATGTGTACGGAAGAGAAATCAGCAAGGACGAACTGGAGGTGGAGATTACGGGCGAAATCAAGGCTTCTGCCGATGGCACGACCCCAGCTACATCGCCTCTTACCGTGAAGATTCTGCAGAAGAAAGCAGATGCCTTCAAGAAGCTCGACGGCTTGAAGGTGGTGGTTTCGGGTAAGGCCAAGGGCGAGGGCGGAAATGCCGTTACGGGCGTGGTGCTCAATGCCGAGAAGCATACCTTGAAGTTGAACGACATCAAGATTAAACTGGTAGGAAAGGTGATTGGTGATTTTAATTAAACCGTGAAATCTCTTTCGAAGATGATTTTAATTGAATAACAGTTAAGTAGATGATTATGAAGATTTTATCAAAGAAATATATCCTCTCGGCATCCCTGCTGATGCTGGGTGGCGCAGCGATGGCGCAGAACTTGAACTCTGCCTATTTCACTGAGGGCTATCACTATCGCCACAACCTGAATCCTGCCTTTGGCGATTCATGCAGTTTCATCTCTATCCCGGCTTTGGGAAACATCAGCGTGAATACCCGTGGTAACTTCGGCTATCAGGACGTGGTGATGAAGAATCCGATGTACGGACAGCCGGGACAGAAGCGAATGACCACCTTTATGAACCCTTACATCTCTACGAGCGATGCGCTGAAGGGGTTCAGCAAGGGCGACAATAAAATTGTGGGTGACGTGAACCTCACCATCCTTGCCGCTGGATTCAAGGCGTTTGGCGGATACAACACCATCGAACTGAGCGAGAAGACCAGCTTCGGCATGGTGCTTCCTTATGAGCTCTTTGAGTTTGCCAAGAATACGGGCAACCAGAATTACAACATCGGCGACGTGAGTCTGCGTGCCCGTTCCTACGCTGAGCTGGCGCTGGGCCATTCCCATCAGATTAACGAAAAACTGAGAGTGGGTGCCAAGTTGAAGTTCCTGCTGGGTGTGGGCGCTGCCGACGTGGATTTGAAGAATGTGCAGGCTAATCTGGCGGGCACAGACCAGTGGACGCTTTCGGGTCAGGGCACTGCGCAGGTTTCCGTGAAGGGTTTTACTTACAAGAGCAAGGTTTCGGAGTACAACGACCCTAGCCATGTTTCGCCAGACGGTAAACAGGGCAAGTATGAGCATGTGGACGATGTGGACGTGGATGGATTCGGACTGAACGGATTCGGCATGGCACTGGATCTGGGTGCTGAATATAAGATTAACGACGACTGGAGGGTGAGTGCTGCCGTGATGGACCTGGGTTTTATCAACTGGAGCAACAACATGAAGGCGGTGAATGCCAAGAACCAGTTTGTTTTCAACGGTTTCCATGATACCACTGTGGGCAGTGGTTCGGGCGGAACCCTGGATGACAAGATGGACAGTTATGGCGACCAGCTTTCTGATTTCGCCAATCTGAAGGATATGGGCGATGCCGGAAGCCGTTCTACGGCGTTGGCTGCCACCATCAATCTGGGTGCTGAATACACCCTGCCTATGTATAAGAAACTGTCGTTCGGAGCCCTGAGCAGTACCCGTCTGAACGGTTCCTACACCTGGACCGAGGGTAGAGTGAGTGCCAACTGGAAGCCTCTGAGATGGCTGGATGGCGGCGTGAACTTCGCCGTGAACAGTTTTTCAACCAGCATGGGTTGGGTGCTGAACATCCATCCTAGCGGCTATAACCTCTTCATCGGCATGGATCATCTTCTGGGCAAGACCAGCAAGGAGTTCATCCCTCTGAGTTCCAACGCCAGCATCGCCATCGGCATGAACGTGGCGTGGGGTGGCGTAAGCCAGAAGAAACTGGAGAAGGAATCGAAGAAAAAGGCTGTGGCCGAGTTGTAATACGAAAGCAGCTGCGACCGAGTTGTAATACGAAAGAAGCCTGTTTAGCAGATTCGCTAAACAGGCTTTCTTATAATGCTTCGTTATCTATAATGCTTCGTCATCCGGCCGCTGAATCTGCGCTGGCGTTTTCAGCTTGGGCAGATGGCGCTTCTTTCTGAGCCATGCAGCTTTGCGCTGCTCGTAATCTTCGCGGTGGCGTTCAAGGAAATTATCTGCCATGATTCTATCAAATAAAATCTATCAAATAAATTCATTCAAATGATGAACTTATTCCTTGAATCGGCTGTAAATCACCTTGATCTGCACAGGACCCGCTGCTACCTTGTTTCCACTCTTATCCAGGGTGTAATCCTTGTTGGCATCATCCGTGGCCTTGATGAGACGGGTAGAAGAGAGCGACATATCGTGGTTGATCTTGGTAACCACCGTAGAGTTGTTGATGGTGCTCGTCTTCAGCGTCACTGGCACCAGCATCACCTTGTTCCAGTTAGGATGCTCGTTCACCCAGTTGGCATTCTTCTTCTCGCCCTCCAGCTTGGCATTATGCATCTTCGTAACCAGGTTACTGATATTATAGAAGGTATAAGCGTTCTTCTTGCTTGTAGAGGCACTGTAGGATGCCGTATACGAAGAACGGTTGTCCGTGAGCTTGCTCTGCTCGAAGAAGGCATTCAGGCTATCAGCCTCTACCATCAGAATGGTGGAAGGAGCGCTGAACTGATACTTGCTGTCTTCTACATTATTCATTCTAGGGAATGAGATAGAGGCTGTGTTGAGCGTATCCTTCTCGTGACCCTTGATGATGTCTTCCACTGGCAGCGTTACCTCGGTGAAGATTCCGGCAGGCGACTTGATGAAGGTACACTCCTCGTTGCTGGCCAGCTTCTCCAAAGTCTTGGTATCGTTGGTAATCTTGTTGAGCTGAAGCACCTCCTCGGTTCCGTCGAAGCGGTTGTAGGTGTAGCCCGAAACAATGCTGTCGTTGCCATGAGAATCCTTCACGGTCTTCTGAATCTTCCAGTAGAGCTGCAGCTCGGTGTTCCAGATGTTGGCCACGTTTCCGATACCGCCGGTGTTCTTGATGTAGAATCCAGGGCATACGTTGTTGAGGAAGCGGTAGTTAGACTTGAAGTACTCCGGATGCTCCACGTAGGTGTTCATGATGTAGGTACCGTAGTTCTTGTAGGTCTTTCCGTCTCTCGCCTTGTAAGGCCCGTTGAGATAGATTCTGAACGCCATGGTCGAGCCCTCGCTCAGGTTGTAGGTGGCGCTGGCGTGGTAGTTGTCCTCGCTAACCCATCCGCCCTTGAAGGCATCATAGTCGGAGTAATATTCCTTGTCTTCCTTCATCGGCTTGCTCATCTCGTATGCCGTCACCTTCATGGGTGCCAGCGAGTCGCCGTAGATGGTTTTGTAGGAAACCAGCAGGAAGCAGGAGTCTGCCTCGATATTTCCATCGTGTGCATTGCGGATATACTCCAGTGTGTCGAGAGAGAACGATGACAACACGCCAAACTGGGTCATATAGTCGCCGGTGACGTAGGTCCCCGTCTCTGGGTCTTTCACCATGCCTATCATACCCGTATTGTTTCGGCTCAAAACCGGTCCTGAGACTACCGAGCGGGATGTTACGTTGAACACCTTCTGCTGGATAGAGAGGTTGTCCACCTCGTTGGTGATGGACGAACCGATGTTGTCAGTCGTGTCATCGCAGGCGGTGATAGCCATGGCTGCGATGAATAACGCTGTAAATAGTCTTAAAATCTTCATTATCCTTGAAATGTGAATCTATGGTTTCGAGGTATTATTCCTCATCCGGGAACACCTCGTTGATGAATGTCTTGTAGGCATCAGCAAAGTCATCACCTGGATAGTTGAGCACAGGCTTGTTCTTTTCCCCGGCATATTCGAGGAGTTTGACGCCTGCACCGTCTTCACCCTGGATGACACCGTCGCTATAGTCGATGGCCATCTTGCCCAGCTCCGTGAAGTCGAAATTCTCCTTGTAGTCGGCGAGCAGTTCTGCCTTGGCATCGCGATAGTCCACGCACTGCTTGAAGTTGGTTCCCAGTTCGGCCTTCAGCTCGTTGGTATAGAGCGAGAGGATTACCTTAGAGTTTGCGAAAGAAGGCTCTTCAGCGTATGCGGTCTTGATATAGAAAGGCACCACGGCGCTCACCCATCCCTGGCATACGATGACATCTGGCTGCCAGCGAAGCTTCTTCACTGTTTCCAAAACGCCACGTGCGAAGAAGATAGCTCTCTCGCCGTTGTCTGCATATTCCACTCCCTGTTCATCGGCTGCCATCTGTCGGCGGTTGAAGTAATCTTCGTTGTCGATGAAATAAATCTGCTGTCGTGTTGTTGGTATAGATGCTACCTTGATGATCAGCGGATGGTCTGTATCATCAATGATGAGGTTCATACCAGACAGGCGAATAACCTCGTGCAGCTGGCCGCGACGCTCGTTGATGGTGCCCCATTTAGGCATAAAGGTGCGAATCTCAAAACCTGCTTCCTGCATCTTCT
>ERZ1034753.882-NODE-882-length-10290-cov-4.939033_pt1 | contig 10290 bp, 5 predicted proteins | sample MGYA00520702_ERZ1034753 | MGnify/ENA primary metagenome ERZ1034753 (study PRJEB33766, sample SAMN09781700) | gut metagenome | biome: gut microbiome | host: Homo sapiens | place: Madagascar | study: EMG produced TPA metagenomics assembly of the PRJNA485056 data set...
AATAGCTAAACTCTTTGACGAGGAATTTTGGGTGACACGATGACGAAGTCAGGAGAGCCAAGGTTATGAATAACAATCATACCTTGGCTCTTTTTAATGTTATAGTGAATATATTACCTACTATTAAATAGCAATATTACCTACTATTGAATAGCGAGCAATACACTCTAAACTAATAATTTACTTATATTCTTCCCAGCTCTTAATTTCAATTTCATCAAGCTTCTTCGTACAGAAAGCATTAATGAAAGCACTAGCTAAACGGCTGTTTGTAATCAATGGCACATTCAAGTCAATAGCAGCACGACGTATCTTGTAACCATTGGTCAACTCGCGCGGGCTAAGATCTTTCGGAATATTCACTACCATATCAATCTTCTTGTCATGCAACATGGTAAGTGCTTGAGGCTCCATACCCTCTTCAGAAGGCCAATATACATGAGTATTTGCGATACCATTATCGGTGAGATACTTAGAGGTACCACCCGTAGCATACAGCTCATAACCATTGAGTACCAACTGGCGTGCTGCATCCAGCATTTCAGCCTTCTGCTTAGCTCCACCCGTTGACAGCAAGATGGTTTTCTTTGGTATGCGATGTCCTACCGACAACATACTCTTCAGCAATGCATCGTTAGTATCGTCGCCCAAGCAACCTACCTCACCCGTTGACGACATATCGACACCAAGAACTGGGTCAGCCTTTTGCAGGCGGTTGAATGAGAACTGTGAAGCCTTAATGCCCACATAGTCCAAATCAAAGAGGTTCTTATTGGGTTTCTCAACAGGCACACCCAACATTACCTTTGTTGCCAACTCGATAAGGTTAATCTTTAGCACTTTGCTCACGAATGGGAACGAGCGCGAAGCACGCAAGTTACATTCTATCACCAAGATATCGTTATCGCGGGCCATAAACTGGATATTGAACGGTCCGTTGATATGCAGCTCTTTAGCAATCTGTCTACCCACACGTTTTACACGACGCACGGTCTCAACATACAGTTTCTGCGGTGGGAACTGAATAGTGGCGTCGCCTGAGTGAACACCAGCAAACTCGATGTGCTCAGAGATAGCATAAGCAATAACCTCACCCTTAGAAGCTACACCATCTAATTCGATTTCTTTTGCATGCTCAATAAACTTGCTCACTACCACAGGATGGTCTTCGCTTACATTGGCAGCCAACTGTAAGAAGCGTTTCAGCTCATCTTCGTTTGAACATACGTTCATGGCAGCACCTGAGAGCACATAGCTAGGACGAACCAATACGGGGAAACCAACACGCTCGATAAAGCGGTCGATATCCTCCATGCTTGTCAGAGCGCTCCATTCAGGCTGGTTGATGCCATTATTGGTAAGCATTTGCGAGAACTTGGCACGGTCTTCAGCATTATCAATGTCTTTAGCCTTTGTACCAAGAATGGGCACATGCTGCTCGTCAAGACGGATAGCCAGGTTGTTAGGAATTTGTCCACCAGTAGAAACAACCACGCCGTGCGGCTTCTCAAGATCGATGATATCCATCACACGCTCAAATGTCAACTCGTCAAAATAAAGACGGTCGCACATATCATAGTCGGTAGAAACGGTCTCAGGGTTATAATTGATCATTACCGAGCGATAGCCCTCCTTACGGATGGTGTTCAAAGCCTGAACGCCACACCAGTCGAACTCAACCGACGATCCAATACGATAAGCGCCCGAACCTAATACAACGATTGAACGATGGTCGTTTTCAAAAGTGATATCGCTCTTTACGCCAGCATAGGTTACATACAGATAGTTAGTCTGTGCAGGATACTCGGCAGCCAATGTATCAATTTGCTTCACCACAGGAAGGATGCCGTAGTTCTTACGCAGATTGCGCACTACGAGCGATGCTTTCTGCATTGATTTCAGTTCGTCCTCAAGGCCAACGGCACGTGCCACTTGGAAATCGGTGAAACCATATACCTTTGCTTTACGCAGCAAATCGCGGTCAAGCGTATTGATGTTGCAGCGTTTCATTGCCTCATCAATCTCGATAATATGCTTCAGTTTTTCGAGGAACCACTTATCAATCTTGGTCAGCTCATGAATATCGTCAACGGTGTAGCCCTTATGCATAGCCTTTGATATCACAAAGACACGCTTATCAGTAGGCTCGCGCAATGCAGCATCAATATCGTCAATCTCAAGCTCCTTGTTTTCAACAAAGCCATGCATGCCCTGACCTATCATGCGCAAGCCCTTCTGGATAGCCTCTTCAAAGTTTCGACCAATAGCCATTACCTCGCCCACCGATTTCATTGATGAGCCGAGTTCTTTGTCAACACCGCGGAATTTAGAGAGGTCCCAACGAGGAATTTTACAAACCACATAATCGAGAGCTGGTTCAAAGAAGGCGCTGGTGGTCTTTGTTACCGAGTTTTTCAGTTCAAACAAGCCATAACCCATACCCAACTTAGCAGCAACAAAAGCCAAAGGATAACCAGTAGCTTTCGATGCCAAAGCTGACGAACGGCTCAAACGAGCGTTCACCTCAATCACGCGATAGTCTTCGCTCAAGGGGTCAAAAGCATACTGCACGTTACACTCGCCCACGATACCGATGTGGCGAATGATTTTGATTGACAGTGCACGCAGCTTATGATACTCGCTATTGGTCAATGTTTGCGAGGGAGCGATAACAATACTTTCGCCCGTATGGATACCCAGCGGGTCGAAGTTTTCCATGTTACAAACTGTGATACAGTTGTCGTAACGGTCGCGCACCACCTCATATTCAATCTCTTTCCATCCCTTCAAGCTCTTTTCAACGAGCACCTGTGGTGAGAATGAGAATGCCTTTTCAGCCAGTTTATTCAGTTCTTCTTCATTGTCGCAGAAGCCACTACCCAAGCCTCCTAGAGCATAGGCAGCACGAAGGCTAACGGGATAGCCCAATTCGGCGGCCGCCTTACGAGCCTGTTCTATCGTTTCGCAAGCTTCGCTCTTAATGGTTTTTACGTCAATCTCGTTCAGTTTTTCAACGAACAGCTCACGGTCTTCAGTGTCCATGATAGCCTGAACAGGTGTGCCAAGCACCTTCACGTTATATTTCTCAAGAACGCCTGTTTGATAGAGTTCTACGCCACAGTTAAGCGCTGTCTGTCCGCCAAAGGCGAGCAATATACCGTCAGGTCTTTCCTTTTCGATGACACGCTCAACGAAATAAGGCTGTACAGGCAAGAAATATATTTGGTCGGCCACACCTTCTGAAGTCTGCACGGTAGCGATGTTCGGGTTTATGAGCACCGTTTTCACGCCTTCTTCGCGCAAAGCCTTCAATGCTTGCGAACCAGAGTAGTCAAACTCGCCTGCCTCACCAATTTTGAGAGCGCCCGAACCGAGCAGCAGTACTTTCTTTATATTATCGTCTTTCATTACTAATTCTTTATATAAAAAGTTTCAACGAATATGTCTCAATAGTTTGAATGAATATGTTTATCGACAAACTGTTATTTCAGTGTCTCTACAAATTTGTCAAACATAAATTCGGTATCGACAGGTCCTGAGCAAGCCTCGGGGTGGAACTGACTTGAGAACCAAGGCTTTGTTTTGTGACGTATACCCTCATTTGAGCCATCGTTCATGTTTACGAACATCTCTTCCCAGTCGGCACCCAAGGTTTTAGCATCTACGGCATATCCGTGGTTCTGGCTTGTTACAAAGCAGCGGTTGGTGCCCACCATGCGCACAGGTTGATTGTGCGAGCGGTGTCCGTATTTCAGTTTGTAGATTTGTGCACCACCAGCCTTTGCCAGCAGTTGGTTACCCATGCATATACCACAGATAGGCTTGTCAGACAGGCTCATCTGTTTACGAATAATGTTTACAGCCTCCTCGCACATATCGGGGTCGCCAGGTCCATTACCCAAGAACAATCCGTCAAACTCGAGGTCGGTATAATCATAATTCCAGGGCACACGTATTACCTCTACCCCACGCTTTATCAAACAGCGAATGATGTTGGCCTTTACACCACAGTCAACGAGTACCACTTTTTTTCCAGCGCCTTCGTTATAACGAATAATTTCCTTGCAGCTCACCTTATCAACAAAGTTTACGCCTTCGTAATTTGCTACAGGAATATTATCGGGTTCATCATCAAAGATAATTTTACCCATCATAACGCCATGTTCACGCAATACCTTGGTAAGCTGTCGTGTGTCGATACCAGTAATACCGGGCACATGTTCACGCTTAAGCCAATCGGCCAAACTCTCAACAGCATTCCAATGGTTAAATTTCTCACTATAGTCAGACACTATGATAGCTGAAGCATAGATTTTGTCACTCTCCATGAAAGTAGGCAATCCGTTCTCCTCGATTGAGAATGCAGGCACACCATAATTGCCTACCAAGGGGTAGGTCAATGTCATGAGCTGCCCTGCATACGAGGGGTCGGTAAGCGACTCGGGATAACCCATCATGGCAGTATTAAAAACCACCTCACCGGCCACTGGTGCATCATAGCCGAAAGACTGTCCGTGGAACTTAGTTCCGTCTTCTAATACTAATGTTACGTTTCTCATTATATGTTTCACTATAACTATTCAATGAATTATATTTATTTTTCTTAATGGTTGTATGCCTTTTCAACATAGTTGACAAAAGCCTGATTGCACAACCGGGTACCACCTGGCGTAGGATATTTGCCTGTGAAATACCAGTCGCCCTTATGGTTTGGTATGGCTGTATGCAGTCCGTCGATTGACTGGAACACTATCTCGATGGGTGTTTCGACCTCTTCTGGTCGAAGCATCTCAACGATTTTCCGATTTATTTCTTCTACTGTGAACGGTTTATATACATCGCGTACACAGTTGCGCATATCAACCTCATTGCGTTCCAGTTCCTGTTTGCAGGCCTTGTATGTATTTTCAATTACATCGTACATTTTACGTTCGGCCAACAGTTGCATGGTAGCGCGGAAGGCACAAAACTCTTCAAGACGTGGCATATCAATGCCATAATAGTCGGGGTAACGTATCTGCGGAGCACTGCTCACCACCACAATTTTCTTTGGTTGCATACGGTTAAGGATGCGTAAGATGCTTTCCTTTAAGGTAGTGCCACGCACAATGCTGTCATCAATTACCACCACATTATCAACATGCGCTCTTACACTTTCATAAGTGATATCATACACATGCGATGCCAAATCGTTACGCGTATTGCCTTCAGTGATAAAGGTGCGCAGCTTGATATCTTTCCACGTCACCTTCTCAGAACGTATATTATTGTCAAGAATGGCATGCAGTTCGGCCTCAGTAGGAGCATGTCCCAATGCAATTATTTGTTGTATTTTACGCTTATGATTATATTTTGCGAAGCCATTAAGCAAGCCATAGAAGGCCACCTCGGCCGTATTAGGGATAAATGAGAACACGGTGTGTTCAACATCATTATCAACAGCTTTCAGCACAGGCTGCACCAGCTGCTCGCCCAACAGTTTTCTTTCACGATAGATATCGCGGTCGTTGCCACGACTGAAGTAGATACGTTCAAACGAACACGCAGCATTGCCTCGGGCCTCAAGAATTTTTTCAATACTGAAGTCGCCATTGCGTTTCACCAACACGGCATGTCCTGGTTGCAGTTCTTCAATATCTTCACACTGCAGTCCGAACGTTGTTTGAAGCACGGGGCGTTCGCTAGCCACCGCCACTATTTCGTCGTTTTTATAATAAAAGGCGGGACGTATGCCCCAAGGGTCGCGCATTGAAAACATCTCGCCACTGCCTGTAATACCGCAAACCACATATCCTCCATCAAAGTCTTGCATTGAGGTTTTCAGTACATTCGACATGAGCACATGGTCGTTAATATACTCGGTAACATCTGTCGAGGTTAACCCTTTTTGTTGTGCCTCAACGAAGTTGCGTTCTACCTCACGATCAAGTCGATGCCCCATCAGCTCCAGCATAATATAGCTATCGCTATAAATGCGTGGACACTGTCCTTGCTCTGTCAGTTTTTCAAAGATCTGACCAATATTGGTCATATTAAAATTGCCACACAAGCACAAGTTCTTAGCCTGCCAATTGTTTCGGCGCAAGAAGGGGTGCACATAGGCTAATCCCGACTTGCCTGTGGTTGAATAACGAAGATGCCCCATATACAGTTCACCAGCGAAAGGCAATTCTTCTTTTGCGAGATGTGCATCGGCCAACTGTTCGGCAGATAAGTGAAGATAATTGCGTTGAACACGTCCGAAGATTTCTGTTATTGCTTCTTTACCTTCGGCCTTTTCTCGGAACATATACTCGTGTCCGGGTTTATAGTCGAGCTTTACGCAAGCCATGCCAGCCCCCTCTTGTCCACGGTTATGTTGCTTCTCCATCATAAGATAGAGTTTGTTGAGTCCGAACATCCAGGTGCCATACTTTTCCTGATAATAGCTCAGTGGTTTTAGCAGTCGTATCATTGCCACACCACATTCATGTTTCAACGGTTCCACTTTACTTAAATGCTAATAATAGTTACACTTCAAACAATCTTTAACCTACCAGTTGCTGTGCTGTGTAAAATATTTTTATTTGTTGTGTGTGTTTAAAGGTACAGCAAGCATCGTCACTGGCAAAACGGGGGCGTGAGGTAAAATAAAAGCGTCAAGCCTAAAGCCCAACGCCTTATATTTAGTTTCTAACAATATTAACAACAAGAGCCGCCACTGAAGTGAGGATGCTGACAAACGAGAACCATAATGTAGTAGACTGGCCGATAGCCGAGTTCTTCGCCTTCGTACCGTTAGGTTCTACATACACTAAATCGTTTTGTTGCAGATAATAGTAAGGAGAATTGATGAGGTTAGCATCGTTCAGATTGATACGATACTGATGTTTCTCACCAGCGGCATCTTCACGAATAAGAAGCACGTTATCACGCTTACCATAAATAGTAAGATCTCCCGCCTGAGCCAAAGCCTCAAGGATGCTCATCTTCTCAGAGTTGACTGGAACGACGCCAGGCGAAGCCACTTCGCCTAACACGGTAACGCGGTAGCTGGCCATTTTCACGGTTACAACGGGGTTTTCTGTAGCCGAGAGGTATGGCATTATCTTGTTGCGAATATCATTTTCACATTGTGTCTTTGTTAAACCACCCACATGGATGCGTCCTACAACAGGAAACTGTATGTTTCCATCATTATCAACGAGATACTGCTGCAACGACCCAGAACCAGATGCGACCTGTCCGCTTGCGGTAAGCGGTGTTTGAACAACAAGGTTGAATGGGAGCGATACTTGCGGATCGGTGGTATTTACGGTAATGGTAAGAATGTCTTTTGGCATAATCTTAGCATCATACAATCCGCGCGAAGTAGCGAGGCTCAGTGTATCAATGTTTTGAAAATAACCCACTTTTTTTGACGAGCCACAACTCCCCAACAGCAAGACCAGCACCAAAGCGATGATGGATAAAACGTTCTTTTTCATATCAATATACAACATGTTGTTTTGTTCAGTATTTCAATTTATATACATACGTGTAGCTAACGCGTGCATATAACAGAGAGGCAAGCAGAGTGCCACAATCCTTCGTGCAAAGATATTACTATTTTTTCAAATCCGCAAACTTTTACTTATTATTTTTCCATCATCACTGCATTTCATTTTTAATTATATCATCATTATTATCTTATATATATTTTTCAACGATTATAAGGCGCTGCTTTCAAGAAAAATTTATAATTTTGCAAAATGAACTTCTATAGTAAATACAACCCGTCTACTAAACGTGTGCTGCTTATTTATACAGGCGGCACTATTGGTATGGGCCGTAACCCCAAGACTGGCACCTTGGAACCCTTAGACTTTGACCATTTGGTTAAGAATGTTCACGAGTTTTCATACCTTAACACACAGATAGATACTTATCAGTTTAACCAACCTATCGACTCGAGCGATATGACGCCTCGTTTTTGGGCTCAACTGGTGCGTATTATAAGCAAGCGTTACGACGATTACGATGGCTTTGTCATCCTGCATGGTACCGACACGATGGCCTACACAGCCTCTGCCCTATCGTTCATGCTTGAAAATCTGACTAAGCCCGTCATTCTCACTGGTAGTCAGTTGCCTATTGGTTTACCTCGTACCGATGGAAAAGAAAACCTCATTACCAGCATCGAATTGGCTTCGGCCTACAATGAAATGGGGCGTGCCAATGTGCCAGAGGTTTGTATCTACTTTAACGGCCGACTCTTGCGCGGAAACCGAAGTACGAAACAGAACGCTGAAGGCTTCGATGCCTTTGAGTCGTCTAATTATCCTCACCTATGCGAAGCTGGCGTGAGTTTTCATTACAACTATCACGATATTTTAAAACCCGACTTCACGCGGCCGATGGTTCCACATACAGCGCTCGACCCCAATGTTGTAATTTTTTCTTTATTCCCTGGTATTCAGGAAAGCATTGTGCGCCACGTACTAGAAGCCCCCGAACTGCGAGGCATTGTTATGCGAAGTTACGGTAGTGGCAACGCCCCACAACAACCTTGGTTGCTACGTTTATTGAAAGATGCCACCTACCGTGGTGTTACAATTGTAAACATAAGCCAATGTATAGCAGGACGCGTTGAGATGGGACGCTACGACACAGGTTACCAGCTGAAGAGCGCCGGCGTGGTGAGTGGCTACGACAGTACGGTAGAAAGTGCCGTTACCAAGCTTATGTACCTACAGGCACGTTTTAACGATTGCCACGTGATACGTAGCTATATGAGCCGCTCGATATGCGGCGAGATAAACGAATAACAACAAAATGGCTTCAACACACAGTATATAACAAGGACTTGCCGCTTATTAGACAAAGCACACCCTATTATATAAAACACAAAGAAGGCAAACCTCTTCACAATACTTCTTTTATATTGCGAAGACGTTTGCCTTCTTTTTATACCTTATTTATATTACAAATCTTACTTAGCGTAGGCTACCGAACGTGTTTCACGAATAACGGTAATCTTCACCTGACCAGGATAGGTCATCTCAGTTTGAATTTTGTTAGCAATTTCGCCCGACAGTGCTTCAGTTTCCTTATCGTCCATCTTGTCGGCACCAACAATAACGCGCAACTCGCGACCAGCCTGAATAGCGTATGTCTTGGTTACACCAGGATAGCTCATAGCAATAGCCTCGAGGTCGTTCAAACGCTTGATATATGCCTCAACAATCTCACGACGTGCACCTGGACGTGCACCTGAAATAGCATCGCACACCTGAACGATAGGAGCCAGCAGTGTGTTCATCTCAACCTCATCGTGGTGAGCGCCAATAGCATTTACGATATCGGGTTTCTCCTTATATTTCTCGGCTATCTTGGCACCATACAATGCGTGAGGCAATTCGCTTTCCTCATCAGGCACCTTACCTATATCGTGCAGCAAGCCTGCACGCTTAGCTTTCTTCGGGTTCAAGCCCAACTCGGCAGCCATCACAGCACACAGGTTTGCGGTTTCGCGAGCATGCTGCAACAGGTTCTGACCGTATGAAGAACGATACTTCATCTTTCCTACAATACGTATCAGTTCAGGATGCAAGCCATGAATGCCAAGGTCGATAGCAGTGCGCTTACCTGTTTCGATAATTTCGTTTTCAAGTTGCTTCTTAACCTTGGCTACCACCTCTTCTATACGTGCAGGGTGAATACGGCCGTCGGCCACGAGCTGATGAAGAGCCAAACGACATACCTCACGACGAACGGGGTCGAAAGCTGAAATAACGATAGCCTCAGGCGTATCGTCAACAACAATCTCAACACCTGTAGCGGCCTCAAGGGCACGAATGTTACGTCCCTCACGACCAATGATGCGACCTTTCACCTCGTCGTTCTCAATATGGAACACACTTACCGAGTTTTCGATAGCGGTTTCAGTAGCAACGCGCTGAATGGTTTGTATCACGATTTTCTTAGCTTGAGCATTGGCATTAAGCTTAGCCTCATCCATGATCTCGTTTACATAGCTGGCAGCATCCATACGGGCCTCGTCTTTCAAGCTATTCACCAAACGGTTCTTGGCCTCTTCAGCACTCAAGCCCGACAGTTCTTCCAGTTTTTCACGCTCTTTGCTCTGCATCTTATCAAGTTCTTCTTGCTTCAATGCTAGCATCTTCTTCTCGTTTTCAATGCGCTGCTGGCTCTGGTCAACCTCTTGTTTGCGACGTCCCAGTTCCTCTTGGCGCTGGTTCAACGAAATTTCGCGCTGTTTCAAACGGTTTTCGCTCTGCTGGATTTTCTGGTTACGGCTTTGCACCTCCT
>ERZ1034753.885-NODE-885-length-10274-cov-5.606126_pt1 | contig 10274 bp, 5 predicted proteins | sample MGYA00520702_ERZ1034753 | MGnify/ENA primary metagenome ERZ1034753 (study PRJEB33766, sample SAMN09781700) | gut metagenome | biome: gut microbiome | host: Homo sapiens | place: Madagascar | study: EMG produced TPA metagenomics assembly of the PRJNA485056 data set...
ATTTGCTACAAAGATAGGCAAATTAAATTATTCGGCCCATGAAAAACAACAAAAAAGCTCTCTACACGATGAAAACCCTTAAGTTTTGCAAAGTGTAGAGAGCAATATATAGATAGTTATTAGCGGTAGATGTTATTGGTAACGGTAAACCATTTATTTATATTGCGTTGTTTTCTATTGTTATATCTATCCTTCTATCAATGTTTTTTCGAGGCTATCATGCCTTACCTTGTGGTTTATCGATAGGTGTCATACTCGGCATCGGTAGCGCAATCCCACCACACTGGGTAGCTCCATATATCGGTATCTTCGGCATGCTTATTGGCGGCCAAAGCCTGTGTCTCGTTATACGACAGCTCCAAGGTAGCGGGCAGACGCCAGCGGCGTGGCCAATACTTAGGATCGTCTTTTGAGGTGCCTTTCAGCTTATCAGTACCAGTGAAGAGCACGCTACGATCCATGCCTGGATACACTACGCCAAAGTCGGCAATGTTTCCAGCGCTATAGTTGAAGCGGCGCATATCGTTCCAGTTTTCCAGGCTGCAGCCCATAGCCACATACTTCTGCAGCATAATGTCGCGCATGGTAAGGTCGGCAGCGCTCTGGCATACAGCATTGCTGGCCAAGTAAGCCGAAATTTTTGCATCGTCCATAGGCATCATATCGGGGTTGTTGTAGCCCTGTCCCTGCCAGTAGGTCAGTTTCTTCTGCATATAGTCGATGTGCGCCTTGATGCCTTCTTTATAGGCGGCCAATGCCTCGGCCTTCTTGCCCTGACGGAACAGCACCTCGGCCTTGATGAAGCAAGCCTCGTGGTAGGTCATAATCTCGAAGTCGCTGACAGGACGCAGCTGGAACGAGCCAGTAGAACCTACGGCACCAGCGTTGATGGCATCCTTGCTGCCGAAATACCAGTTTACATCAGTTTCTTCCTTATCTTTGTTACCCGTCAGTTTCGAGTTGCTACGCAATGACACGTAGGCGGTATCGCCGGCATAGGCATAGTTAGCATTGTTAACATACACTGATCCAGCCTGATATTTCACCTTTACCACCTTGTTGCCCTCGTCATCGGTGTCTTCGGTAGCCTCGTGCACCTTCTTCATGTCGGCCAAGAAGGCGGCCCGCTTAGCATCGTCGCTAATGGCATAGCTGATGGTTTTATCCGTTGCAGCCCATGTGGGTGCTAAAATGCTGTTCCATCCTACAGCCTTCAGGCGTTCGCAGTCGCCGTGACAGTCTACACCCTTCGAGCGGTTCCACTTATACGAGCTCACCTTTCCGTTCACCAGTTTTATATCGCTCATGCTGGCGGGCACAATCTTGGTGTATCGAGGGTCTTCCACACCCGCGTCGCGCATATTGGTCAGCAGGTCGGTGTAATATTTGGTGATACGCTGATTGGCATTATAGGCCACACAGTTCCAGTTACCGTTAGTCATGATGGGGTCGTGAATAAGGTAGTCGATCACATCCTGTCCGCTGTTGTAGCACGGCATTACCGAGTTGTCGTCAATGCTCTGCGGTCCCTTCTGTAGGCAAGCCAATATATCTTCAGGCTTATACAGATCGGCCTTCTTCGACAGCTTCAGCAGGTAGCGAGCCTTTAGCCCGTAGCACAGCTTCAGCCATTTCTGCACATCGCCACCGTTCATCACGTCGCCTTTGCTCAGCGGTGTAGCCTTAGCATCCTGTGCCTTGCTAAACAGAGCGATAGCCTCATCCAGCTTAGCAATACAGCCATTAAAGATGGTCTTGCCATCGTCGTAGGCAGGCACGGGCGAGTTGCCCAATGCCTCGGTATAAGGTATCTCACCATACACGTCGAGCATCTGCATGAAGCCCATGGCATGGAACACGTCGGCCACCGCCATATAGTGGTAAGCGTTTTCTGCCTTTGCCTTATCGTACAGGTCGTTAAGGTTTGACGCACACTCTACAAAGAAGGTCTGGTAGGAGGTGGTAGTGGTAGCATTGGCAAAGTTCCATGTTGTGGCAGCGGGGCCGTTAGTGGCATGGGTTGAATACAGCACACCCGCAATCATCGACGTGCGATAGTTGGTAACGCCTGCCGAGTACATATACATACGTTCTATCCAGGGCACGCGGTTGTCTACCTCAGCGGTAGTATTGTTTGGCTTGTCGGGGTCAACGTTCACGTCAAGAAAATCGTCGCACGAAGTAAGACCGAGCGAGAGCAGACATCCGGCTGCCAGCATATATTTTAAACTTTTCATATAGAAATATCGTTTTATTAATGTTTAAACTATGTTTTATTTCACACGGGGCGAGCGACGTTAAAACGTTACGTTCACGCCGAAGGTCACGGTGCGCACTGAGGGCACGCTGCAATAGTCGATGCCAGTAGCACCTGATCCACCCGTACCACCAGCGGTACAAACCTCAGGATCCATACCTTTATAGTTGGTCCAGGTAAGGAGGTTCTGTCCTGTGATGTTAGCCGAGAGGCGCTTGATGATGTTGTGGCTGGGCAGCAAGCTGGTAAAGTCGTAGCTCAACGACAGCGAGCGCAGCTTCAGCCAGTTGACGCTCTGAATGAAGTTGTAAGAGTTGTCGGCATAGTTGCTCCAATACTTCTGTATCATAGCCTCGCCCGAATAGGTGGTCTCACCAAAGGTATAGGTTTTACCAGCCTCATAGGTGGCGGTGTAGGCTTCGCCCGTATTGGCGTTGATGCCGTCTACGGTAACGCTCTGGCGGTTGTTCAGTGTGGTGAGCTTGCTCAAACCATTGTTCACCATAAACTGCTCGGTGCCGTTAAACACATCGCCACCAATGCGGAAGTCGAGCAAGAACGAGAGCGACAGGTTTTTATAGGTGAAGGTGTTGTTCCATCCACCAATCAGTTTCGGCTCGCGGTTACCTACCACATCGTTTGATCCGCTGTGCACCTTATACAGGCCAGTGGCGGGGTCGATGAGATACTTGCCGCCCGAAATTTCGTTGCCATCGGCATCGTGCTGGGTCTCGAAACGCGTACCAACGAGGGCCATAAACTTACCACCGTTAGGCACAGAGGCCGACTTTACCGTACCAAACTGTGCGTCGGTGGGATAGAACATACCCACGCCATCGAGGAAGTCGCCCAGGCGTCCTTTGTTGTATGAGAAGTTGAGTGTCGACTCCCACTTAAAGTTTTTACCATCAAAGGGCTTACCCGTGAGGCTCACCTCCATACCTTCGTTGATAACCGAGCCCGAGTTGATTGACATCATGATATATCCGCCAGCATTTGACAAACGGGGCGACGCAATCTGGTTCTTAGTAGAGCTATGATAGTAGGTCCAATCCAGTCCCAGTCGGCCGTTCAAGAAGCGCAGTTCAGTACCAATTTCCCATGCGGTCTGAATTTCGGGCTTCAAGATCGAGTTACCCTTTGTATAAACGTTACCCACACCTGTGTAGCCACCATAAATGATGGGGCTCTCAAGATAGGTAAGTGTGGCATACGGGTCGGCATCTTTACCTACCTGTGCCCAGCTGGCGCGCACCTTACCAAACGATAGGATGTCGTTCTTAGGCAGCAGTTCGGTGAACACGAGAGCGCCGCTTGCAGATGAGTAGAAGTAAGAGCGGTTGTCGAGGGGAAGCGTTGACGACCAGTCGTTACGTCCTGTAAAGGTAAGGTAAGCCAAGTTTTTATAAGCGGCGCGAGCCTCGCCATACACGCCTACGAGGCGCTTCTTTGTGGTAGCATCGTTAAAGAACTTGTTGCTTGATGCAATGTTTGTGAAGCTTACGGTGCCCGGAGTGGTGAAGTTGTAGCCCCAGTGTGTCTGGTTCAGGCGCTCGGTGCTCTCGGCCGTGGTACCTAACATCAGGCCGAGGTCGAAGTCGCCAAAGGTCTTATGCAGGTTAGTCATCACGTTGGTCGACCAGTATTCGTAACGGTAGTCGCTCTTCGAGAGTCGGCCATTCTGATACAGTTCCCTCACCACTGACCCTGGTGCAATATAGGTATAGGCATCGGTGGTATAGTTGTTGTAGCCGAAACGGGCTGTAACGTCCCACCAGTCGGTAAGTTTATAGCTGCCCGACAAGGCACCCGAAAGCGGTGGGTCTTGTCATACATTTTATCTTTGTTGATAATCCAGTAGGGGTTTTCCTTATCGTTGGCCAGTTCCCATACGCCATCAAACAAACGATACTTGGTGCCATCGTCGTTCAGATAGTGCGACATATCCTCCTGCAGAGGCCAGCTATACAGCGCTGTCATGGTGCCTGTACCACCGCTGTCATACAGGCCACCTGAGGTAAGGGTTTTATCGGTTGTTGAAAGCGAATAGGTAACGTTGGCGCTCACGGTCAGCTTGCCATACTTCTGCTCGCCATTGAAACGAACGGTGGTTTTGTCGTAGCCCGTTTTGCGCACAATGCCTTGCTGGTCAAAATTAGAGAGCGAGAGGAAGAAGCTTTGGTTTTTTGAGCCACCCGAAATACTTACGTTGTTATCAAACACGGCACCTGTGCGGAAGAAGTCGCCTATGTTATCATACAGTGTTTCGCTGCCATCATAGGCTTTGCCCCACGAGTTGTAGGTCAGGTCGTTAAACACACCGTTGTCTGAGTAGGCTCCGCGTCCAAACTGCTTCTGTGCCTCAGGCAGCTTTGTAGCGAACGAAGCGCTCACCTTGCCCGAATAGTCTACCTTCACGCTACCCTCGGCACCCTTCTTGGTGGTGATGATGATGGCACCGTCGGCAGCACGTGAACCATACAGAGCGGCGGCGGCAGCACCCTTCAGCACTGATATATCAGCAATATCTTCGGGGTTGATATCCATCACACGGTTTGAGAAGGTGGTGGCGTTACGGGTCATACCATCGGTGCCCGAGTTGCCCACCACGCTGGTAGAGTTATCATAAATAATACCATCAACCACAAAGAGCGGCTGGTTTGAACGTCCCTCAGCTGTTGAGTTGGCGCCACGAATAACAATGTTAGCGCCAGCACCAGCGGCACCACTGCTCTGCGTGATGTTTACACCTGGCACCTTGCCAGCCAACGAGTTAATGACGTTGGTATTTTTATTCTTCATCAGTTCGTCGGCCTTCATATCGGTTACCGAATAGCCCAGCGCTTTACGCTCTTTCTTAATACCCATGGCCGTTACCACCACGTCGCCCAGCGAGCGCGAGTCTTCATTCAGCATCACGCTCACCTTGCCCGAAGCAGGCACCTTGATAGTTTTCTTTTCAAAGCCTATGCAGCTCACCTCAAGGGTGGTACCTTGTGGAGCCGAAAGGGTGAAATGGCCATCGACATCGCTCACCGTACCGCGGCTGGTACCTTTCACCACGATGCTGGCGCCAATGATGGGTTCGCCAGCAGCATCGGTAACAGTACCTGCAACAGTGGTTTTCTGTTGTTGCACGGCTGTGGGTGTAATAAAGTTGTCTACTGGAACGGCCGATGCCTTAAGCGAATGTGCACTTAAGGCCAGCGTGGCCATTGCTGTGGCAGCAAAGATGAGCTTCACGTTCACCGCCTTCTTTCGGTAGTTTTCATTCATCATAGTTGTTATTAATAATAAAGTTACGCATCGCTATAGTGAAGAAAGCCTTCACGCAATAAGCGCCATCAAGAAACTATTTGACAATATGCGCCGTCACAGCGCCACAATCTTTAATTATATCATCTTATCAAGCTTATAGCGATATTTTCTGACTGCAAAATTAAAAGAAAAGCGTCAAAGCATAAAGCTGCAGGCAATAAATATTATTATTTGCAATGTCGAAGTTACAATTCGGTACTTTTTAAGGCTTTTTCACAAAAGAACATTACGATTTATAATTGTGGGCACACAAAATATTACAAAGTGTAAATATGAGAAAATAAATAAAAACTTTTTGATAGCATATTTAAACGTTTTTCTTGCAAAAAGTGTACATAAATAGCGTATAAAATAGCAAATGGCAAGCACAAGAGCCTTTTTAAAGCCCCGCACTTGCCATTCTTATCATTACTTACTCACACTTTTATCGTATCATTATCTTAGCCGTTTGCTGTTGAGCGCCCGCACACACCTTAATAATATATATACCGCGCGCGTTTGAGGGCAAGGACACCTGTTGCTTTCCAGCCGCTACCGTTTGTTGCATAGCCAGTAGGCCCAAAGAATTATAAACCGCAACAGTGCCGTTAGTGGGCATTGATAACGTCAACAGTTTGTTTTCTACATCTTTGTCAATGCCTATCTTGTCTTGGCCTACATGATCGGCCACGGCCCCAATGCCCGATGCTATCTGGTCGTTATACAGCAGTTGCCACTCGCTCAGTTGCAGCATGTTGTCGCCATTGTTGCCATCCATCACCATACGGTAGTGGGCATAGGCATGCTTATTATTGAAAGCAAAGAACAGTGTGGTTTTGCGATCAGGAAAGGCTATTTGCGTTTGCTGGTCAAGCGTCACCCAGGAGGTGCCATCGTCTGAACCCATCAATGTCCATGCCTTTGGGTCGCGTCCTACATTGTCATTGGCCGACGACACGCTATAGAGATTGGCCACCACTGGGGTGTCGAAATTATAATTTAGCCAAGAGCCCATAAAAAAGCGATAGCAATATTTGGTGTCGATATTGTTGTCGGCCACCTTGTCGCCCGTTTCATTAGCGTTGTCAACAGGCACTAAGGCCGTTGTCGTGGCGCCAGAGGCGTTTAGAGCATCGGTGGTAACACACTGTCCGTTCAGTTGCCAGTCGTCAATCACCACCTCATCGGCATCGGCCTTCGATACAGCCGTTATGTTTAGGCGAATATATTTCCATTCGGCACTGCTGGCCAGCGTGTTGGTCACCACCGTTGCGCGTTTGTTAAACACCTTGCTCAGCTCGGTGCGCAAGACAGTCCACTTAGTGCCATCTTTCGACACTTCCACCTTCCAATTCTTCGGGTTGGCCTGTGTCTCGCCCTGAGCGCTACCAGCACACAGCGCATACGATTTCACCTTAAAAGGCCACGGGCTCTCATACACCACCTGTGCCTGCCCATTGGTCAGCGGTATACGTACTGAGGTTGACGGGTCGGCATCGGCAATTGCTTTTAACGAAGCGGTAGAAGAGGCTGCCGTGAAGGTACCACCATTGCTGAAGATGCCAGGATAGAAGGTAGCGGTGGGCATTAACTGTGCAAAGACGGTGTAGGTTTGCGCGGTGCCCTCGCCCTCGGTTAGCAGACGAAACTGGCTGTAGCCCTTCTGAGCCGAAGCAGTATAGAAGGCAGTGGCGGCGGCACAAGCAAACGATTGGTGCGAGCGATGGTCAATGTCGTCCCACGTCTTGCCATCGGTCGATCCTTGCAGTGTCCAGCCTGTGGGCGCTTGCTGCCCTGTGGTAGCGGGGGCTGTTACGGCATAGCGGGTGGGCTTATACAAGCCATCGGCCGTGCACACCTCGGTGCCCTGAGCGGTAAATCCCAAGTTGGTGTTAAGGGTACCCACCAGTTGCCAGTCAGACACGGCCGTATTCTCTCCACCATGATTATCTGTGATGTTCAGGCGAAAGCGGGTGTAGAGCCCATCGGTGTTCAGCTTGTGGCGTTGAGTGGAGGCACGGTCGGCAAACTGGGCATTGTCTTGGCGGTCGAGTTCTATCCATGTTTTGCCATCGTTTGAGGCTAACAGTGTCCACGTTTTGGGGTCATTAGCGCTCGGTTCGGTTCCTACCGACACGCTATACTGCAAAGGGCGCACGGCCACTTCTGACTGATAACTGAGCGACAACTGGTGCCCTGCTACCGAGGCCGACGTGGTAGGGTCGGCATCGATGGCCAGCGCTGCCTGGTTAGAAGCGGGGCTGAGGGTGAGCACGCCACCATTCTTTGTCACATCGCTCATCATGGGCGTGGCGGTGGTGAGAAAGGTGAAACTGTCGAAACTAAACGCGCTGTTGCTCGAGGTGACCTTTGTCTTAAAGCGCATATACACATCGTGGCGGCCTGCCACAGGAGCGATGTCGGCGGTAAGGGTAGCCCAACTGTCGGTGGTAGGAGCATTGATGGTGGCAATGGGCGTGGCCGAGGGGCTGTCGAGGCACACCTCTACGCTGCCACCCACTGCTTTGTTCGCTACTTTAGAGAGGGTGAGTTGCACCTGTCGTGCAGGGGTCGACCCGAAGTCGACATTGCGATAACAGGTGTATAGCCCTTTTTTGATGTTAGTGACCACAGTGCGACCATCAATCTGGTCGGTGTAAACACCTTGGGCATAATCGAAGTCTTCGGCCTGAAACACTTGCCACGCCTCTTTCACGATGCCCGATGTGGGAACAAACGCGTTAAACGCTGCCGACACAGCGGTAGAGCAGCCAAAGGGCTGATTGTCGTAACGCTTGTCGCCATAAGTGCCATCTTCGGCAGCCTTGGTGAGCCATGCCGACGAGGTAATGCCCTTTGAGTTGCGGTTGCAATAGGCATGCAGGGCATTGCGCTGCATCCAGGTCATGATGCTGGGCACATTAAAGCGGGTGGCATACAGGCGCATATAGCGCATAAGGATGCCTTTGAAGCCACAGAGGTCGCCCTCAACAGTTTGGCACACGTTGATAATGCCATCACTGTTGCACAGGTGATTCAGCGAATAATCAACAATTTTTTGGGCATCTTGCAGATAAAAATTGTCGCCATAATGATTATATAATAAGGTGGCAGCGCCTAACATGGTGCCTTGATTGTAGGTTGACGACCAATAGCTGTAACTACCCGGTATATTGGTCTCGGCGTTCCAGGTAAAACAGTCGTACACGGCACCTGACTCGGCATTGAACAGGTAGCGGCGTTGCTTGTCGTACAGGGCGCGTGCCTTTTCATAATAACTCTCGTCGCCCAAGCCCATGGCTATATAGCAGGCAGCCACCTCGGCCGGACCATTGATGCACGAGTTGGTACCGTTCTCGCCTCCACTCTTCTCGGCCCAGCGCAGCATGCCCCACTGGTTGTAGGCGCGCTGCCAGATGCCATCAAAGGCTCGCTTGGCATCGTTGATATATACTTTTTGGCCAGTAAGCTGATAGGCACGAGCGGCAGTAATAATCATCCACATCACATCGTCGTTAAAATCGTGGCCATACCATTTATAGGCATCTTCATACACCAGGTGCAGCCAGTTGGTGCCCACCTTCTTCTTAAAATAATTGTATACCGAGGTAAAAGCATCGAGATATTGCTTTTGGCCCGTGGTTTCGTAGGCGTCGAGCATGGTTTCAAGGATCTCGGGTTCGCCCCATCCGCCCTTGGTAAAGGTTTTGCCACCACTTACGGTTTGAAGGAACGAAGCGAGATAGTGCTCGCCCATCTCATCGCGCAAAGCGTGGGTAAAGGTGGTGATAGGGGTTTCTTCAACAAAGGTCCACGATTGCTGTGCAGCATCGTCGCCCGTTTTCTTAACGCCCAATGCCAGTTGGGTGCCATCACTTGTATTAGCGGCACCGAGGTAACGCAACTGTGTACCTATGGTTTGGGCCACACGATAGGTGTTTGTGCTGGCATCAATGGGCTCAAGGGTCCATTGTGCCGATGTGGCAGTGGCCTTATCCGATTGCTGGGCTACCGTTGAAGCGATGGTGAGATACTTGCCCGTATATACGTTGCGCAGCACCCACTTTTCGCCTTGACGCTCGGCATACCACTGTTGAGATGGGGCTGGCGTTTGGGTCCAGAGCACTACTTTCTTGCCGTTGTCGAAGGCTGAGTTTTCTACAAACACAGCCTTACCCTTGTCGGTAGCGGGCACCAGACGGTAGGCTTTACCAGCTTCAACATCGGCCCACAGCCCTTGCACAACAGCGATGCAGGCTACTGTAAGGATGAGTTTTTTCATACGAATTATTCTGTTTTTAAATTGTTTTGGTCTATTGCAATATATTATATACAACAGGTATAGGTGCTTTTTTTATACCACCGTAGCGTTTTTTAACACAAGGGGCGCCACGTCCTCCAGCAACCAAACCGTTTGTTAGATATTTTGCGCTTCGCGCGTTGTTTTTAGGAACACGAATTATCATGAATTATCCATGAATTGATCCATGAATTATTATTGCTGAATGATTAAACGAACACAGATTGTATATAAACGAAGAATTCATGTGATGGACGAGGCAAATCAAAGTAGGACGGTGGTCTCCGTGCCCCGTCCTCCCACAACCAAACTGTTTGAATCGATATTACTTTTTGGGGTGCTGGAGGACGGGGCACGGAGACCACCGTCCTACTATGGTTTGCAAGACTATTCACTCCCCTCTCCAACGGGGAGGGGATG
>ERZ1034753.886-NODE-886-length-10273-cov-10.380309_pt1 | contig 10273 bp, 4 predicted proteins | sample MGYA00520702_ERZ1034753 | MGnify/ENA primary metagenome ERZ1034753 (study PRJEB33766, sample SAMN09781700) | gut metagenome | biome: gut microbiome | host: Homo sapiens | place: Madagascar | study: EMG produced TPA metagenomics assembly of the PRJNA485056 data set...
ATGTGCGAAAAAACAATGGATTTCCACGACTAATCATACTGATTAACCATTTTTCTGTTCCTCGGCATACTCCTTCGGGAAGATGCCGAACTCCTTCTTGAAGCATTTCGAGAAATACTTCGGCGTGTTGAAACCTACCTGGGTGGCCACATCGCTGATCAGAATGTTAGGGTTCGACCGGATGATGCGCTGAGCCTCCTTCAGGCGGATGCTGGTGATGAAGGCAATGACCGTTTGCCCTGTTGTGGCTTTCACCTTATTATATAGAGTGGATTCGCCCATCGCCATATCCTTGGCGAATGCCTCTCGGTTGTAATCGCCATCTGCAAGATGTTGCATCACAATCTCAGTGGCACGGGTGATGAATGCCTGATCTGGGTTGCTCAAATGTAACGCAGCCTGTGCTTCGCTCTCCGTGCTGGTTTGGAGCGAAATTTCAGCCTGAATCTTTTCTATCATCTTCTTGCGGTTGGCAAGCAGGGCATTGATGCGGACTTCCAGTTCATCAAACTTGAACGGCTTGGTGATATAGGCGTCTGCTCCTACGGCATAGGCCTCGGTCTTGTCCTCTTCCTTGTTCTTGGCGGTGAGCAGGATAACAGGCAACTGCCAGAAGCGCTTGTCTTCTTTCAGCAGCTTGGTCAGTTCGATACCGTCCATAATCGGCATCATCACATCGCTCACCACGAGGTCTAGTTTCTCCTTCATGATGATGTTCATTGCCTGCTTTCCGTTCTTTGCCGTAAACACATGATAGTTTTTGCTCAATACCTGCAGCATCAGGGCTAACAATTCCTCGTTGTCCTCAACCACCAGAATCTTGCTTGCATTCTTTCTGATGAAGATGCTCTGGTGGACAGGTGCCAGCTTAGGTTTGTCTTCAGAAGCAGGTTGGGATTCCTGCTTCGTTTCCTGGCTTGCCTGTCTGATGGCTTCCTGATTTACTGCATTTGGTTTGTCAGAATTGTCAATTTCATCTGGTGCATACGCACTCTTCTTGATAGGCAGGGTAACGGTGAAGGTAGTGCCTTCGCCTTCCAGGCTCTCACATTGGATGTTGCCATGATGCAGTTTCACCAGGTCGTGGGTCAGCGACAGTCCGATACCGGTTCCCGGCATGTTCTGCTTGCGGTAGTCGCCATCGAAGAATCGGGTGTAGAGATGCTTCATCTTCTCCTTCGACATACCGATGCCATTATCGGCAATCGTGACGACCGCCTGCTCCTTGCTGAGTCTGAGCGATACATCAATCTTGCCTCCCACCTTATTATATTTAATGGCGTTGGAGAGCAGGTTGTAGATGATCTTATCCATCTTGTCGGCATCAAACCATGCCAAGCCTTCTGCCTTCGGCTTCTCCAGGGATAGCGAAATCTTCTGGTGTTCAGCCATCGGACGGATATTCTCGCAGGCTTCTTCTATAAAGGAAACCAGGTTGCTGCGGCTCACGAGCAGATGCAGCTGTCCTGCCTGCGACTTTCTCACTTCCAGAATCTGTCGCAGGAGTCGGGTGGTGCGGTTGATGTTGCTGTCCATCACGAGATAGTCTTCCTCATACTGTGGTGCCACCTCCTTGAGCTTGTAGATGGTAGCAGAGATGACGGTGAGCGGGGTGAGCAGCTCGTGGGTGATATTGGTAAGGATAACTCCCATCTGCAGGCTGTTTCTGGTCTTCACCCGCTCCTTATACCATCTGGCAGCAGCAAAGATGCCGCCTATCAGCATCAGAATATAGAACATGAAGGCTATTCGGGAAGCATACCATGGGGGCAGCACCTGGATGGTGATGGTGTATGGCAGTTCCTGCCACTTGCCGTAGCCGTCAGTAGCCTTGATTTTCAGATAGTAAGTTCCTGAACTGAGGTTCTGGAAGGCTGCCTTGTGTACCCCCTTGTCGCAATACTGCCAGTCGTCGTCATACCCCTCCAGCTGGTAGGCATATACATTCTTCTCGGTATTGCCGTAGGTGAGGAGTGCGAACTCCACGTTGAATTTCTTCACTCCAGCTGGAATGATGAGCTGTCGGGTATAGGCAGGCATCTCTTTCGAGATATCAGCCTTTTCGGCAGAATCGAGCTTGGCGAAAGGCTGGTCGTCAACAATAATGTCGGTAACCACCAGTTTGGCTTTTCTGTTCTTGCCCAGTTGCGGCTTCATAGACGGCACGAACGAGAAGAAGCTGGTTCGGCTTCCGAAGAAGAGTTCCTTGCCATACTGGCAAGCCGTGTTGGGTACGAAGAGCACATTGCCCAGGCCATCTTCGTTGGTGAAATAGATGATGTCTTGCGGCTTCTTGCTGTCCTTGCCCCAGACGATGTTGACGAGGGCATAGTCGGTGGTGAGCCAGAGGTTTCCATTCTCATCTTCCTTGATGGTGAGCATGCGGTCGCCGGACAGATGATATTCCTGGTTCTTCGGCTCAAACTTGTCTTTCACCTTATTATATAGGAAGAGTCCGCCGCTGTTGGAGATAGCCCAGAGTCTTCCCCTTGAATCTTCCAGGCAGGCGGTGGCATCTTCTATGTCGAAATTCCGCTGTGCAAGACTATACTGCTTGCATCTTAAAGATTTTGGGTTTCTGGCGTTGCCCGATATGCGGATGATACCCTCGTTGTCGGTGGCAAGCCAGATGTTTCCCTCCTTGTCTTGCGAGATATGGCGGATGTCGCAAGAAGTAAGGTCTTTCTTTCCCTCCTTCATGGTAATCGCAGTGCCCTGGTTGTTGGGATATACGATGCTCAGACCGTTGCGCTGTCCTATCCACATGATTTTATCGTCTGATTCGAAGAGGGTATTCACGAAATTATCCTGTATGATAGATGGATGAGTTTCGTGTGTCAGCAGGAAGGCTGGCTTTTCGGCGGCAGGCTTGACGATGACACCATAGCTGTTGTTGGCAAACCAGATTTCCCCGTTGCTTCTTTTGGCTATATCCGATATGCTGGTGGTGAGTGCTCTCTGCTGAATATTGGCGAGGCCCGGTATTTCGTGGTTGAAGAGAGTCTTGCCGGTCTTGCGGTTGTGCAGGGCGATGCCGTATGGGTTCAGTCCCAGCCAGAAATTCTCGCCGTCGGTGGTCAGAATGGAATATATATAGTTGATGGTGAGCTGGGTATGGCTCTTGTCAAGATTCCATAGCTTGAATATCGAAGGCTGGGTATTTACTTGCAGGATACCGTTGTTCTGCGTGCAGAGCCAAATGTTGCCCTGTCCGTCGGTGGCGATATCATTGTTGAAGTTGAGTGGATTATTGCCGATGGAGCTGTATCCCTTCCATTCTGCGTTAGGAATATCTTCTTCCAGATAGCACACACCTTCTCGGGTGCATGCCCAGAGTGTTCGGGTCACAGGGTCGTGCACAATCTTGTAAAAGGTATCAAAATGGCTGGCACTATAAGGGTATTGGTGTGCTCCAGGTTGTCGTACATTGCCAGGATTATCCAGGCGTACCACGCCATAGCCCCAGGTTCCCACCCACAGGCGACGGTGCTTGTCAAAGAAAAGTGAGTAGGCGGAGTTGGTGGCATTGAACGATGGATAGCGATACATGATATTGGTTCCACGCTTGAATCGCATGAGTCCCGACGACCAGGTGCCGATGAGTAAGTCGCCGTTCTGGTCTTCAACGATGGCTTTCACGCTGTATCTGGAAATCTTCTGCTTGTGTCCGTTTTCATCAATAAGCCATGTGTTCTGGGGGGTGTATGTATGGAAGCGCTCCGTCTTTGGATTGAAATATGAGAGTCCTCCGTCTGTTCCTACCCACAGCGTTCCGTCTTTGCTTACGTAGAGGGTATAGATAATGCGTTGGGATTCTTCGGGCAGGAAGAAACTCTTGAATTTTCCAGTACGCTTGTTCATTCTCACCAATCCGTTTCTCGTACCCAGCCAGAGGTTGTCCTGATGGTCTTCGGCGATGGAACGGATGGTGTTGTTCGGCAAGATGCCTGGCTGGTAGGCACTCGACTTATAGGTTTTGGCCACGTATCCGTCGTAGGATTTCACACCGGCATTGGTGCCCACCCACATGATGCCGTTGCTGGCAAAGAACATGCAGCTCACCTCTTCGGTGGGAGCAATAGGGATGGGCGGAAGGTAACGATATGGGAAGTTCTGTGCTTTCACCTGGGTGGCAAAGCATATCAGACAGATGAGGATGTGTAATATGGCAGATTTCATGTCTATTATTTATTGTTAGTTAAATTCCAAAATTCGTTGCAAAGGTATAAAGAATCTGCCAAAAAAGTGCCTAAAATGCAGCTTTTAACGATTTGAATCCTTATTTTACCGAATTCTGCCCTATAAAGTAGGTTTAATTCTCTAATTTTGCACCCAGCAACGAACAGTTAGAGTATTACAAACTTAATAATAAATTCAACGCAAATGAATAAACTATTCACATTACTGATGTTGTGGATGCTGTCTTGTCTGCCTTCATTGGCTCAAGCTCCGATGGACGGCGGTGTATGGAAAGACAATACCGGCAAGCATATCAATGCACATGGTGGCAACATCTTCAATTACAAAGGTACCTACTATTGGTATGGCGAGAGCCGTTCGGCTGATGGCAAACCTTACAGCTCATTGGGTGTAAGCTGCTTCACCTCGAAGGATCTCAAGAAATGGACCAATCATGGCTTGGTACTTCCTGTAACAGATGAGCCAGGCAGCGACATCGAAGGTGGTTGCATCATCGAGCGCCCTAAGGTTCTCTACAATCAGAAGACCAAGAAGTTCGTCATGTGGTTCCATCTTGAACTGAAGGGTAGGGGCTATGGTGCTGCCCGCTATGGCGTGGCAACCAGCGATACTCCTTTCGGACCTTTCAAGTTCATTCGCTCAGGTAGAGTGAATTCAGGAATCTATCCTGTGGGATTCTCAAAACCAGATACCACCGACCTCAAGCATCAGCTTCTCTTCCCAGAACTGAAGAACTGGTGGACTCCGGAGTGGCGCAAGCAGATAGAGCGCGGCATGTTCTGGATGAGAGACTTCCAGGGAGGACAGATGTCGAGAGACATGACAATTTTCGTCGATGATGATGGTAAAGCATACCACATCTATTCATCAGAGGATAACTTAACGCTCCAAATCGCACAATTGACGGATGACTACATGCAGCACAACGGAAGCTATGTTCGTGTTGCGGCTGGTGGCCAGAACGAGGCTCCAACCATCTTCAAGCAGGATGGTACCTATTGGATGATTACCAGCGGATGTACCGGATGGGCTCCAAATGCAGCCCGTATGTTCAAGGCTAAGAATATCTATGGCCCTTGGGAGCAGTTGCCTAATCCATGCCGTGGCGAGGGTGCCAACAAAACCTTCGGTGCACAGGGCACTTATATATATAAAGTGGAAACTGCAGCACAGAAGAAGATGTTCCAGGGTGCCGACTATGTGTTCATGGCAGATATTTGGAATCCAAAGCAATTAAGTGACAGTCGGCATCTCTGGGTGCCTATTTCTTGGGAAAATGGTGCTCCAGTGTTGAAAAAACAATAAAAAATACGGTCGCTCTGCTTGTTTCTAACTATTTTTGATTATATTTGCAAAATATTTGCAACCTCTCATTAAATGTTGGCATCTATATGCCACCAAATGTAAACAGAACAAACAAAACAACAAATATTAAACAACAAACAACAACTATCTATGAATTATATATATAGAACGATCATCATGGTAGTCTTGGCTGTGGCTCCTTTCATGGGAGTAAATGCCAAGAAGAAAGTAATGCCGCAGAGCGACCGCCAATATTGGTGCTCGCTGGCCTACAAGATGGCTCAGCCAGTGCTCGAAAACATGGCTAAGGGCGAGTTGCAGAAGAATATGCAGACTGAGTTCAGTCCTAGCTTCGACAACCGCAACAAGAAGGTGCTCTATATGGAGTGCTTCGGCAGACTGATGGCTGGCGTGGCTCCATGGCTCACTCTTCCAGATGATGCTACTGCCGAAGGTAAGCAGCGCAAGCAGTTGCGTGAATGGGCTTTGGCTTCTTACAAGAATGCCGTAGACCCTCAGAGTCCTGACTATCTCTGTTGGGGCATCGGCGGTCAGAACCTGGTTGATGCAGCCTATGTCGCCGAGAGTTTCCTCCGTGCTTACGATACACTCTGGATGCCTTTGGATGAGGTGACCAAGCAGCGATACCTGAAGGAGTTTGCCAAGCTCCGCCACATCGATCCTCCTTATACCAACTGGCTTCTCTTCTCTTCTACCATCGAGAGTTTCATGGCAAAGGCGGGTGGCGATTTCGATGAATATCGCGTCAATTCTGCCTGCCGCAAGGTAGAGGAGTGGTATGTTGGTGATGGCTGGTATGCTGACGGTCCTGTATTCGCTTTCGATTACTACAGCAGCTACGTGTTCCATCCTATGTATCTGGAGACACTCCAGGCGATGGTAGATGCCAAGGTGAATTCCCGCCTCGACTATCAGAAGTACTACGACCGGGAGTTGAAGCGCTGCCAGAAGTACAGCATCATCCTCGAGAGATTCATCTCTCCGGAAGGAACCTTCCCGGCTTTCGGCAGAAGCATTCCTTACCGTATGGCAACCATGCAGCCGCTTGCCTTGATGGCATGGTATCAGAAGTTGCCAAAGGATTTGAGCAACGGACAGGTGCGTGCTGCCCTGACCAAGGTGCTCCATCGCATGTTCGACCAGGAGAACAACTTCAATGAGAAGGGTTATCTTTCTATCGGTTTCTGCGGAAACAGCCAGAAGAACGTAGCCGACTGGTATACCAACAACGGTTCGCTCTACATGACCACGCTTGCCTTCATGCCTCTCGGCTTGCCTGCCGACCATCCGTTCTGGACAGATGCAGCACAGCCTTGGACTCAGGTGAAGGCATGGAACAATCAGCAGTTCCCTAAGGATCATCACTGGAAGGACGAGATAGTTACCAAGGACAAGTGGTAATTTTTTTAGTTAAGAGTTTATAGTTAAGAGTTTATAGGTTATCATGCGCAAGATATTGATGATGCTGGCAGCTGCAGCCCTGGCTTTGCCTCTGAGTGCAGCGCAGCCAGCCAAGAAGACCGCCAAGGTCAAGAAACAGAATAAGAAGGAAGTGAAGGCTTCCAAAAAGTGGGACCACGATCAGGTGGTGGCACTCATCACAAAGGTGAATAACTACTGGCAGGCTAACAACAAGCCTGAGGTGCGTGCCTTCTGGGACAATGCCGCTTATCATACCGGCAACATGGAGGTATATAAGATGCTGAAAGACCAGAAGATGCTGGATTACACCAGTCGTTGGGCAGAGCACAACGACTGGACGGGTGCTACAGAGGCTAATCCAGCCAAGTGGAAGTACAAGCCATACGGCGAGGGCAAGCAGCACGTTCTCTTCGGTGACTGGCAGATCTGCTTCCAGACTTACATCGACCTCTATAACATCGAGGCAGCCAAGGGTAATGCCGCTGCATCAGAATACATGGTGAAGCGTGCCAAGGAAGTGATGCACTACGAGGCTTACTCTCAGCCGACAGACTACTGGTGGTGGAGCGACGCCCTCTACATGGTGATGCCAGTGATGACCAAGATGTATAAGCTGACCGGTGATACCAAGTATCTCGACAAGCTTTACGATAATCTCCTCACTACCGACGAGATTATGCTCGACAAGGAGACCAATCTCTACTTCCGCGATGGCAAGTACGTTTATCCAAAGCACAAGAGTGCCAACGGAAAGAAAGACTTCTGGGCTCGTGGTGATGGCTGGGTTCTCGCTGGCTTGGCAAAGGTGCTGCAGGACATGCCGAAGGACTACAAGCACTATCAGTTCTTTGTAGATAAGTTCCAGAAGTTGGCTAAGGCTGTGGCTGAGATTCAGCAGCCAGAGGGCTACTGGACCCGTTCGATGATGGATCCTGAACATGCACCAGGACCGGAGACCAGCGGTACAGCCTTCTTCACCTACGGTATGCTTTGGGGCGTAAACAATGGTTATCTCAACAAGAAAGAATATAAGAAGGTGATAGACAGAGCCTGGACTTACCTCACGGAAACAGCCGTTCAGGAAGATGGCAAGGTGGGCTATGTTCAGCCAATCGGCGAAAGAGCCATCCCGGGACAGACCGTAGATGCCAATTCCCAGGCAAACTTCGGTGTGGGAGCGATGCTTCTCACCGCTTGTGAATATGATAAATATCTTAATACAAAACTATAATAGTAATGAATAAAAGACTGTTCGTAACATTGAGTATGGCAGGATTGGCAATGGTGGCCTTTGGTGCAAGAAAACCGAAGGCTGCCATTAAGTCGTCTGTAAAGACGGTAGCCATCCAGCAGCCTACTTTCACGGAGTGGCACGACCTCCAAGTGAATGAAATCAATCGTTTGCCTCTGCACACATTGCACTTCGCTTACGATCCTAACGACTTCGCTGGAACAGGTGCCGAGTATCTTGACAAGAAGAAGAGTATGAACTACCTGTCGCTCGAGGGCACATGGAAGTTCAACTGGGTAGCCAATGCAGATGAGCGCCCTACGGATTTCTACAAGACCGACCTTGATGACTCTAAATGGAACAACATCCAGATGCCAGGCAACTGGGAGATGTTGGGCTATGGCCAGCCAGAGTATGTAAACGTGGGCTTCGCTTGGCGTGGCCACTTCGACCAGCAGCCACCAGCTGTTCCTACCAAGGACAACCACGTAGGTTCCTATCGTCGTGAAATCAATATCCCAGCCAACTGGGATGGCAAGCGCGTCATCGCTCACTTCGGTAGTGTAACATCCAACATCTATCTTTATGTAAACGGACAGTTTGCCGGTTATGCAGAGGATAGCAAGGTAGCCGCAGAGTTTGATATCACTCCATTCCTGAAGAAAGGCAAGAACCTCATCGCCTTCCAGTCTTTCCGCTGGTGCGATGGTTCCTGGTGTGAGGATCAGGACTTCTGGCGCTTGAGCGGTCCGGCTCGTGAAAATTATCTCTATGCCCGTTCCAAGGATCATCGCCTGCTTGATGTTCGTGTGGAGACTGAGCTGAAGAACAACTATAAGGATGGTGCACTCAACATCACAGCGAAGTTGCAGGGCAACACCTTGGCTTACTTCGGTCTTTACGATCCAGATGGCAAGGAGGTTATCGTAACCGGTACAGATAACGTAAAGAATGGTGTGGCTAAGTATCAGCTCCGTGTGAAGAACGTTCGCAAGTGGAGTGCTGAGACTCCTAATCTCTATACCCTGGTTGTATCTCCTATCCAGAATGGTGGCATGTATTCACCTTACGAGATTATCCAGGTAAAGGTGGGCTTCCGCAAGGTGGAAATCAAGAACAAGCAGCTCTTGGTAAACGGTCAGCCTGTTCTCCTGAAGGGTGCCAACCGTCATGAGATTGACCCTGATGCCGGTTACAACGTAAGCGAGAAGCGCATGATTCAGGACATCATGATGATGAAGCGCCTGAACATCAATGCCGTTCGTACCTGCCACTATCCTGATGATCCACGCTGGTATGACCTCTGCGACAAGTATGGTCTCTATGTGGTTGCTGAGGCTAACCAGGAAAGCCATGGTTTCCAGTATGGCGACGATGCTGCTGCCAAGAAGCCCGAGTTTGCCAAGCAGATTATGGAGCGCAACCAGCACAATGTGTCTATGTTCTACAACCATCCTTCTATCATTACATGGAGTATGGGTAACGAGACCGTGATGGGCGACAACTTCATCCAGGCTTACAAGTGGATTAAGAGCCAGGACAAGACCCGTCCTGTGCAGTATGAGCAGGCTCGCCGTGGCGAGGGTACCGATATCTTCTGCCCTATGTATTATCCTGTAAGTGCCTGCGAGAAGTATGCCAAGGATCCTAACAGTCCGATGCCGCTCATCCAGTGTGAGTACAACCATACCATGGGTAACTCGGGTGGTAACCTGAGCGACTACTGGGATTTGGTACGCAAGTATCCTATCCTCCAGGGTGGTTTCGACTGGGATTTCGTTGACCAGGCATTGCACCGCAACATTGTGAAGCCTATGAGCATCCTGCCTTACAAGATGAACAACGAGGAACTCCGCAAGATAGAATATTGCTACGGTGGTGATTACAATAAGTATGATCCTAGTGATAATAACTTCAACTGTAACGGTATCATCGGTCCAGACCGTCAGCTGAACCCTCATGCTTATGAGGTGGCTTATCAGTATCAGAACATCTGGGCTAAGATGGTGAATGCCGAGACAGGCGAGGTAAGTGTACATAATGAGAACTTCTTCCGCGACCTGAGCAACTATGCCCTGGCATGGAGCCTGGAAG
>ERZ1034753.887-NODE-887-length-10271-cov-4.341915_pt1 | contig 10271 bp, 9 predicted proteins | sample MGYA00520702_ERZ1034753 | MGnify/ENA primary metagenome ERZ1034753 (study PRJEB33766, sample SAMN09781700) | gut metagenome | biome: gut microbiome | host: Homo sapiens | place: Madagascar | study: EMG produced TPA metagenomics assembly of the PRJNA485056 data set...
TGCTTCGTCTGCCGCAGTCTTTGCAGCCTGAGCAGCTTCGGCAGCGTCCTGAGCCGCCTTTGCAGCATCGTCAGCCTGAGTTTTTGCGCTCAATGCTGACTGCGCCGCATCAGACGCAGCCTTTGCAGCCTTTGCAGCCTGAGCCTGAGCCGTGTCCGCTCTCAGAGCGGCAGCGTTGGCGGTTTTTGTCGCTTCATCTGCAAGCCCCGCAGCCTTTGCAGCAGCAGCCGTTGCTGTGTCAGCGTCTTTTACGGCTTTTGTGGTCTCGCTCTCAATGAACTCCAAATTTACCTTGACGCTTCTGTTATTCACGTCCGTTCCCATGACAAACAGCCCTTTCAAAGACTGATACAGGGGCAACTCCGAAATCTTTATTTTCTTCATCTATCTTTTATTTTTTTAGTTGTTGAACCTTATATTGCCATTGTTGATGAAACGTATGTGAGAACGGTCATTTACCAACTGCATAGAACGGGCGGAGAAACTGTCAGGCAACATTTCTATTGCGTTCTCGCCGTCTTCTGTGAACACGATGATACCGTCTTCCGTTGCAAGGACAAAATCGTTGTCGTCAAGTCTGAAAGACCCCGTGAAAGTCAGGGTCAGCGTGAACTCCAACCAAATTTTGCCGTCAGGGAAGAAGTCTGAGACCTGACAAGACTTGTAGTAACATGGGAAATCCTGTTCAAGTTCTCTGACCGACAGAAGCCTTTCCTCGGGTTGAATGAGGTCATGGAGAAGAGCGTCATAGTTACGCCACAACTCTGTCAGGCTCTCAGCCCGCATGAGGCAATACAACTTCACGTCCTTTGTCTTGAACGTGACCCGCTTCCCGTCATATATGGCACCCGTCTTCGTCTTGATATTCCGCAAAAGGTTCTGTTTCACTTGTGCGGTCTTCATAACCTCAGACAGAGAACCTTTCAGAACCCGACATCCGTAATCTGTCAATGGCGTATTGTCAAGCGAATAATCGTCTGACGGCGTGACCTCACTCACGGGGGCTTTATACTTATAGCCTTTCATCGGGAAATCGTCAGAGAACTTGATCGTTACCGTGCCTAACATTCTCGCTACGTCAAGGTTCGGCTGCTGTGTCATTCTGAGCGTGAACGTGCGCTGTATGTGGGCGCAATAGAACTCATGGTAAGCACCGTCAGACAACAGTTCAATGAAAGCGCAGAAACGGCTGAAAAGCCCGCCAAAAGCGAACTTGACCTGAATTTCACGGGTGTTGAGAACAGGGGCTGAAAGGTCTGCCTCCACGCCGTCTTCCTCTTGCCAATCGTTACTGTCAACAGACTTCAACGGCGGAAAGGCGACAAGTTCATTGAACCCGCCGCTCGTCACATACACGCCATACTGCAAGTATGCATCGTTACCGTCTATGAAAAGTCTGTTAATCATATTATAATCGCATTGTCAGAGGTGTTTTTAATGACGCTGCAGCCCTGTTCTGACTGAACACGGACTACAGCCCATTTGTTTGCATTCACTATCGCTTTCGCCCCGTGAAGAAGAATGATGTCGTGCCGTTCTGTCTTTGAACAGAAGACGGTCGCAGAGGTTCTTCCTATCAGAATAGCCCGTGAGGGGTCTTTCAGGGTCAGCGTTCCCGCATCAATGTAGATGCCGTACTTCTCAACCCCGTGAGGCTTGAAGAGCCTGAAAGTCGCCATATTCGGAAAATGGTTCTTCATACAAAACTCTATACCCTGAGGGCTTTCAAACAGCCTGACAATATCCTCGACAGTCTGTTCTGTTCCCTTGAACAACGGGCAAGCCCCGAGGAGCTTTGCCTGTGTGTAAATCTGTCTGATAACTTCTTTCATGTCATTTTATCTTTATGCCTTTGAGGGCGATGTCGTTTACTGTGTCCTTAATCTCTTTCACGCTGCTCTCAACGCCCGCCACACGGTCTGAAAGCCCGTCTGTGTTGCTCTCAATGTTCAAGACTGATTGCAATATCAGGTTCGCCGTATTCAGCAGCAGTTTTGTGTTCTCACTGATTGAATAGGTATGACCCTGAATAGCCGTGGCTCGTCCATTCAGCTCGTCCACGCTGTCCTGAGAGGCGTTGGCGATACCACTTGAAGAGGTCTCACGGGTTGAGTCTTGTGCGGCTCTAATCATGTCTTTGATTTGTTGAGGGAGAGCCTCCCAAATCGTTATCCAATCTGTGCCGACTTGGTTTAGGTCATTTGTCAAGCCCGAGAGACTGTTCAGAACAGCGTCAATGCCCATGAACTTGCCGTCCTTGAACCACTGAGCCTTGTACTTGTCAAAGACCTCTCCGAGGGGTTCTTCCAAGAACTTCTGAACCAAAAGGCGTTTTGTTATGTCGCCGATTATCTCGTTGACCTTATCGCCCCATGCCTTTGCGTAGTCCTCGCCGTTCTGAAAGGCTTCAAAGAAAGCGTCAGAGAGTTGTTCGGCGATGTCAGAACTTGTGCCGCCCATGATGTCTTCAACCATTTCATTTATGATTGAAATCGCCTTTGCGCCCAGTTCTTCAATCTTCTGCTCCCAATCGTCAATCTTGCCGTGGTCAGTCTTCTTTTTGCTGTTCTCTGTGTCTATCTGTTCTTGAATGAGCAACTGCTGCTGTGCGATGTTTTCAAGCTGCTGTTGGGCTTCACTGTACTTCTTGCCGCCGAGAGCCTTGTCAGCCGTGTAAGCGACATTGGCGTAAGCCTTGGCAATCTTCTCGGCTGACTGTTTCAACAGTTCATCGTTGCGTGAGACTTTCAGCGTGAGCCTTGCCCACATTGCCTCAAAGCCTGTCAGGGTCTCAATGTCTTTCAACATTTCGTCCCGTGTCTCTTTCAACTTCGCTTTCACGAGGTCAATAGCCTTTCCGCTCTTCTCTTGTATGCGCACGATGTCGGCGTTATCAAGCTCCCACTGCAGTTGGTCAATGCGTCTTTGAAGAGCCTCTATTTCCTCTTGCTTCTTGTCGTCATTGTTGAAGAGGTTCACGATCTGCGTTGCTATCTGCAAGGCGGCAGAAATAATTGTCAGAATGACAGAAGCCTTTTCAACCGTCTGAATTGCTTTTGAGGAGGCTGTCGCTGTTGCCTGAACGCCTGTAGATGCGTTCTGTGTCAACTGCATTATGCCGTTTATCATCGTAAGGGCAGAGGTTGATATTTGCCCCGCCGTCTTGATGATGTCTCCCGCAACGCCGCCGATTGTGTCGCCAATCTCTTCAAATGTCTTGTTTACCTCATTCAAGGTCTTGTAGAGGTCTTGCCATTGTTTGATTGAACGTTTGTCGGGGTTCAGGTCTGCTTTCGCCTTTTCCTGAGCGACATTATTCTTGGCGGTTGTGACCTTTGCACGGGCAACGGCAACTTGCTGTGAAGTGGCTGTGCCGTTCTTCTTGTCTTGCTCAACCTTTTTCAACTCCTCCTCGGCTTTATCCAAGAGGGCTTGAAGTTGTTCAAGGGTCAGATTGGCGATTTCGTTGCACCATGCTTTGTACGTCTCTTCACGCTGCGCAAACTGTTCGTCAATGGCGTTCAGAGCCTGTTCTTGCTGATAATTCAGTTCATCGAAGTTCCCCTGAGTGACACCCTCGTTCCACTTGTCATTTCCGTTTTCATCTTTGACACGTTTCCCGTCTTTGTCATGCTCATAGAGGGCTTCTATTTTATTCTGATATTCTTCGGCAATCTTGACCCGCTGCTGCTCGTATGTCAGGCTGTCTTGCAGCATGGTGTTCAGAGCCTCTTTGTTGCCTTTGACACGGGTGTCGGCGGCTATCTTCTCGTATGCTTCGAGCTGCGCCCGCTGTTCTGTTGTCAGGTCTTGACGTGTCAAGCGGGTGTCGCTGTCTTCACTCAGAAGAGAACTGCGGTAAGCCTGTTTCTCAGAGTTCTTTGCCTTGGGGTGTTTGTTCTCCCATTGAAGAACCATTTTGTCGGCAAGGGCTTCAAGCATCTGTCGCTCACGTTCTTTGTTCTCAGAAATAAGGCGGTCGTAGTTCAGGTCGAGCTGCGCCTTTTGTTTCTGATAACCCTCTTCCATGAGGTCTATCTTAGCCTGTCTGATGTCAAGCTCGGTTTTCTCAGTCTGTTCAATGACAGACTGCCCGTATTCGGCGATTTGGTTGTTTCTCTCAGCCGTTTCCTCGGCAATCTGTTCACGCTCCCGCTTTCTGTCCTCAGCGGCTTGTGCGGCTTTTCTCGCCCGTTCTTTGGCGTGTTTCTTTGCTTCTTCTGCTGCCGCTTCGTTTTGTTTCTTCTTGTTGTCGGCGGCGGTCTGTTTGTTCTCTGCTGCCTGAGCGTATTCTGCGCTGCGCTGTAAGGCTTGTTGCTTTGTGTAAGCCTTGCCGTTTACTAAAGCCACCTGACCGTCTTTCAGTGAAGACCCAATAGAGGCGAAACGCTTCGCGAGGCGTGTCAGTTCATCAATACCCATTTTATCCATCCAAGCGGGAACTTCGCCGCTGAACTTGATTGTAAAGCCGATAGTATTCTCAGAGTATTGCGACATGAGTTGTTTGATATTCTCATACAACTGATGAACGCCGTCCGTTGGCTTTTGTAGGCTTCTCTCAACGGCTGAGACCTTGTCGGCAAATGTCATTGAACTGTCGGCGGCGGCTTGTTCAGCAGCGGCAGATTTGTTCACGGCTGTTGTGTAACGGTCGTGTTCCTCTGCTGCTGACTGAACGCCGTTTATATAATTTTGTACGATGTTGGTCTTTGTGAAAAAACCGTCATCCCACCAAGCCTTGGCGATTGTCTTCTCACTTATGCCGATAGCACGCATCTTGTCTTGAATATTGGCATAAATCTTATTCAGACCCTTTTCATATTCTTCGCCCGTCTTGCCCGCTATCAGGTTGATGTTCTGTTCGACCTGTTGAGCGATAATCGTAGAAATGGCGGCTGCGTTTTCTTGTAACTCTTTATTGTCAGAAGACCAAACAAGACCCGCAAACGTACCTCCTGTCTCAGCCCCTTGAAGTTTCTGAAACATTTCGTTCTGTGCGTCAGAAAGAGCCTTGGCGTATGTGTCATTGCCCGAGGCAATGTCGTTCAGGCGTTGACGCTCAATGGCTTCTTGCTTGATTAGTTCAATAGCCTGAGTGCGCTTCTCGTTCACGGTATCAATGCTGTCGCCCTCTTTGACAGCCTGAACGCCGTAGTCTTCAAGAATACCGTTTAGCTCGTCCATTACCTTTTTATGGGTTGAGCTGCCCGCCGTGAGACCGTTCAAGGCTGTTGAAAGGCTTTGAACACGGGTTATGGCTGTGGTCGCTTTCTCGCCGTATTTGCTTGTCATTTCAGCCGCTTTGCTTGTATTGTCTGAGAACAGACCGAAAGCGGTAGCAGCGGCGGCGACAACGCCTAAAACAAGCCCTATTGGGTTTGCCTTTGTTGCCATGTTAAGAAGAAGCATTGCGTCCTTAGCTGACGTTATACTCTTTGTCAGAGAAAGAAAGGCTGAAACCTCTCCCCATATAGCCGCCATTTTATGAGCGGCTGCAACAGCGATAACGGCGGCTTTATAAGCCCCGTATGTGCTGATAACGACAAGAAGAACCTTGCCGATATTCTCCCAGTTGTCAATGGCTTTTGATGTCAGGCTCAGAACGTCAGAGATAACGCCCTCAGACTTCTTGCCAAGCTCATTGAACATTTGTTCGATACTGTCTTCGATGTTTGAAATCTGACCTGTTATCGTGTGGCTCTGAGCCTCCATAAGACCGCCGAACTTGCCGCCCTCAGAGGTCATGGCGATGATCGCCTTTTCAACCTCAGGGAAGCCGACCTTGCCCTCAGTAACAAGGTCTTTGACCTTATCTTTGGCAACACCGAACTGCTTGGCAAGTTCATCTGTCAGAGGAATACCACGTCCCAAGAATTGGTTCAGGTCTTGCGTGTACAAACGTCCCTGAACCATGGTTGTGCCATAGAGGTAAGCCAAATCATTCAGAGGAATTGAGAGACCCGCCGCAATGTCTCCGAGCCTGATTAAGGTCTCATTCACTTTGTCAGCCTGAACGCCGTAGGCGAGAAGTTGTTTCGCGCCCTGAGCAACGTCAGTCATTCCAAAGGGCGTTGTGGCGGCTGTCTTGATAAGCTGCTGCATGAGTGCGTCAGCCTTTTCAGCAGAGCCGAGCATGGTCTTGAAAGCCATTTCAAGCTGCTGAAACTGACCTCTGACGTTTGCGACCTGAGAAACAAACTCTTTGATTTGAGAAACGGCAAAGACACCCGCAACGGCTTTCCCGATTTTCTTCATTGAGTCGTCTATCTTGTCGCCCTCACTTGAAGCCGTGCTGCCAATGCCGTGAAGAAGTCTCTTCGCTTCCGCAGCACCAACACGGAGCTGACTGTTGTCAAGCCCTGTTCCGTAAAAAAGTTTTCCGTTCTCGTTCTCCATTTATTCGATACTGTCAAAGAATTGTTTAACACGTTCTTTATTTCTCGGGTCGTCAGCCTTGATTACCTCTTGCCCTGAGCCTGAGCCGTCTGACTTGTCTTTTGTGTTATAAGACGGCAGAACGGCGTTGTATAATATCAGGTTGGGATAACTCATGTTGTACAGAACCTCTTCAAAGGTCAGCCCGTAAGCCTTGACCGTTGCGGCGATTATTGCCCAGGGGCTGTCGCTTCTGTTTCCACTTTCGTCTGCCGCATCAGATTTATTTCTATCAGGAAAGTGGTAAGACCGAAAAAATCGGTCAGGTTCATTCTTTGCAGAACCGTAACCGTGAGGTCATAAAGTTCAGCGGGCGTGAGTTCTTCAAGAAGTTCTTGGGCGAGTTCTGCCTTGCGGTCTATGACCTCTTCAACATCTTCAACGACCTGACGCTTGAGCAGCCCCCACAGATAGCGTTTCTCTCTGTTCTTCTGAACCTTGACTTTTTCTTTCAAGTTCTTTGCTCCGAGAATGAATATTGCGACAATATCGCCTAAAGCCCGACAATCTTTTGCGATTGACAGGCTTTCTTCCACAACGTTCTTCGGGTCAAGAACAACGTGTGGCAAACGTGAAACAGCCTCTGATGCGAGAATAAGCGTTGCCGTGCTTGGCGGGGCTGTCATATAAGTTTTGCTGCCGACCTTGACTTCAACGGGTGTTTGAAGAATGGTCTCGGCGGCTTTCTGTTCGATAGTCTTTTCTTCTGCCATGATGATAAAACTTTTATTGATGTATTATAAGTGGGTCATGGCGGCAACGAACCGCCGTGAGCGTCTTTCTTTTGTGACCTCTGACCCTTGAAGAGGGAGGGGCGGTTGCGCCTGACCGCCACGCTCCCTCAGTGCAGATGAACATTCAGGTTATTGAACCGAAACGAACCTCCGTTTGTAAGGCGCAAAGCTCCGTTGGTTGAGAACCTTACGCCCATCAGTCATTTGGAGGCTGTCTTTGTGTACGGCTTCACGCTCTTGCCCGTTGCGGGTTTGAGAACCTTGACAACATAATGAAGCATCTTACCGTCAGCGGTTGAATAACTCTCCTCGCAACGAACTGTTGAGCGGTCAATCTGAAAGCCCTCTGTCTCTTCGTCCTCAGGCGTGAGACGGAAAGCCCATTCTCCCGCAATAACGCCGTCAACGTCCTCAAACGGGCGTGTGCCGCCTTTCTTGACGAACAAATCGAACTCGAACTGATAAGTATTCTTACCTGTTCTTGAATCGACCAAATCGCCGCCCTCTTCTGTGGCGGTCTTCTCTGTACCCGCTGTTGGGGTCAGCTTCGTTGTATCCTCTTTAGGGGTGTCGATAGCTGTCCACTGCTCGGCGGGAGTGCCTTTTGTTGAGGTAGCTTTCTCAATGGTGCACTTACCCCATGAAAGTTGTGACATAATCTTTTAATTTAATTGTTAAACATTCTTTTTCTTTATGACAGGCTGCGTTATCGGCAAATCGCCGTCCTCGGTAACAATAACAGCCGCCTGAGGGATATTCAGCGTTTCATCGTCAGAGCCGAAATACTTATATTTCAGACAGACAACGACAAAATGCTGATTTATGTCTTCGGCATAGTCTGTGCAGATCGTCTGTTGTAGCTTGAATTTATAACAAGAGACCTCAGCCGTGAGACTGTCAACCCAACGCTGCGCAAGGGCTTCAAGTTCTTCTGTGCGCTGACCGTCCTCAACGAGTACGCCGTTCCCGTATGGGTCTATGTCAGGGCAATAGATGTGAACCGTAACCACGCCTGTCTGAATTTGGTCAGGCAGACCCGCTGTGAATATAACCACAGCGTCTTCAAGGCGGCTGTCGCGAGGGCGGTAGCCTTGTCTGTAAACCTCACCTGAAATCATCGAATAAAGGGTGCTGTCTTTCAGAAGTCTGTACACGTCCCCCTGAACTTGTTTTGATGTCTTTGCCATTGTCTCTTGTTAATGTTAAGTGAAGCCAAGCTGTTTCAGCATACTCGGCACAATTTTGTCTGCAAGCAGTTCTGAACTGTCAAGCACATCGTAGCCTTTGTTCTTGACGTGAGCGGCGTATTCCATGCCCGCAACAACTATCAGGCAGACCCCGTGAGGGAAACGCCTGACAAGTTTCTTTGCGAACGCTGCGCCTTTCTCTGAACCGTCCCGCCCCTGTTTCACGGTCTGAAAGTCTGACTGATAAACAACCCGTCCGTCCACGGCAACGACATAGCCGAGTGAACTTCTCAGGTTGCCCGTTTGGTCTTTATAAGAATTGGTCGAACGGGCTTTATTCAGAACCTGTTCCCCGCAGTACTGCAAAGACCTTATCAGAACCGTTTGAAGCCTCTTCAACTCCTGTTCTGTGTATCGGTCAATCTCAGACATGGGGGTAAGTTGTCTTATTGGCATAGTTTCTGAGTTATTTTTGGCGAATTTGACGTATGTGGCGTTTACTCTTTTTCATGGTGTGATTATAAGCACAGAAAAAGTAAAGCCGACATAGAGCCGCAATCGCCGTTAGACCATTATTCTCAATTCGCAGACGGCTTCCAACGGCTCAACCTGAATGACTGAAAACTCCCCGAGGCTCTTTCCCGTCAAACTGTCTGTAAGCCTGATTTGGTCAAACTCCCCGAGCGGCTGTTCTTCAATCAGAATTGAATACTGCGCCACCGTGAAGTGTTCCCCATTGACCTTGCCGAGCTTGTTGTACTTGTTTGCCGTGTACTGACAGTCTATCGGGTTACCCCAAGAGACCTCAGAAGACTTGACGGGGAAACCCGTTTCAGGGTCAATGCCGCCCGCCGTCTTTCTCTTCACTTCGATTGTTCCGTTGGTTATTATCATAATCGCGAACCTTTATATCCGTATATAGGTTTGGGCTTTACCGCCTCGTCCTCAAACTCATTGAACAGTTTATAGGCTCTGTTTTTGAACTCTGTGCGCTGTTCATCTGTGAAAGAGTATGATTGCCCGCCCTGAGTAACATTCGGGGCGAGAGAGAGCCACAGAAGCGTGTCAGCCTTTGAGAGGTTGAACGCCTTGCCTTTCAGCGTCTCTTGCGTGGCTTCATCTGAAAGCGAAAGACCCCGCCGCTCCGCAGTCTCTACGAGGGTGCGAAGCGGAACGGGGTAAGCGGTAATGCTTTTTAATGCTTCAAGAACTGTTGCTGCCATATTATGCCTCAGTTAAATGTTTATTCCCAATCCTTACCGTCTGTTCTCATATAGACGTTGCGGTAAGCCGTGTCAAAGACAGGCACAGCGTCAGCCTGACCGATTGTAACCTCTGACTTCGGTTCGATTGTGCCGTACTTCTTGATGATAGTATGAGCACGCTCTGCTCGCAAAATCAGGTTCTCGTTCTCAGTCAGGATGTCATACTGAGTGGTGCCAAGGCGTTCTGTTTCTGAGAGAACGCAGCGGCAGTCCTCAAATGGGTTGCCTGATTCCTGAGAGCCGTCAGTGAACTCACGGGTAATGGTTTGGTCAATGACTTTCAACTGAATGCCGTTAAGCCATGTTTGGCGGGCGAGCATTGAGTTGACGGTGGTAAGGTCAGGGGTCTGAGAGATATTCAGAGCGTTTGAAGCGAATGACGCACAAGCCTTAATAATCTGCTCGGACGATGCAATCTTATAGAACTCGTCAAGGTTGACAAAGGCGAACTTCGGGTTCAGACCTCTTGCCTTGGCTTTCTTAATCTCATTGCGGAAATCGTCGAGAATGTCAGCCGAAGCAGCGTTTGCCCAATCGGAAGAGGTCTTGACCTTTGCCTCGGGGTCAACGTCATAATCCAAGTCGAACTCATTGGCGTATGTTGCGTTGGTTGTTGTTGTGAAAGCCAACTGACCCGCACGGGAAGCGAG
>ERZ1034753.888-NODE-888-length-10265-cov-7.715965_pt1 | contig 10265 bp, 7 predicted proteins | sample MGYA00520702_ERZ1034753 | MGnify/ENA primary metagenome ERZ1034753 (study PRJEB33766, sample SAMN09781700) | gut metagenome | biome: gut microbiome | host: Homo sapiens | place: Madagascar | study: EMG produced TPA metagenomics assembly of the PRJNA485056 data set...
GATTCCGATACTCCTATTTTTGCCATTTGCTTAGGTCATCAGTTAATGGCACTTGCAACAGGAGCTGACACCCATAAAATGAAATACGGACATCGTGGAGGAAACCACCCTGTCAAGGATTTAAAAACAAACCGTGTATACATTTCATCCCAGAATCATGGATATGTTGTTGATACAGACACCTTAGATCCAAAGATCGCAAAACCGGCATTTGTCAATGTCAATGACGGTACGAACGAGGGACTTGAGTATGTCGGAAAGAACATCTTTACCGTACAGTTCCACCCGGAAGCATGCCCTGGCCCACAGGATTCCGGTTATCTGTTTGACAGATTTATCGAGATGATGTCATAACTAACGAGAACTTGAGTGAATATATAGAAGGAGAAATCGTATGCCAAGAAATAAAGAGATCAAAAAAGTATTAGTAATTGGTTCCGGTCCTATCGTCATCGGACAGGCAGCAGAGTTCGACTATGCAGGTACACAGGCATGCCGTTCTTTGAAAGAAGAAGGCGTGGAAGTTGTGCTGGTGAACTCCAATCCGGCAACCATTATGACAGATAAAGAGATTGCAGATGAAGTTTACATTGAGCCATTAACCGTAGATGTATTAGAGAAAATCATTGCAAAAGAAAAACCGGACAGCGTGCTTCCAACTTTAGGAGGACAGGCTGGATTAAACCTTGGTATGGAGCTTGCCGAGCAGGGAGTTCTTGATAAATATGGTGTGAAGCTGATCGGTACAACTGCTGAGACAATCTTTAAGGCAGAGGATCGTCAGGCGTTCAAAGATACCATGGAAAAAATTGGAGAGCCATGTGCAGCATCCCAGGTTGTCAACAACGTGCAGGATGGTATCAAATTTACCAACACGATCGGTTATCCGGTGGTACTTCGTCCGGCATTTACCCTTGGAGGAAGCGGCGGTGGTATCGCACACAACGAGCAGGAATTAGTAGATATTTTAACAAACGGTCTTCGTTTAAGCCGTGTCGGCGAGGTATTAGTAGAGCGTTGTATCGCCGGCTGGAAAGAGATCGAGTACGAGGTAATGCGTGATGCAAACGGAAACTGCATTACTGTATGTAACATGGAAAATATTGATCCGGTTGGTGTTCATACCGGTGACTCTATCGTAGTTGCACCTTCCCAGACATTAGGAGACAAAGAGTATCAGATGCTTCGTACTTCTGCGTTAAATATCATCTCTGAATTAAACATCACAGGTGGATGTAACGTACAGTACGCATTAAATCCGGATTCCTTTGAATACTGCGTTATCGAGGTAAACCCTCGTGTATCCCGTTCTTCTGCATTAGCTTCCAAAGCAACCGGATACCCAATTGCAAAAGTAGCAGCAAAGATCGCATTAGGATATACGTTAGACGAGATCAAGAACGCAATCACTGGAAAAACATATGCAAGTTTCGAGCCAATGCTTGATTACTGCGTTGTAAAAATTCCAAGACTGCCATTCGATAAATTTATCACAGCAAAGAGAACACTTACCACACAGATGAAAGCAACCGGAGAAGTTATGAGTATCTGCAATAACTTTGAAGGTGCGTTAATGAAAGCAATCCGTTCCTTAGAGCAGCATGTAGACAGTCTTATGTCCTATGATTTCACAGGACTTAGCGATGCCGAATTAAGAGATCAGTTAAATGTTGTGGACGACCGGAGAATCTGGGTAATCGCGGAAGCACTGCGCCGTCATTTCAGCTATGATGAGATCCATGCGATCACAAAGATCGACAAATGGTTTATTGATAAACTTGCCATTATCGTTGAAATGGAAGAAACATTAAGAACACAGCCATTAACAATCGAATTATTAAAAGAAGCAAAACGTATCGAATTCCCGGATAATGTAATCGCAGAACTCACCGGAAAAACAACCGAAGAGATCCATGATATGCGTTACGAAAACGGAATCGTTGCTGCTTACAAAATGGTAGACACCTGTGCGGCTGAGTTTGAAGCTGCTACCCCATACTACTATTCTGTATTCGGAAGCGAGAATGAGGCAGAGGAGACTAACCCACAGAAAAAAGTATTAGTATTAGGTTCCGGTCCAATCCGTATCGGACAGGGTATCGAGTTCGATTACTGTTCTGTTCACAGCACATGGGCATTTGCAAAGGAAGGCTGGGAGACTGTTATTGTAAATAACAACCCTGAGACCGTTTCAACAGACTTTGATATTGCAGACAAACTTTACTTTGAGCCACTGACACCGGAAGATGTGGAGGCAATTGTTAAGATTGAGAAACCGGACGGAGCAGTTGTACAGTTCGGTGGTCAGACAGCAATCAAGTTAACCGAAAGCCTTATGAAAATGGGTGTTAAGATCCTTGGTACAAAGGCAGAGGACGTTGATGCAGCAGAAGACCGTGAATTATTTGATGAAATTCTGGAAAAAACACAGATTCCAAGAGCAGCAGGTGGAACTGTATTTACCGCTGAGGAAGCAAAAGAGGTTGCAAACCGCCTCGGATATCCTGTTTTAGTACGTCCTTCCTATGTATTAGGCGGACAGGGCATGAAAATTGCCTTCAATGATGAAGAGATTGAAGAATTTATCGGAATCATCAACCGTATCGCACAGGATCATCCAATCTTAGTAGATAAATATTTACAGGGAAAAGAGATCGAGGTTGACGCTGTATGCGACGGAACAGATATTTTGATTCCTGGTATTATGGAGCATATTGAACGTACCGGTATCCATTCCGGAGACAGTATTTCCGTATATCCTGCTCCGACAATCAGTGAACCGGTCAAAGAGATGATCGTGGAATACACCAAACGTCTGGCACAGGCATTACATGTAATTGGTCTGATCAACATTCAGTTCATTGTTATGGATGAGCAGGTTTACGTGATCGAGGTTAACCCAAGATCTTCGAGAACAGTACCATACATCAGTAAAGTAACAGGTATTCCGATTGTTGACTTGGCAACAAAAGTGATCATCGGTGAGACAATCCGCGGTATGGGATATGAGCCGGGACTTGCACCGACAGCAGATTACATTGCAATTAAGATGCCGGTATTCTCTTTTGAAAAACTTCGTGGTGCTGAGATCTCCTTAGGACCGGAGATGAAATCTACCGGTGAGTGCCTTGGTATTGCAAAGACTTTCAACGAAGCTTTATACAAAGCTTTCCTGGGAGCTGGTGTAAAACTTCCAAAATATAAACAGATGATCATGACGGTAAAAGATGCAGATAAGCCGGAAGCAGTAGGTGTTGCAAAGAGATTTGAAGCATTGGGATACAAGATTTACGCAACAAGAAGCACTGCAAAATATTTGCAGGAGCATGGTGTAAATGCACTTCGTATCAATAAGATTTCACAGGAATCACCAAACGTTATGGACTTAATTCTCGGACATAAGATCGACCTTGTCATTGACACACCGACACAGGGTAACGGTGATAAGAACCGTGACGGCTTCCTGATCCGCCGTAATGCAATTGAGACAGGCGTTTACTGCATTACCGCAATGGATACCGCAAATGCACTGGCACGAAGCCTTGAGACTGCAACCAATGAGCTCAATCCAATCGATATCGCTACTGTAAAGAATCTGTAAACCGGAGTTGAACTTACCGTAGAGCAGCAGATTTTGTGGTGCTTTCTTAGGCTGTAAAGGGGCAGATATAAGCATCCTCTCACAAGTCATTCTTATTATGTTGATTAAAAAGAAAAATCGTACAGACGAAATATTATGTTTCTGTTCGCTGGACATTCCGATAAGCCTCTAAAGAGTCTTATCTCCATAGCTCACGAAGAAAATAATATTTGTCTGTACGATTTTTCTTTTCATCTACGCTGTGAATGACTTGTGAGAGGACGTTTATCTTTGCCCCGCTTTACATTAATGGGTGCAGCCACAAAATCAGTCAATTCACCAACGCTTCATATTCTTTTCGAATTTAGATATGTTTGCCTGCTTCTGGGGTAATCGGTTCCCATTTATTTTTATACTTTTCTTGCAATTCTTTTTGCATGGAAAGCATATCATTTATTGAAAAATTATTCATAATAAACATACTCCTCTATTGATTTGTTTAATAGTACATTATCATATCATGCAGACAATACAGCTTTTTCAAGAAGAACCCTATAAATGTTCTCGATATCAAGATCGTGTGTATCCTGCCTGATCACATCATAGATTTGTTTGATCAGATTTGGCGATTCTTCCAGCATATCTGCTGTTTCTTCTACAGTGCAGCCTTTTTGATATTTTTTGACTACCTGCTCTATAATTTTTGTTGCTGATCCCTTGAGTTTGCCTTCAATTTTGCCCTCAATTCTTTCCAGTTGGCTCGCATAATGGTATCTGCAAGTGCCTGATATAACTTTGAATTTTTATTTTTCCCGTATTGTTCAATAAAGTTTCGAATTTCTCCATCTGATTTTAAATCATTGCGCAGATTGTTCAGCCAGTAATTGTTTTCTTTTGACAATTTAGGAATGACAATAAGCTGCATTGGTTTCTTCGACAGCAGATGTTCCTGCTCAAATTCCAGATACTCTGCCTCTGCTTCCAGCTCAATCTGCAGCGCTGCATCAAAGGCTGGATGCCATTGGATTTTGTCATCGTTTGTGTTCAATCATTTTCCCCCTTTATGATAGTTGAATTTTCTATGCTTTTCAATGCATAAGAAATATTTTTATTGTAAAACGTGCCCTAGAAAAGACAGTTTAACAATAAGCTATAAAGTCTCGTGCATTAAAAATTTTCATCAAAATGGAATCTCGTGCCGAACCGGCTGTGAAAGTTGAGATTATTTCGTGATTTCATCACTCAATTATTTCGCCGTGCGTCAAATACAAATGAATTTGTATTTGACGCACTTGCGCTCATTATATCCTACACTTGAAAAACAGATTATGGATTTTCAGACAGAAACGAAATAAGACCAATCGTAATTATGAAAAAGAATCGGTAGAAAATTTTACATCTATGTGCTAGACTTTATAATCATACAAATAAGTAATTGCAAAAATAATAGAAGAAGCACAGGGGGATTTATGAAGCAGGATACCATTGCAAACTGCAGAAATGCTCTGTATCAGATTTTATTTTATGGAGTTATGATTATTTATTTTATACTCTTATTTTTTCTTCTTTTCAGAAAAAAAGCAGCAGGATCTTTTCAATCGGTAAATTTGATACCGTTTCATTCCATTGGTGCCTGTTTATTCAGTGATGACATGGTTTCGCGTGCTTTTGCGCTGAGTAATTTATTGGGCAATATTGCTATTTTTATTCCGATGGGAGTTTACCTTCCGTTGCTGATAAGAAGAAAATCCATCTTCGTCAATACCGTATGTGTTGCATTGATAAGCGCGGTTGTTGAGGTCTTACAATACATTTTTGCAGTGGGATCAGCAGATATTGATGATGTGATCTTAAATACCGTTGGTGGTCTGATCGGTGTAAGTTTATTCAGAGTCATGGAATTATTATTGAAAGATCAGACAAAAAAAGCAGTTACAATACTTGCACCTGTGGGAGGAATTTTTTCATTTCTCATACTTTTCTTGGTAAACAGGTAACGGTAGTACCGTTACCAGCGACACGTAGCGGAAGAGTGTTTTCGAAAATTTTGTTAATTTTTCACAATGTGAAGTAGATTATGATGAGTTTCGCAAATATCTGTTAAACGATAGAACAACAAAGGAGAGAAAAAGCATGAAGAAATTTGATGACGATCTTGAGTTTGAATCATTAAATGAAGATTCGCGGGATTCCCGCTTTATACTACCCATTATTATTGTGGCGGTCCTTCTGGTGATCGTAATTGCCGCATTGGTCCTCATTGGAAAAAACGGTAAAAATAAAGACACAAGTGCCGATTTAGTGTCAACAGAGCAGAGTGAGACAACAGAGACAGAAACACAGACCACCGAAGTAATGGGGAATATTGCCACAACCGAGAGTACAGAAGAAGTGGAGGCAGACGATCCACAGAATGGTAACATGGGAACTGACACGGGAGCAAGTGTTGATGTGACCGCACTGTTATCGGCAGGAAATGTGACGGAGTCTGGTGAGACAACCTTTGGAATTGATGTGGCTAGATATCAGGGAACAATCGACTGGAGTCAGGTGGCAGCTTCCGGCGTGCAGTTTGCGATGATACGTGTCGGTTACCGCACGCAAAAGACCGGGGAGATCGTTGCTGATTCCAATGCAAAATATAACATGCAGGAAGCGCAGGCAAATGGCATTAAAGTGGGAGCTTATTTCTTCTCCACAGCGATCACAGCGGAGGAAGCTGTACAGGAAGCGGACTGGGTGGCAGATTACATTTCCCAGTATCAGATTACCTATCCGGTCGCATTTAACTGTGAAGGTTTTGAAAATGCGGACAGCAGACAGTACAACATGACGCAGTCGGAGCGAACCGATATGGCGATCGCATTTTTAAATGAGATCTATAATCGTGGTTACACACCAATGTTTTATGCTGCAAAAAATGAGATGACCGGCGATGCAAAATGGGATACTTCAAGAATTGAGAAAACCTATAAAATATGGGTATCCCAATACCCGACCGTACCGTATCCGCAGACCGCACAGTCCGATTATGCCGGAACGCATGCGATGTGGCAGTACACCAATCAGGGAACGGTAGCAGGCATCAGCAAACCGGTGGACGTAGATATTGCTTATTTTGGTTATGCCGGAACAGCGGATGCCCAGAGTGATGTGGCGCCGGAAACGGTCAGCGCAGATGCGGAGGCTCTGATGAATTTCTCTGAGGTTAATGAGACTGTGACTGCAAAACAGTCCACAAATCTTAGGAATATTCCAAGTCAGGGATCGGACGCAACCGTGGTTGCAACCTTGCAGAATGGTGACACGGCGACAAGAACCGGTGTGAGCAGCAGCGGCTGGTCGCGCGTAAGCTATAACGGACAGACGTTATATGCAGTATCCAGTTATCTGACGACGGATTTAAGTTATTCTGCACCGGCAGCTACTGCAACAGCACCGGCAGACACAACGGCAACGGACGGCTCGGGATCAGGAGATGGATTAAAAACAAAGTTTACTGCCTGCAGTGATGTGGTGACGGCAAAGATTGAGGTAAATTTAAGAACTCTTCCAAGTGTCACGAACCCGGATGCGGCAGTTGTCGCCGTATTGAAAAACGGAGAAACCGTTACAAGAACCGGAATTAATACCGATTACGGCTGGTCAAGAGTGGATTATAATGGTCAGACACTTTATTGTATTTCAAGTTATCTGACAAGCGCACAATAAAAAAGAAGCTGTTACATTCAGACAGAAAAAAGACTGAATGTAGCAGCTTTTTACTTTATAGAAAGTTACGATGCAATATTTCTATAAAATCAAATTAGATTAGTTTTTTTCGCTTTGCCGGACGTTTCTTTGGAGCAGGCGCTGCCTCGTTTCTGGAGGCAATGGAAGGACCGGAAACGGTTGCGGCAGGTTTGTCGATAACAGGCTGTGCGGTATGCAGACCGGAAAGAGAAGGATTCTGTCGCTGGCTTATTTTTTCTTTCTGCGCACGAAAACGGTCAGCAGTTGCCTTGATATAAGGATCGGAAACAAACTGTTTTAAAGTATCGCTGTCAATGGCAATGCGGTTATCCATTGTTTTCATAATATCTACGATCTGAAGCTGGTCAGAAACTTCCGGATCGCTCAGATCATAAATCTGATTATCCTTGAAATTTAAGATCATCGGATGCAGAAAATCAGCTGGGTTGTCAGCGAGAACCAGTCCTTTTTCACCGTTTGCAAAATCGAGGCAGGCACCGGCAGGAAGAATCTGGATACTGTTGGCGAGAGCTGTGATCACGGAATGATCGTATTGTGTTATATTTTCATGGAAATATGACATGGCAGCCAGTTCTGACATTGGCGGATGATTGATATTCATCGCGGTCAGACGGTCGAATTTGTCAGCAACCTTTAAAATATCAATTAAAAGCTGAACCTGAGGCTTTGGCGGCTTCGGATTGATCGTGGCATGATCCATGAAAACCATATTCTGGATGATTTCCAATGTCGTATCATTTAAACCAAGCTCTGCAAAATGAGGACGGATCGTTTCGTAGCCATGTTCTAATTTTAAACGGATCAGGTCGCGGTCTGATGCAGAGAAATCCTCGTTTTTATCCAGAATACTCTTTGGAACAGACAGATAACCAAAATCATATAATAAAGAAGCGGCGATGAGCGACTGGGACTGATCCGGGTCGATGTGCAGTTCATTTGTGATCATGGCAGTAAGGATTGCGACACTGAGCGAGTGCTTGTATACAAAATCGGCAGAGCTTCTGAGTGTCTGCGTGAAATTGAGCTTATGATCCAATGCGCCGTAATGAGTGTAAATATTCTGCACAAGTTCCCTGACGCTTGGAATATTCCGATTGATAAGAAGCTTATCCATGCAGTCTTTCAACTTAAACATATAGACAGTCTGAAACTGTTCAAATTCCATATCTTCTTTGGAAAGCGGAGGCACAGGCTCAGCAGGTTCCAGAATAAAAATGCCGATCAGACCAAAATTATTAATGCTGTTAATACTTTGAAGTGTCAACTTTGTGTCACGCTCGTATAAGAGAACTCCCATTTTGTTATAAATAGGTTTTGCCAGCCTCATTCCTGGCTTTAAATCTTCTGATTTTACAAACTGCATATACCCCATACCTTTCCTGCAAAAAATGTGATAAAATAGCTATAATTCCAAAATAAGCTATATATACCATATAATAGCATATTGAAAGGTTAAATACAATCTGCTATCATGGTTGCGTGGAAGAAAAATACAGGAAACCGTCAGATGAACCAGTGCTGCCCAGGCAAAACTGATTCATTCTATCAATATTTTACAGAGTGAGGTACCTATGAAAAAAATCCCTTTCAAAAGGATATTTGCCGCAGCAGTTTTAGTATGCTGTCTTACCATGACAACCGCTTATGCGGATGTTACGCAGGAGGACATTGATAATGCAAAGAATCAGATCAACAACCTGAAAGACCAGCAGAAGGATGCACAGAATGCGGTAGACAGTATCAATGGGAAAAAAGACGATTTAGAAGATGACTTAAACACGTTAAACGGACAGATGTCGAATATCGTATCGTCCATGAATGCACTTGAGTCACAGATTAATGATAAGAAAAAAGAATTGTCTGACCTAGAGGATGAGATCGAGCAGACAAAGGAAAATCTCGAAGTCGCAAAACAGCAGTCAGAAGATCAGTACGAGGATATGAAAATACGGATTCAGTATATGTACGAAAATGGCAATACGCCGATGTTAGAGATGCTGCTTTCGTCAGCGTCATTTTCTGATTTCCTGAACCGGACGGAGTATGTCTCGGAGATTAATTCCTATGACAGGCAAAAACTGGAGGAATTTATCAATGTGCAGGAGCAGATCGCAGCCGAGGAGGCTTCGTTGGAGGAACAGCAGAAAGACTTAGAGAGTGAACAGCAGCAACTGCTTGCGATGCAGGATGATATGAAAGTCAAGCAGAATTCTGTAAACAGTCTCATCAGCTCCACACAGGCAAACATCAGCCAGACAAATGCAGAACTGAGCAATGCACAGGGCAAAGTGAACGATATCAACAGTCAGATTGCCCAAATGGAAGAGATAGAGAAACAGTTGGAGATTCAGAAGGCAAAAGAGGATGCAGCGCGAATGGCAGAGATCAAGCGGCAGGAGGCAGAGAACAATGGAGAGTTTTCCTATGTGCCAAGTGACAGCGATCTGTATCTGCTCGGTGCAATCATCCAGTGCGAAGCTGACGGAGAGCCTTACGAGGGAAAACTTGCAGTCGGAAGTGTTGTCATGAACCGTGTGCGCAGTTCCTATTTCCCGAATACCGTTTCCGGTGTCATCTATCAGAGCGGACAGTTCTCGCCGGTAGCCAGCGGCAGGTATGCGCTTCGCTTAGAGCAGGGTGTGAACAATACCTGCATGAAGGCGGCGCAGGAAGTGCTCGACGGTAACATTACAAACAGCTGCCTTTATTTCAGGACTGTGATCGAGGGATTGGAAGGAACAGTCATTGGTCATCACATTTTCTATTAAGCGGCTGGCAATTGCGCAAATTACATAAAAATCATTTTTGAAACCAAATGGAAAAAGAGACGTTTTTGTGAGAAATATACAAAAAACGTCTCTTTTTTGTGGAATTGAGTGGAAACGCATGATAATTTTTTAACAAAAAACTGTATGTGAAATAGGTAAAAACC